>OIEJ01000555.1_pt1 | contig 11319 bp, 8 predicted proteins | sample 1581791 | NCBI WGS metagenome assembly OIEJ01 (sample SAMN03281019, study PRJEB24777) | human gut metagenome | isolation source: fecal sample PR141 from 1 month old male Chinese infant, vaginal delivered... | place: Singapore | collected 2005-11-08 | reverse complement strand
GGGGCTAGGGCTTTAAGCATATACAAATCTAAGTAACGTAAGAAAACAATAATCCCTAGAATAACGTTAGAAACTTTACCGACAATAAAACCAACAAATTCAATAATATGTTTTTCAAACCAACCTTTTCCACCTGAAATATTTGAATCAATGGTTGTTTTAACAGTAGGTGCTACATGTGCAATTACCTTTACAACAATATTAAGCAATTCAAGAATGGCATCACAAATTTGAGATGAGGCAGAGATCATGATTAAGGCAAATAAATACTTCATCAAGGCCTCTAACCATATCTTTTGGGTTAGCGAACCTCCTCTGGACTTGACCATTTGTGACCATGATGCCATCTCAAACCAGAAAAAAAGACCTAAAAGGATATACCCAATAGGTCGAACTGCATCAGCCATTATGTTTACAGCTTGGTTTGTCGCAGAGCTGTAACTAGAAAGAGAGCTTGTCAGCTCTCTAATATCTAAATTCATAGGCTACTCCTAAAATTTTAGTTGAGACAGTGATGCAACGACTGCGGCCGCAATCCCTGCAGAAGCAACAGCCAAGAACGCACCATTAATCATAGAATCAGACCCATCATCTTGTCTTTGCTTATCTTTATTCTTTCTTCCTTGAATATAATCAACCGCACCATTCCAGATCCAGATAAGACCTGTGATTGTTCCAACTACACCTAGACCAGTAATAATTTTTGTAATAATTTCCATTTTGTTTTACCTCTTTTAATTTCATTTTTTCTTTAATAAAAAGCACTGCAGAGATTTCTACAGTGCCAAACACAATACTATTTTTATAATTCATCAAATTCTTCACGATAAATCGTCCGAACAGTAGCTACTAGAAGAGTAAGTACAATCATTATCGGAACTTCAATATTTGGATATGGGAAGAAACTAACAGCCCCCTTGGGAGCTTCAAATATTTGACCGTCAGTCATCCATGGTTCAGGGGACCACCCCATAATATTAGAATAGTACCATCCAAGAATAGCTGATAAAAATTTTTCACTGGATTCTTTAAAAAAATAGTGTACACAACCTAACAACGCAATTAACACAAGTGTCAGACATATCTTTCCTATAATCCAGAATAAAAACATACCGACAGCTGATTTCACAACATTAATACACCAAAGAATGATATAAAAGGGAGCTGTAAAAATTCTAATGATAGCTACCCATAACCAGGAAAAATCACTTCCAAATTTCATAATCCTACTCCTCCACGATTTACCGTTATTATACCATAAAAATAGCTTATTTCAAAGGCTCTTAGAGTATTCTAAGCCTCTTTTTTCTTACGCTTGCTGTAGAGCAAGCCTGTAGCAACACTTCCCATTGCTAGAGCAGCTAAAAGTAAATCTGCAGAATCCTTCTCCCCTGTCGAAGGCAAGCTTCGTTCTGGCTGATTCACTGGTTCTTGCGAATGTTCTTCAGGAGTTTTTGGCTCTGGTTTTGGCTCTGGTTTTGGTTCTGGTTTTGGTTCTGGTTTTGGTTCTGGTTTTGGTTCTTCCTTTTTCGGTTGCTCTGGTTTTGGTGGTTCTGGAGTATGAGTCACAACCGTATTGGAAACAACTTCCACACCATTAACTGTATGAGAGTAAGTATTTTCTACTGTTCCTGACTGAATACGTGTCATTTGTAGATATGCTTCTGCTTGAAACTCTAATGTTTCTAAAATCGACTTCAAGAAAGCATCATCAAAGCTAATATCTACTTTACCTTTAGCCTTGTCTACTACTTGACTTGTGAACTTAGTTAATTCATCACCAGCTTTGAATTTTTGACCATCACTTGTTTCAAAATCTACAGTCGCAAACACTTGATAGATACTCTGATAATCATCATGTGTTTCATCGTAGTCATCTCTAAACTTATATTCAAATAACTGTTCTGAGCGATCTTTTGGTATCAAGGAACCAACTAATTTATAATTAAACGTTTGATTCAACCTGACATCTTTGCCATCTAAACTTTCTTTACTTAGATGGTCAATCACCACATCTTTCTTAGGTTCAATCTTCGGAACATTATTGACTACAGTTTCAGTTACATAAGCCATACCAAAATCAACTTGATAAGCTGTATTCTCATACTTACCACCTGTTTGACCCAATTCCTTCTTAACAGTCATTGGATTGGTAATCGTCAGAACTTCTCCAGTTTGAACGTAGGTCTTGTAGAACTCTTCTGGATTCTCTGCCTCGAATACTTGAATCGCTCCTTTCGGAGTGAAATGGCTAGACTTCAGGGCTTCTTGGACACCTGATGGTGCCTTAGCCAAACTCTCATAAAGAGCCATTTTCAACCCTTTAACCACTTGCCCTTTAGAATCCGTTACTTGAACACCGTCTTGATTGATCGTAACAGCTTCTTCTGGGTAATCATCAACGATATAGAACCCTTTGGCAATACGGTCTTTATCTGCTTCAATGCCCTTGTATTGGCTATAATCTGCCGTCACCTTGTAGTAGTTGACTGAGCCTGCCAAGACCTGTTTACCACCGATGTTCACACCTGCCTTGTTCAGATTCTTCTTGGTTGGTTTCACGGTAGGAACGTTATTTACAACTGTATCTGTTTGATAGCCGTTACCAAAATCAACTTGATAAGCTGTATTTTCAAATGATTTCGCTGTATTTCGTAGTTCTTCCTTGGTTACCATTGGATTAATAATTGTAACCGATTTTCCTGATTTAATATACTGGTTAAAATAGGCTTCTGGATCATCCACTAAAAATACTTGGAAAGCACCCTTGGGCTTAATTTCAGAACTAGCAAGAAATGCTTTGACCTTATCATTATCAACGGAATCTATAGAATCATACTGATACACTGAGATACCAGAAACTTCTTTTCCTTCGCTATCAATATAACGAATATCTGATTGATTAGTAGTCACTGCCTCTTCTGGATAATCATCAATTGCACCAAAGCCTTTCAGAATAGCGGATGGATCTGCCTTTATTCCCTTATACTGATCATAATCCAAGGTAATATGATAGTAATTTGTCGAACCAGCTAGAACTGTTTTTCCATCAATAATAACACCATCCTTATTATGATTGTGTTTGATTGGCTGAATTAAGTTGTTATTTGGATTATCAGGGTCATTCGGTTTACCAGGTGTTGATACCTGAACAATATTTGAATAACTTTCGTACTTATTGTTAATTTTTAATTGGAAGTTATTCTTGTAGGTTGCACCATCATTCGTTACTTTACCAACTAAAATTGGAGCTGGTACTTGTACTTCTTTACTTAAATCTTGATTAAGCTTAGATTTCAAACTTTCTAAACCTTTCACTCGAACAACATGGCTCGCTTTATCATAAGTTAATTCAAAATCAGAATTGATCTTCTTTGAAGCTTCAATATCTAACACAAAACCTGAAGGTAAAGCATCCACAATCTCAAAGTCTGTAGTAGCTTCACGATTAGCTGGAAGAGGCTTAGTTGTTAATTCCCACTCTACCGTTGAAAGTTTTGGTACATAGCTTTTATTAATAGATTCCCCCGTAGAATTCTTGACAAACTTTTCTAGGTTCGGACGAATTCCAAAGGAATTATAGTGATAATGAATTTCAGGTTTAGAAATAACATCTGGAACAGGCGTTAGTAATGGAGCCGGAGGTAATTCTTTTAAAGGTTTTATTTCTTTCAATTTAGGAGCTGTCAAAGTTGAATGGACAACACCCTTAGCTGAGGAGCCAAATAAGTTAAACTGTAAACCTCCAGAAGCCCTAATAAAGCTAGAACCATTATAAGCATAAAAATCCTCAACCTTAACTGTTCCATCTAAAACACTTTCTCGTGCATAAAAAGTATAGTCAAAACTATCTCCGTAACCGCTAACCAAGTAGGTTCCATCAGGTGCTTGAGCTTTATCTCCATCTATCCCATCTTTAAAAGGAGCATAAACTTTATGACCTTCATAGATTTTTAAACCTCGCTCATAAGAACCTTCAGAACCAATAGACGTTAATTTATCCTCATCTGGAGAATATAACTGTTCTTTTAAAGTGACATCACTAAACACAAACTCTGAAGCTTGATTCCAATCAACGTCCGAAATCATTGTAGAAAGTGCTACTTTTGTCTTTTTCCCATTCTTTAAAAATTCTACATGAAATTTAAGACTCTGCAAATTGCTATAATAAAACATTAGACTATCATCATTAGCTGCCTTACCAACAGTTAGAGTAGGTAGATTTCCAAATTCTCTATGTTCCGCATTGTCCTTATCTGTATTCAACTCAGTAGTAATATTAAACTTGTCAGCAATTTTTGGCTCTTCAACAACCGTAAAACGTAAATCTAGTTTACTACCATCTTCAAATTCTCCAACATTAGCTAGCTTAAATGTCAACCCTTTATGAACATCATAAAACTTTGTAGATAAAGTCTTATCGCCCGTACCTTCTTTCCATGGATCATTATAAGCTCTATTGACAAATTTATCTGCTACTCCAGCTATATCTTCCACTTTTGTATCTGTTTTCCAACGAATACTTCCAGTCAAAGTTTCCGCATGTGTCTTTCCCTTATCATTTAATAATAGGAAGTCATAATATTTAATTCCACCCTTGTCTTTAGATCTCAACTTATTAATCGTGTCCTTAAACTCCAAATAATCTGAACCTAGTAAGGTTTCTACATCTAACACACTCCAATCAGAACCATGAAGACCAGCTAACCTTTGTCTAATTTGTTCTTCCCCTTCATAACGGCTTTTCCATTGTACTTTCAAAGCCTCTAATCTTTTGTTAAATTCTTCTTCTGTTAGAGTACTGAATTTCTTTATAGTTTCCAAAGGAAGACCTGTAAAACCTGTACTAGTTGCATAAGTTCGATCAAAACCACCATATAAAGATAAACCATCTTTAGAATCTACCAAAGGCTTATTTCCAACAATACTTTCAACATTAGTCGATGAATGGTTAGCCTTGGCCTCTTCATACTCTTTGGTTAATCGTTTGTTTTCTTCCTCAATAGCTTTATTTTCAAGAGAAGTTTTGGCATTTTCTATCTCTACTTTTTCTAATTCACGAGCATAATTTGCTTGTTTTTCAGCATTTTCTTTTCTAATACGCTCAACATCAGTATTTGTCGATTTAGATTGATTCTTATATTCCTCTACCTTTTTTTCGATCTGTTCTTTTTGATTGGCATAGTCTTGTTTTATATCAGCCAACTTTGCATTTACATCTGTTTCCGTTTCTGCAATACCTTTATCGACTGGATTTTCTTTTACAACTACTAAACCTGCATCCCTAGCCTTATCAACAGCAGAATCTAGTTCTGTATGAGGAACTTGAATAGGTAATGCTCCCTGCTTTTGACCACTTTTTCCTTGATTATCTGTAGAAATACTACTTGGATTCGTCTGTGCATAAGGAGCATTCGTTGCCTTATTTTCAGTTATTTCATCTGCAAGAACTGGACTTAGAAGACTTAAACTAGCTAGACCAAGAATAACTCCACACGTTCCCCAACGTTTGGTCTTTCGGATTGATCCGAATGCTCTTGTTTCATTATTGAATTTCATGTTTATAATTTATTCCTTTCGTTTCACTCAAGGCACAACACAGAATGAAAGAGTGTTGTGCTCTTTATTTTGTTTTATAGTATTCAATTTTATTTACTTTCGATAATAATTTGAAGGAGCTCTTGCTCTAAAACATACAATGATCATTTTTCCCCAATCAAAAAGTCACCAAGAGTTCTTGATGACTTTAATAAATTTAATTTTCCTTAGATTCTCGTTTGATTTTCATCAAACTTAAAAGTGATATAGTTACCATCCCCAATAACCAGAGACTCGAAGATTTTTCTCCCGTCTTAGGGAGTTCATTTGTTGTAGTTGTAGCTGGAGCTTGATAGACTGGATTTTCCACTTTTGCTACTTGATTCTTAACTTCATCTTGGACATACTTCGCAGTCTTTCCATTTTGAACTACTGGAGTAGAATGAGTTCCATCTTGTTCAATGCTTACTTTTTGAACAGCCAACTCTTTTTGATGCTCAATTTCTTGCTGTGCTTCCAGATAATCACGATAAGCCGACAACAACTCTTTATGAGCCTCTAATACCTTTCTTTGTTCTGCTTTTGCAGTTTCTAGTTTGACTAGTTCTAACTCTAGAATTGATTTCTTTTCTTTCAAAACTTCTTGAGCAGATTCAAGATTCACTTTTGCCTTTTCTAAGAGTTGTGGGGCATTTTGCAAAACTTCCACTCGCTCTTTTGATGCTTTCAAGGCTTCAGTTGATTCTAAAAGTAAGGCTTGACGATTGAGGACAAGTTCTTTAATTCTAGTAAGTTTAGCTTGTTTAGTAATCAAATCCTCTTTCTCAGCAGTCAAAGCTTCATTCAGCGATTTCCATTCAGTTTGTTTTTCAGCTAGTTTTTCTTTAGCAACCATGAGCACTTCACGTTTAGTTTTAACATCTGCATTCAACTGTTCCAAAGCCTCTTGCGCTTGTTTATTTTCTAAACCAGCTTTTTTAAGGTTTGCTTCCGCCTTCTTTAACTTATCTTCTGCTTCAGGAGTTTTTAAAGCAATATTCTGAATATCATTACGATTAGTCACCGCATTTTGCGCAGTAACTTCTGCTTGAGTATATTCTGTCTGTGCTTGTTCTTTTCTAGCTTGTGCATCTTTGTTAGTAGTTTGCGCATCATCAAAAGCATCCTGAGCCTGTACTACAGAGTCTCTGGCTACTTGAATTTTTTCCTGAAGACTAGCTACATTGTTCTTAGTATCAATCTTAACATTTTTATGGAACTCATTTTTCAGCAAATCAATTGTTTTAGAATCTGTTCCAACATAGTGCATCGCAACCAAACCTCGATCTAGTTTTCGAGTTGCTACACCAATATACTGTAACATGACTGACTTGCGATTAAGTCCTGCAAAATTCAAAGCATGACCCCAATCAGCATGTTTATCATGAAATAGCATCATAACAATGTTGTTGTATGACTGCTGTTTCAAATCAGCTAGTGTAACTACATCCCCTGTTTTTTGAAATCCTATATTTTCAGAAAGAAGACTTTGATTCCCTTGATTTAAACCTACTTCTTTCGCGACAACATCCAAAGCAGCCTGATCATGTCCATATTGATTGGTCGAAAGTTGAGTAGCCTTTTGTGCCACTTTCTGCATATCTCGATTCACTAGAACTGGAATATCATCTGTTCCCATCACCCGACGGAAATCATTAATCAGATGCGCATTGAAAGAAGCAAGTTCCTCTTGAATTTCAATAGATAAATAATTAACGTTTTCAATTACAGTTTTTTTATCTACTTCACTTTGTTTAAAAGGGGAAACTGGATTGCTGTAATAGCTATTACCTCCATCAGGAGTTTTAAAGCCAGCAGTTATCATTCCTTTCTTGGCAATTTCATGTAACTTTTTAGAATTCTCTTCAGTAGGATTCTTGAAGTAAGCCTTCAAAGCTTCTACATAGCCAGCAGGGTAAGTGATAGAGGTCGTTGTCAAACTATCCAGGATACTTTGAGCCCTAGATAGATTCTCTTTAGCTACTCGATACTGATTTTCAGCGTTAGTAGCTTGAGTGGTTGCTTGATCTAGCGCCTGCGCTTTCACCAACCTAGTTCCTTCAGTACTCGTTACCTCTACTTCTGCCTGTTTCAGTTTAGAAGCACGTTGGTCATCCGCTTTTTTAGCAGTCACCAAATCTTGTCGAGCTTGTGATGCAGCTTCTTCACTCATTTCTAAGTTTCGCTTAGTTGCTTCAGCATTAGCAACAATATCTGCAAGTCCAGTTCCATCTAAAATAGCTTGTTTTTCAGCTACACTTTGTTCTGCATTTGTAATTTCTTTTGTTTTGTCAGCAAGTTTTCTAGTAGCTTCTGTGACATTTGTTTCCTGATCAGTAACATTCTTTTCAGCTAGCTTTTGTTGCTCTTTAGAAGTGGATAGTCCTTCTTGAGCTTTCTTCTCAGCAACCTCTTTTACAGAAACATCTTCTTTTGCATTCTGGATATTTTTAGGAGTAGCTTCCTTGACAGCTTTCTCCGCTTGAATAACAGCTTCTGTAGCTTCTCCAACTACTTTCTTTGCATCCTTTACCTCGTTTTGATTAGATTTTACAATCTCCTCCTGTTTTTTTACAACTGCGTTTGCCTGTTCCACATTTGCTCGATAGAGTGCAACATCAGTTTCTGTAACTGTTTTTTGAGTTGCAGTCTTCTGTTGGTTACCTGAATTTGGCTCTAAAGGCTTTACCTCTTCTGCGAAAGCTTGAGTTATTACTCCAACACTTGCGGTTGCGATAACACTAGCCAACATAACTTTCTTAACTTCATTCATGATTTCCATTTGATTTCTCCTTTTTGATATTATTTAAAACAATGCTTATTTGAATAGTCTTTTAGTTTTCGTGAGATTTTATCAGACAATTTATTTGGTATAAAAGTCATAGATACCAGAATCCCTGATGATAAAAGAATAGCTGTAACTATGATCTGTATAATACTCATTTCTTCACCTTTTCATAACATCACCTATCTGCTTTCAGCAACAAAGAAATAGTTCCTTGTTCCCTAAAACAGATAGATGAGGCTCTATCTGTTAAATTTTACCGTTAGGTCGGTGATAACCTTTACCAGTTAGCTGTAAGATTAGTTTATTCCCCTGTTTGATTCGTCTAGCAACTAAAACATCCCCACGTTTAATAGTGCGTATATCTCTATAGATTTTAGAGTAATCTGCAATCATTTCAACGATTTGAAGTTTTCCTGCTACATATCCTTTTTTAGGAATAAGACCATACTTACTAGTTAATTTCATTTCTTCACCACTTGCAAGTCGTGCGGTTGCATCACCTTGCAAACCTAGTCGTCTTAAGTCAGTGAGTGTAACCTCACTAGTTGATTTTATTTGATTCATATTGTCCTCCTTCTTGAATCAAAGGCTGATTTACAGCCATGCCGAGTTGATGCCGTACATCTCTACTGTGTTTTTTACGCACGATTTATAGTTTAGAAATCGCAAACTCTTTCGTCTTACGGGACAAGTCAACCGTGACTTTACATCATGCAGTCAGCACTAGATATACTTTCTAGATACACACCGCCCCTATTCTTCTTTTTATGCCTAGACTGCGCTAATCAGGACAGTGGAGATATTCAATTTTCAAAGAACAAAAGTAGTTTCATGACTTGCTTAGGTCAAGATTGAATACTATATAATAGCTTTATTTTGTCCGATAAGTTATCTTCTTCACCCATCGAGGATTGATAGAAAACGGTGGAGTCGCTAATGGAAAATTCATACTCGCTCCTGTTCCAAATGAACTTGATACCAATTTTTCTAGTTCCTCTAAATTGTAAGTGATGTAAATACTTTCTACCGTTTTATCAAAATACTCTACAATCATTTCAATCTCTTGAACTGGTTGGGGATATGTAGGCTTCACAGCTTATATTCTGTTAATTCTCTCTTGGTTATTAAACAATCCCATAAAGTCAGCTCTCTTTCTTTTAACAAGTTGCGGTGTCTTTAGACAACTCAGCTAAATATTGATTCAGTTTCGTCTCCGATAGTTTATCTGGATAATAGTATGCAATCAGACTAGGACACTCATCAGGGAATTTTCTAGCGTGCTCACTTTGTCCTGATACCTCCATAAAGCCCTGTTCTTTTTCGATAAGTAGAGCCATTTTCCAGAAACGCATCATCATTTTGTAAAAGTAGGCTGGGACATTCTGGATTGGTTTTCCTTCAGCCTCTCCTGTTTTGATTTTGAAAATCAATTTATCAAGCTCACGTTCAAGATCCTGTAGCCACATCTCTCCATAAATTTCCTGATCAGCTAAGAAGTTGTTGTAATTTTTCTCAACTTGACGTTTTGCTTGATAGATTTTATTTTCAAGAATTTTTGCATCTTTTCCAAATAAACTGAGTTTCTGAACTAGTTTAGGAGAAAGAAAACCATGTTGCCCCATTTTAAATGCTTCAGAAATTGATAAACCAGATAAAGATGACTCGCCCTCGTATCGATTAGTATCGTAAAGATTATCAATCTTACTCTTCTCTATATTTATTCCGTTTAAATTCTGACCGTCCGGACGGTCAGAACCTATCCGTCCACTTTCTAAATTTGGACGGTCAATTTTTAGTTGTCCATTCATATCATCATTTTGAAGACTTGTTTCTGCCTTGAAAATTATATTACCTAAATAGTCTAATGTCATAACATGACGAAAATTAAATTCATAAGCTATTTTCACCTTATCTTTAACTTTCCGTTCTTTTTTCTTTTTTAAAGCTTCGTATTTTTCATGTACTTCACGACTAGCCTCAACGTTTTGTAGATAAATTCGATTTGGCTTATTAGACCCCTGCTTAACTTCTCTTAATAATCCATTTTCAGCTAACTCCTTCTTGATCTTCTGTACCGTAGCCTTTGATTTATCCAGTAAATCCATTAAATCTTCAATCGTATAAACCAGAAAAACTGAACCATTCTCATCCACATAATCAATTTTTCCTTCTTGATACGATCTAATACTCAACATGCAACGATTGTAAAGAGCACCATATGCTATCTTTGCATCATTAGACATTCTTGCATAACTGCTAGTATGTTTCGTTTTAAATCGCAATCCTCCTTTTTTATCGTAAGTTTTTTCAACTCTGGTAAAGAAAATCTGAGGAATTTGATAAAAAGTTTGTGTTGATAGTTGATCAATCGTGATATCCGCCATTAAAATCCTCCTACAACTTGTAACCTCAAACCACCAGCTTCAGAAAAATAGACAAGATGAGCCTGTTCTAACTCCTCAATAGCTGCAATAGCACGCTTTCTAGTCCATCCCATCGTCTTCATCAAATCTAAAATCATTACGTCTCTAGTCAACCTTGAGACCTTTGTTTGGTTTTGTTTCATATGTAACCCTTTCTTTAAGTAAGCCACTTTATATTCATACTTGTAGTAATTCTTCTGATAGCAACCTAGTCTCTTTTGCGTTTTCAAAACCAGCAATATAGGCCTCATAATCAATGTCAACTTTAACATTAATGGTTCTATTATTTAAACTTCCCATGCGACGATGTTGTTCTTCCAAAACTTCTGCTGGAATTTTTACCATCAAACCAAATTCTTCTGATGATTGAGCCTGGTCCTGAAAACGTTGATCTATTCCGTTTAAGAAACCTAGTAAGTACGATTTCTTATAGTCTTTCCATCTTGCTCTTGAGACTGTAGGGAAAAGTCGTTTCAGCCGATATTTAAGGTATAAGAGCGCACCTTCGTAAATCTTACTACAAAATTCAGC
>OIEJ01000543.1_pt1 | contig 11593 bp, 9 predicted proteins | sample 1581791 | NCBI WGS metagenome assembly OIEJ01 (sample SAMN03281019, study PRJEB24777) | human gut metagenome | isolation source: fecal sample PR141 from 1 month old male Chinese infant, vaginal delivered... | place: Singapore | collected 2005-11-08 | reverse complement strand
TTTCAATTCAGTATATTTTAATTGTTGCGTTGATCAGTTTTTTATCTGCTAACGTTCTTTTATCTATCGGTTTTAGCATACTCTATTGGATTACAACAGTACTTTTTGTTGCAATTGGTGGATTTTTACGTTTTTTTGCAATATTTGATGCTTCAAACGAATTATATCTAAACGTCCAGAATTTTTTAGAAGGCTCAGAAAACTCAATTAGTTTTGACCACAATTTATTAATTATCTTGTATATTATAGTTCTAACAGTCATCGCGCTGGCTATTGCAAGGGTAAATAATAAACGTTGGCTAAGACTAGGAGTATAAACGACACCCACTTCGCAGATAGGATTCATCTACTTATTCGAGACAATAGATTAAATCAAATAAAATACAACTAGTTGAAACTAAAAAAGCATCAATTTTGATACGCCCCAAACTGATATTTTTCTAAACTTTGGGGCGTGTAATCAAAATACAAGCTTCTTAGTGTGGCACTGGATATTTCAACGCATTTTTCTTCAACTTTTCTTCGATAATTTCGTCCAAATCAAACCCTAAATTATCAGCCATCATGTAGGAGTAAATGAGAACATCAGCCAATTCTTCTTTGATTCGTTCTTCTTGTTTGATGCCTTCTTCTGCTGTTTTCCATTGAAAAAGTTCTAACAATTCTGCTGCTTCTAAACAAATTGAGAGCGCCAAATCTTTTTCATTATGGTGGGGGCGCCAATTTCTTTCATCACGAAATTGATTAATTTTTGCCATTGTATCCATCTGTTCCCCTGCTTTCTTATTCATTTGATGGCAACTGAAACCCATCGAACGTTTCACCATCATAGTATTTTAATAACTGTTCTGTAGACAATAATGAGGAGGTTATTTCTTCCTCTTCAACAACTGCTTGATTCTCTTCTCTATACAACAAATAAGCCTGTAAAAGCTGTTGTAGAGTTTTTTTCGTGAAGAGGCTTCCGCTGAAAGAAACGTTAATTCTTTTAAGTGTCCGCGATAGACAGGCAAATCATCAACGAATTCGATTGGTAATTCTACTACAGTTAACTGAAATTCTTCAAAGACTTCTTCGTACATCTGCCATTCCCTCTTTCTGTCGATATTGTTTTGGGGTCATGCCCATTTCTTCTTTAAAACGTTTATAAAAAAAAGCTTTGTCTTGATAGCCGATTCGTTCAACAATTGTTTGAATCGATAAATCTGTTTGCTTCAAGTAGTTTTTCGCCAATTGGATTCGGTAGGCTAAGACAATTTCCGTAAACGTTTTGTTTGTTTTTTCTTTTAAAAAATTCGATAAGTAATTCGGATGAAAATGAAATTTAGCGGCGACTTCTGCTAAAGTGACATGCGCAATCTGTTGCTCAATATACGCTAAAATCACCTCAACACGTTGATGATTCGACAAATAATTATCTTGCATCTTTAAAGCTTCTCTAGGCAGTTGACCTAGTTCCACCACTAGCAAAACAAAGGCCGCTTTGGTCACTTTATTATTAAAATAGGCCATTTTCACAATTTGTTTCAGCAATAATAGCGAATAGACATGAACATCCGAATTTGGCTGGCTGGCAAAAACGAAATATCGAGGAATGTTTTCAAATTCACTGCTAGCAATTTCTGTAAAAAAACGATACATGACTGGTTCTTCCGCCAGCTGATTTAAGAGCGTATCAAGAAAATAGTGCTTTTTAAAATAAAATATAATCATAGACATTCCTTGCCCCTGATAGCTAACAGAGGTGGCCTCATTGACAATCATGACTTGGCCAGCCGAAACCGAACACCTTTGTTGATCCAAATAAGCATTGCCATCTTGCTCTAAACAATAGAGCATCCGAATAAATCCTTTCGGAACGTCAATTGTTTCCGAAGATGCCAGCATAAAGCCCGCAATTTCTCGATGCGGATTTTCCTTAAATTGCGCTACTTCATTCTCAAGAGCATTGGTAGTGGTTAAATAACAATCTAAGGTCTCTAAAAACTGATAAAATGCTGCATATTGCTCTTCTTTGCTTGCCAATTAATCACCTCATAATCCAACACTTTTTACTTTACTCCCTCTATTTTTTTCTTTGGCGTTTCCTTCTATACTAGATACATGGTAACACGAAAAAAGAGATTCAACAGTTTTTAGGAGGAATTTTTTATGAAAATTAGTTTTATCGGTGCTGGAAATATGGCATCCGCTATTGCCAAAGGTGCGCTAAAAAAGCAATTTATTGCCGCAGAAAACCTTTATTTTTATGATATTCAAGTCGAAAAAACCGCCGCTTTCGCACAAGAAATTGGTGCACACGCGGTTGCTTCACCACAAGAAGCCATTGCAGTAGCTGACTTAGTTATTTTAGCGGTGAAACCGCAATTCGTTCAAGCAGCTTTACTTGAAGCAAAAGAAGCAATTTTAGACAAGCAACCGTTAATTGTTTCCATTGCAGCAGGTACGACTATTGCAGAATTGTATCAACTGTTTGAGACTACCCAACCGCTCCGTCTCGTTCGTGTGATGCCCAATATGAATGCATTGATTGGCGCAGGTGCAGCAGCTGTTTGTGGCAACGCTTTTGCATCCCCTGAAGACATCCAGACTGTTTTATCGTTGTTTCGAGCAGTTGGCCAAGCCTGGGAATTAGAGGAACAGTATTTTTCGATTTTTACTGCTATTGCAGGTAGCACTCCTGCGTATGCTTTCTTATTTATTGATTCGATTGCCCGAGCAGCCGTTAAAAATGGTATGAACAAAGAGTTGGCCTTAGAAATTGCCACACAAGCTGTACTAGGCAGCGCTCAAACTTTGGCAAATAGCACAGAGAATCCTTGGACTTTAATCGACCAAGTCAGTTCTCCTGGTGGAACCACGGTTGCTGGGATTGTCGAATTAGAAAACAATGCGTTTATTTCAACAGTCATCAAAGGGATTGAGGCCACCATCCTTCGGGATCAAGAATTAGCCAAACAAGACTGATAAGAATAATTACATGAGCGAATAAATAAGAAAAAGCGCTGAAAATTCAGCGCTTTTTCTTATTTTAGTTGAATGAGTAAGCCAAAATGATCACTGACTATCGGTGTTTTCCTACCATCAAAAATTACTTCATATTTTCGTACGTGCCACTGTTTTGGAACAAATGCGTAGTCAATCCGCAAGGCTGCTTCATTTTCTTCCCAGCCATCTATTTTTTTCTCTACTGTCGCTTCACCGCTTGTCTCTTCCGCTACAACAAATGCATCTTGAATCGGCAAGTAACTATTTTCCACTAATTGATAGCCAGTTGTACCAGCTGGGTTGTTTAAATCGCCTAAAATGACTAACGGTTGTTGCCCCATCGCTAAGTATTTCTCTAATTGTAGCCATTCATAGGCAAAACCTGTACAGGGTGTTTCCCACCAAGAAAAGTGACCAGAGACAACAGTAAGCGTACCTTTTGAACTCTCTGTCTCCGCTACTAAGATTTTTCTTGTTCGATAATTCGTTGGTTCTTGGCTTTCTGAAATAAGGAGAGCTTCACTAGTCAACGGACATTTCGAAAGTAGTGCGTTCCCTTCTTCATAAATAGCATAACCAATGTGGCTCATTTCCCAACTCCAATAATAGTGTTGGCCTTTTTCAGCTAGATATTGAACGATTAGATATGCAAAATTATCTTCATGGATTGGCGTTTGGGTCGCTATGGGACAAAAAGTAGTTAACTGTTCTAACGGCACTTTCTTGGAAGCGACTTTCTGATTCACTTCTTGTAAGGCAATTATTTCACTTTCAGAAGATAAAATCACCTTGGCAATCTCCTCTAATTTTTTTAATGGTTCTTCTTCTAACCAGCTATGAGTATTGATTGTTAAAAGATTCATCTTTTCCCCTTCTCTTACATGTTATTAGGTCGGGCACAATTATTGATTGTGCCCGACCTAATCATTTAAATTTCAATCTGTCCGATCACAGTTCCCGCAGTGGTGGTTCCTAGTTGGTTAATAACTACTTGTTCCACTTTGTCGCTGTTTGTAAAGGCGACAATAATCGTTGTTTCTTTGCCAGCTTGTTCAATCACATCCAAGTTCATTTTAGCTAGTTTCGTCCCAGCTTTCAATGATTGTCCTTCTTTAACAAAAGATTCAAAAGCAGGAGTTGCCATTTCAACTGTATCAATCCCCATATGGACAAGTACTTCGATGCCTTCTTCTGTTTGTAGCCCAATCGCATGTTTGCTTGGGAAAACACTTAGGACTTTCCCCGAAATTGGTGCCACCACCTCTCCTTCTAGAGGCTTAACTGCAAATCCATCCCCCATCATTTTTTGTGAAAAGACAGGATCATTGACTTGCGCCATTGGAATAACTTCCCCTGTTGCTACAGCCACGAAATCTTTTTTCTTACCTAAGAAATTCGTCGTTGGCGTTCCTGCTGTACTTTCTGCTATAACCGGTTCTGGAATGTCAACGCCGGAAGCTAATAAATCTTCAATATCGGATTTTAAAACATCGGCTTTTGGTCCATAAACGGCTTGAACGCCATTATCTTTCACAATCAAGCCCATTGCACCTGCCCGTTTCCACGCCTCTTCCGAACCAACTTTTTCTCGATCCTTTACACTGACACGTAAGCGTGTCATACACGCATCAACTTCTTTGATATTTTGTTTACCACCAAGTAAGTAGACAATTTGCGCGATTTGCTGATCGACGACACCTGAATCAGCCGCGCCAGATGCGATTTCTTCGCCGTTATCATTGTCGTAGTTTCCATTTCTTCCAGGTGTTGCGTAATTAAATTTTTTAATTAAGAAATTCGCTAAGAAATAAGTGACAACACCAAAAATGATGACCATTAAAACAAAATTGATTAAATCGCCACCTAAACCAGCTTTTATTGCTAGCGGTGTTCTTGTTAACAATTCAATATTTCCAAACGAATGCACACGCAATGGTAAAATATCAGCCATTGCAAAAGCAGCACCTTGGATCACCGCATAAATTACATAAAGCGGCACTGCAGCAAACATAAACATGAATTCTAACGGCTCTGTCACACCAGTTAAGAAAACAGCTAAAGCAGCAGAAAAATACATTGATTTATATTTAGCTTTTTTATCTGCATCGACATTACGATACATCGCCAAAGCCATCCCCATTAAAATCCCTGAAGAACCAATCATTTGGCCTACTTTGAATCGAGCTGGTGTCCAATTTTCTAAGACAAACTGATACTTGCTCATATCACCAGCGCCTTTAAGATTCACTAAGTCTGTTGCCCAAGCCAACCATAAAGGATCTTGACCAAAGACTTGGGTTCCAGCTTGTGCGCCAGATAAAATTTCATACGTTCCACCTAATTGTGTATAGTTGATTGGAATCGTCAACATATGATGTAACCCAAAAGGTAATAATAAACGTTCCAACGTTCCATATAAGAATGGCGCTAAAATAGGTGCACTATCTTGAGATTGCGCAATCCATAACCCAAAATTATTAATTCCCGCTTGAATATTTGGCCAAATAAGTGCTAATGCAATTGAGACAATTGTTGACCATAAAATAACGACAAATGGGACAAACCGTTTACCATTAAAAAATGATAGCGCATCTGGTAATTTCCGATAATTGTAATACTTGTTGTAAGCCATCGCACCGACAAAACCAGCAATAATCCCTACAAAAACACCCATATTTAATGCCGGGGCTTCTAAGACACTTGTAAAGAATCCCTTCACCATAATCTTGGTGCCAAATAAGGTATGCGTGAAAGCTTGTTCATCTGCCAACATTTCATTTGTTACACCAAAAATGGCTCCAGTAATACGGTTGATTAAAACAAAAGAAATCCCCGCTGCAAATGCTCCACCTGCACGATCTTTGGCCCAACTGCCACCTATTGCTAACGCAAATAGTAAATGTAAGTTGCCAATAATTGCCCAACCGATACTCTCTAGAACTCCGCCTGTTGTTACTAACAAGCCTAAATTAGGATCGATTAAAGGAAGCGATTTCCCAATACTAATCATTAAACCCGCTGCGGGCATTACTGCCACAACGACCATTAAAGCTTTCCCGAATTTTTGCCAAAACTCAAAACTAAACATTTTTTTCATTCCTGCCACTCCTTACGCAATCGGTTTCGTTATGTTGCCATTATATACTCCTGTTTCCTTTTTGTAAATGCTTTAATTTCAAAAATATTGTGGAAAACAACTCCCTACTACTTAATCCTTTTTTATTTTGTCTTTTAATAAAGCAAATAAAGCTCCTTCTAACCTACCTTTGTTTCAGCTTTTATTCATAAGATTACACTTTTTAAGCATTGACTATTGACTAATGCAATCGGTTGCGTTTATGATAGACCTATCAATAAAATCACTGAGGGGGATTCTCATGAAACAAATCAAACGTTTATTCCAAATTGATCCTTGGAAAATCCGTACTACACACTTAGATAAAGAAAATTTACGTTTACAAGAATCATTAACGAGCATTGGCAATGGCTATATGGGGATGCGGGGAAATTTTGAAGAACACTATTCTGGCGACCACCATCAAGGAACCTATTTAGCAGGTGTTTGGTATCCAGACAAAACACGTGTTGGTTGGTGGAAAAATGGTTATCCTGAATATTTTGGTAAAGTGATTAACGCAATTAATTTCATCGCAATGGACTTACAAATTGATGGACAAACAATTGATTTAGCCACTACACCTTACGAAGATTTTTCTTTAGAATTAGACATGCAAAATGGGGTCCTTTCTCGGCAATTCACCATCCAAACACCGAAGAACAAAGTGCGCTTCTCTTTTGAACGTTTTTTAAGCTTAGAAAAAAAAGAAGCGGCTTACATCCACTTAACAATTGAAATGCTGGAAGGTACAGGCACAATCACTCTTCACTCAAAATTGGATGGCGATGTTCAAAATGAAGACAGCAATTATGAAGAACATTTTTGGGAAGAAAGAGCTATTGAAACACAAGAAACACTTGGCTTTGTTACAACTAAGACCATTCCTAACAACTTTGAAATAGAGCGTTTTACAGTGACTGCAGGCATGCGCCATTTCATCGATGGAGCCTCTGTTGTGCCTACATATACACAACAGCCCTTGGCTTTAACCGCAGAATTGACGGTGTCTTTAAACGAAGGCGAAACGACCGCTATCACAAAAGAAGTGCTTGTCGTTACCAGTCGTGATGTGCCAGAAACGCAACAAATCACACGAGTAAACAAATTATTTGCAGAAATGACTACCTTGTACCCTGAAGCAAAAGCTGGGCAAGCTGCCGCTTGGGCAAAACGTTGGCAATTAGCTGATGTTGTTATTGAAGGAGATGACGAAGCCCAACAAGGCATTCGTTTTAATCTGTTCCAACTTTTCTCAACCTACTATGGCGAAGACGATCGTTTAAATATCGGACCAAAAGGCTTTACTGGCGAAAAATATGGTGGTGCCACATATTGGGATACTGAAGCATATGCTGTCCCACTTTACTTGGCGTTGGCTAAGCCCGAAGTTACTAAAAATCTACTGAAATATCGCCACAATCAATTGCCTCAAGCCATTCATAATGCCCAACAACAAGGGTTAAAGGGTGCGCTTTACCCAATGGTTACTTTTACTGGTGTGGAATGTCACAACGAATGGGAAATCACTTTTGAAGAGATTCACAGAAATGGTGCGATTGCTTATGCGATTTATAATTATGTCAACTATACAGGAGACGAAGACTATCTAAAAGATGCTGGTCTAGAAGTACTTGTGGCAATCGCTCGTTTTTGGGCAGATCGGGTCCACTTCTCCCAACGTCATAAACAATATATGATTCATGGCGTAACGGGGCCAAATGAATATGAAAATAATATCAACAATAACTGGTATACCAATACCATCGCTGCGTGGGTTCTACGTTACACCCGTGAGTCTTATTTAAAATTCCAAGAAGAAACAATGCTCAAAATTGCAGACGACGAATTAGCTAAATGGGCAGACATTGTAGAAAATATGTACTTCCCAGTGGATAATGAATTAGGCATTTTTGTACAACATGACACTTTCTTAGATAAAGATTTAATGCCTGTTTCTGATTTACCACTTAGCGAGCTGCCTTTAAATCAACATTGGTCATGGGATAAAATTTTGCGGTCTTGTTTCATTAAACAAGCCGATGTTCTTCAAGGAATTTATTTCTTCAATGACGCCTTTTCTTTAGAAGAAAAACGCCGGAACTTTAACTTTTACGAACCAATGACTGTCCATGAATCTTCTCTTTCACCAAGCATTCATGCTGTGTTAGCTGCTGAATTAGGCATGGAAGAAAAAGCAGTGGAAATGTATCAACGAACAGCGCGCCTTGACTTAGATAATTACAATAATGATACAGAAGATGGCTTACACATTACCTCAATGACTGGTAGTTGGCTAGCGATTGTTCAAGGTTTTGCCCAAATGAAAACGGACCATCAACAACTAAAATTTGCACCCTTTTTACCAGCGACATGGACAGCCTACTCATTCCACATTAATTACCGGAATCGTTTACTATTTGTTGAAGTTGCAGCAGACCAAGTGGCCTTCACTTTACTCGACGGCCCTGCAATTCCATTAACTGTTTACGATCAAAAATACACATTAAAAGATCGATTAGTTTTACCGATCAGAAAGGAAGAAGTTCATGTTTAAAGGCGTTTTGTTTGATTTAGATGGCGTTATTACTGATACAGCAGAATTTCATTACCACGCTTGGAAAAAATTAGGGAACGAAATTGGAATTTCCATTGACCGTGTTTTCAACGAACAATTGAAAGGTGTAAGCCGTGAAGATTCTCTGCAGTTACTGTTAAAATACGGAAAAAAAGAAGGCACGTTTTCTTCTGAAGAATTTGCCCAGTTAGCGCAACGGAAAAACGATTATTACTTGGAAATGATCCAAGCGATTACGCCTGAAGATGTCTACCCAGGAATTCTTTCTTTATTAACGGAATTACGTGAAGCCAATATTAAAATCGCCTTGGCTTCTGCAAGTAAAAATGGGCCTTTCCTTTTAGAAAAAATGCAATTGACGCCCCTTTTTGATGCCATTGCTAATCCAGCAGACGTTCAGGCAGGCAAACCCGCTCCAGATATTTTCATTTTAGCTGCGAAAGAAATTGATTTGACACCAGCAGAATGTCTTGGCATTGAAGATGCCAAAGCTGGGATTCAAGCGATTCTTGCTAGTGGAGCGCAACCTGTTGGCGTTGGCCGCAAAGAAGAGTTAGGCGAAGGGTTGCCCATCGTGCCAGAGACGAGCGCTTTAACGTTTGATTACTTAAAAAAAGTGTGGCTTGATCATGAAGGATAATCGTATCACCGTAACCGATATTCCAAACACAAACTTAAAGAAAATTACTTTGAAGAACGACTTTTTAGAAGTCGTTCTTCTCAATTATGGCGCGCGCCTCCATCAACTTTTGATGCCAAACAAAAATAATCATTGGGAAAATATCCTTTTATCGTATGATTCGTATCAAGATGTATTAAAGGATCAAAGCTTTTTTGGCGCCACTGTTGGACCAGTTGCTGGACGTATTCGTAATGGCCATTGGCAAAATGGAATATTAGAACAAAATAGCGACGGTCATCATATCCATGGTGGCTCAAAGGGGTGGTCTTTTCAATATTGGACAGTCGAGCCCTTTGAAAAAAAGGATATCATTGGCGTTGCTTTTCATTTAACCGACACCATTTCTGGCTATCCTGGACCAATTGAGGCCACCATCACTTATCAGCTAGAGGATAATCATTTACGAATGATCAGTACTGGACGGAGTAAACAGGAAACACTTTTTAATCCTACGAACCACGCCTACTTTAATTTATCTGGCGATGGAAAGTTAGACATTCTGTCACATTTGCTATCTTTGAACTGTCAAGGTATGTTAGAATTAGACGATAATAAGCTGCCTACTGGACGGATTTTACCAGCTTCTGAACTATCCATACGTTTTAATGAACTGACACCTATCGAAACAATCCTCCAACGCTATCCAACCGGGTTAGATGATGTTTTCCCCTTAGTTGGCTCTGACTTAAGACAGCCACAATTATGCTTACAAGAACCTACTTCTGGAAGAAAAATGACGATAGCAACAACGAACCAAAGTATGGTATTATTTTCTACGACTGGTTTTGAGGCTCCATTTTCTATTAATGGACAAGCGATGCATTCAAACTATGGCTTAGCAATTGAACCACAAGAGTATCCAGACATTGTTCATCATCCTCAGTGGGGCTCTATTTTATTACCAGCTAATAAAAAGCAAACCTACCAAACGGTTTATCAATTTAACCTTCTATAATCACTAAGAAAGGCGTGGCAAAAATGGCAATTACAGTAAAAGATGTCGCTAAGAAAGCGGGGGTTGCAACCTCAACCGTTTCGCGTGTCATTAACGATCATCCAAGTATTTCTGAATCGACAAAAAAGAAAGTGCGAAAAGTCATGGATGACTTAGGCTATGTGCCAAATATGACGGCACGGAATTTGGGTAAACGAATTTCAAGTGCCATTGGCGTAATTTTACCTCCTTTAGATTCGAAAGAACGGTTAGGGAATCCATTTTATTTAGAAATTATGGAAGCCATCAACGAGGAAGCCCGTCTTTATGATATGACTACTGCTATTGCAACTGCCAAAAGTTTTGATGTACTATTGGAAAACGTTAAAAGAATGCATCTTCAAAAACAAGTGGACGGTTTTATTCTTGTGTATTCAGATAGTAAGGACCCCGTCATTGATTACTTATACGAAAACAACATTCCCTTTACTTTAATTGGTCAACCTTATCAACATGAAACGGAAATAGTTTACGTGGATAATGATAATCAATTATTAGGGAAACAAGCGACGGAATTTTTAATTGAAAACGGCCATAAAAATATTTTATTTGTGACCAATACAACGCATGAAAGTTTGTACTTTGAACGTTACTTTGGTTATCAAAAAGCAATGATGATGCAAGGATTAACTGTTTTACCAAGCGTTGCGTTAGAAAAACCTGAAGATTACATGGCTTTCGATGATATTCTTCATCAAAATAATGCCACGGCGTTGGTGGTGATTGATGATATCTTTGCTTTGCGGACGATGCAACTTGCGCAAATCTATGGTTATCAAGTTCCTGAAACGTTATCCATTATTAGTTTTAACAACTCAATCTTTTCAACATTGACACATCCTTATCTAACAAGTATTGACATCGACACGTCAGAATTAGGGCGAATGGCGATGAAAAAATTATATGAATTAATCCATGAAGAATTGACGAATGGTGTCCGTCTCGTTATTCCTCACAAATTAATTAAGCGTGAAACAGTTATTCCTATTCATTAAAAAAGAAGCGTAAGCAGTTTAACACTGCTTACGCTTCTTTCTATGTGTACGCTCTTATTCGTATGTATTACTTTTATAAAATAACTTTTTGCGAAATTTTTTTCCAAAACGTTTCTTCTTTTGCATCAAATTGAGCTGGTTCCCCGTCAGACAATTTTTCATTTAATAATGATAATTTTTCTTGATGTTTTGCATACTCATCTTTTTTTATTAGCTCTAAACGATACGCACGATCCAAGAT
>OIEJ01000537.1_pt1 | contig 11813 bp, 7 predicted proteins | sample 1581791 | NCBI WGS metagenome assembly OIEJ01 (sample SAMN03281019, study PRJEB24777) | human gut metagenome | isolation source: fecal sample PR141 from 1 month old male Chinese infant, vaginal delivered... | place: Singapore | collected 2005-11-08 | reverse complement strand
ACAGCCCTACTCAACTGTGCGGAGGTGGGACGACGAAATCGAATTCTAACGAATGACCGATTTCTGTCCCACTCTCTCTTTTTATTCTCCGATTTCTTGGTAGAGAGTACGGATTTTTTTGCGGTAGATGGTAGAACTGATTCCTACTCCGACTAGCAGCAGGACACTATAAAGGATCACAGCCAGCGGGGTGCTGACGGAATGATAAGTCCAAATGAAGCTGACAATAATCAAGAGAAACATCACAAAGATAAAGACAATCAAGAGAATAGATTGAAGGACAGCATTCCCACGATGACGGCTCATCAACTCCGTGATATTGGTCCAATTGGTGCTGAAATTTTGAAAATCTTTGACATAGTCTCGAATGCAGATCGGAATGGTGGTTACGACCCAGATCAGCAACATGGCAAGGATGGCCAAGGGATGCACACCAAAATAGAAACAAACGCCAAGCAAAAGAATGACAGGAAGGATGGATTGCACCAGATAGAGCAGCCAAAACTTCATGAAAAGATAGCGTTTGAAATCAATAGGGAGGGATCTCAAGTACTCAAAATTTTCGCGCTCTAGGGAAATACCGATACTAGTCAAGCCTCCAAAACTATTGAAAACACCGATCAAGAAGGCAACCAGAGCCAGTGGGACGAGGTACTGGGGCGTCAAGTAAGGACTGAGGCCTCCTATATTTTTCGATGCTCCTACTGCTCCACTAAGTAAGAAAATATAAGGCAGAATGCTCATCATCAAGAGGACTTGCACCATGAGGGTACCATCAAGCAAGAGTCTACGATGATACTGAATAACAAATCGTCTAAAGGAGTCTTTCTGACCCACATGGATTGCTCTCACGCGCTCTTTGACGGTTTGGTTGGTCGCAACTGCAAGGGCTGCATCATAGAATTGTGGGATGACAATTTTGCGAACAAGGCCGATCAAGACCAGTAGCACCGCGATCCAGCCCAAGACGCCAAGGATCGCTCCCCCATCAAAAGGATGGAGGATAAACTGATGGAAGGCAACAAAAGGTGGAAAAAGAATGGGAATATCCGCTCCACCCGACACTTCTACCCGATGGGTCTGGACTAGATTGAGATAGAGATAAGCTCCTAGACTCAGAAGAGAACCAATTCCGATCATGATGTTGGAGACCAGAGTCGTGTGTTTTTTGAAAAAGAGAGTCTTGGTAATCAAATGAGCTAGTAAGATCGTTGCTAAAAAGAGAACGGCTAAGAGAATCAAAGCACAAAAGATTCCCAGCAGGATGCCTAACGGATTGAAACCACCTGCTTGCACAGGGAGGATCAAAAAATAGCTGATCAAGGGAAGGATCGCTATAAGGAGGGTCAGGATGACCGAGATACTCTTTCCTGCAATGACTTCCGCATCTGAAAAGGCATAAGGCCGGTAAAACTGCAGGTCCTTGCTTTCATAAAAGACGTTATAGAAGCTCATAAAGCCTTGGGAAATGGTCATCAAGGAAAAGAGGGCGACCATATTGACAAAGAAGGCAGGTTGGTGAACAAAATCATAGATGCTAAAGAGCAAGCCAAACAAGACGAAATAGAAAAAACCTAAAGAAAGATAGTTGAGCACTGATCTGCGGGCAACATTGAGCTTGACGTCTGGTTTTTTGGCCTGTTTGGCACGTAATTTTGCAATCTGGGCTGGCTGGCTGGCATAGATCATATTGACATTGACCAGCTGCTGGATAATCTTAAGACGCATGATCGCCACCTTCTTCCTTCCGTCCCGCTAGACTGAGATAGATACTTTCCAGACTTTGGTCTGGATGTTGGCTCTTTAATTCCTCAATCGTCCCATAGAAAATGAGATTTCCCTTTTTCAGAATAGCAATTTTATCACAGAGTTGTTCGGCTACTTCTAAGACGTGGGTAGAGAAAATAACCGTCTTGCCGCGATCCGCATGTTGGCGCATCATTTGTTTTAAATCGTAAGAAGCCTGCGGATCCAACCCGGTCATCGGTTCATCCAAGACCCAGATATCTGGATCTGACAAAAGCGCTGCAATGACGAAGACCTTCTGGCGCATCCCATGTGAAAAGGATTCAATCACTTCATAGCGGTGGCTCTGAAAATCAAAGATCGTAAGAAGCTCTTCCAAGCGTTGATCACAGTCTTTTTGACTCATATCATAAGAAGTCGCAACCAACTCCCAGAATTCATTGGCTGTGAGACGCAAGAAAAGATCCGGCGAATCCGCCACGTAACCGATCTTCTTTTTGATCGCAAGCCGATGGCTATAGAGGTCCTGACCGTCCACTTCAATCGTTCCAGTGGTTGGGGTGATGACACTGACCAGGCTCTTGATGGTTGTCGATTTGCCGGCTCCATTGTGGCCAATCAGGCCGACAATTTGCCCATCTTCGATGGTCAAGTCCAAATGGTTGAGGGCGATATGCCCGTCATAATCTTTTGTAACTCCGTGAAATGTAATCATGCTAACTCCTTGTGCGATCTTCATTTGGATCGTGTTTGTTTTTTATTGTCATTATAGATCATCGAAATGGTAGAGCAATTCTAGTAAATAGGTTGGAATGATTTCCAAGAAGTCTTCTTGGTAGACCCGCTCTCCTCGCTTGTGCAACTCTTTCCCCCAGGGGCCTAGATTGACTGCTGGAACCTGAATTTGAGAAATTTTATCCAGATCCAGATCATAAATTTGAGCCGGAGTGGCGAGGCTATCTAGAACGACTTGATAAGAGGCCACATCTTTTTCCAAGGCACAATAGCTGGTGTCGTTAATCCCCATAAAATATTCTTCGACCTTCAAGCTATAGCCTCTTTGGTCCAGATACTGGCGGTAATCTGCGATCAGGGACTCGATCTTTAGTTCCGTATTGTCCAAAAAGCGGCAATTCATAGAAGGATAATAGGGGGGTGCAAAGCCAATGACCACCAGGGGATCCTTATCTCCGAGAAACTCTAGGAGTCGCTGGATTTGCTGAATTGCAAGGCTCTGGTAGCTGGTCCCATTACGAAAATCTTGTTCCGCTTTTTTATTAGAAGTTTCCCTAAAGTCTTGGTAGCCTTTTATGGCTTGGCAACGTTCCTCAAGTTCTTGATAGGTGATAACTCTTGGCCTTGCAATTATATGGTCTTGGTCAGCCTGATCCTGCAAGTGCTCATACTTCTCGTAAAAGGCATCCAAGGCCTCCTGACTAAGCTCATCAATCCGCTCTAGGAGTTCTTGGGGTGTTTTCTTCAAATGAAGAACACTAAAATAACCAGCCGCATAAAGCACGGTCGATACATCGTACTGCTCCTTCAAATCTCTTAGATAGGACCAAGAAGGAAGGGGAGACGTTTCTCCCAAGGCCTGATCTGCTAGATCGGGATGAAGATCTAGCTGGCTTGCGATGGCTACTAAGAGCGACAAGGCATTGATCCCTTTAAGAGGCTCCTTCATATGGGACAAGACACCTTGGGCCACAACGACTGGCATGAGTTTGCCGACTGTGCCAATGTGAAGGACTTTTTCTTTTTCTAGATCCGATTCAAAGGGTTCTGAATCCACTGCTAATACATAGTCCAGATCAAATTTTTCCTGTAAATTTGTGAGTAAGCCTAGGGCTCCTCGCATCCCACGTGAATAGGATTCCTCGTCTCCAACAGAAAGATAGAGCAGATTGACCTGACCTCCTGAAGGATCCGACGTATAGGCTTCCAGAACCCCTAGTTGCAGGGCCAAGGCTGCTTTCATATCGCAAGATCCCCTGCCAAATTTCCAATCCCCAGAAGCTAAATCAGCCTGCATATTTGGTCGCTGATCCAGTGTTTTCAAGGCTTCTGCTACTTTATCAGAATCGAGCGCGATCTCCGACAAATTTCCATAGTCTTCAAGATCGACTGTATCATGGTGGTGAAAAAGGATAAGAGTTTTTTTCTTTCCTTTATCGACCAAGGCCCAATTGACCGACCGATGCAAGTGATCCTGTGGTACCTGATAGCGCCCAAAGTGGTCCGGATATTCCTTAAAATAAGGAATCTGGGAAATCCGTTGATCTAGGTAAGCTTCGATACCTTGCTCTGTCTCCGTGTTGGTAAAGCTTGGAATAGCCAAAGCCTCAGTAAAAATCTTTTCAATGCTCTCTCTATTGGTGGTTTTCACTTTCAAACCAATCCTCCTTTGATACGATCCAACTATATGAATGGATAGAAATATATGTATCGAGCTGATATTTCTACGTAGATAAAATCCTACTTTTTATATTCTCACTTCACTTCTTTCATGTATGCGATTTCTTTTCTAGAAAGGGCTTGCTTCTAGTGCAAACGTTTGTCCCATCCAACAATTTTTGGTAAAATAAGGACATTCACATGAAAGAAGAAATAACAATGGAAAATCAAACCTTAATGCAATATTTTGAGTGGTATTTGCCCGCTGATGGGAACCACTGGAAGCGTCTTGCTGAAGATGCGCAACACTTAGCAGACTTGGGCATTCGTAAAGTCTGGATGCCACCTGCCTTTAAAGCTACTTCTAACAATGACGTTGGGTACGGGGTCTATGACCTCTTTGATTTGGGCGAGTTCGACCAAAAAGGAACGGTTCGCACCAAATATGGCTTCAAAGAAGATTATCTTCAAGCCATCCAAGCCCTCAAAGATGCTGGGATTCAACCAATGGCCGATGTCGTTCTCAACCATAAAGCTGCAGCTGATGGCTTAGAGGAATTCGAGGTTGTTGAGGTCGATCCGATGGATCGAAACAAGGTTCTCACTGAGCCCTTCACCATTCAAGGATGGACTAAATTCACCTTTGATGGTCGAAATGGAGCCTATAATGACTTCCACTGGCATTGGTACCATTTCACCGGTACTGACTACGATGCTTCTCGTAATAAGAATGGGATCTACCAAATCCAAGGGGACAACAAAGGTTGGGCCCAAGGAGATCTGGTAGACAAGGAAAACGGAAACTACGACTACCTAATGTATGCTGATATTGATTTCAAGCACCCTGAAGTCGTGGAAAATCTTGATCAGTGGGCAGACTGGTTTATCGAAACGACTGGTGTTGAAGGCTTCCGTCTGGATGCGGTCAAACACATCGACTCCTTCTTTATGAAGAATTTCATCCACAATATCACCAAAAAATATGGAGAAGATTTCTACGTCTTTGGTGAGTTTTGGAATGCTGATGAAAAAACCAATAATGAATATTTGGAAAACATTGATTACTTGTACGATTTAGTCGATGTCGCCCTCCATCAAAATCTTTTCCGGGCTGGGCAAGAAGGTGCGGATTACGACCTTCGAACGATTTTTGATGGCACACTGGCCTTGAACCATCCTGAAGAGGCCGTCACCTTTGTGGACAACCATGATACCCAACGAGGGCAAGCCTTGGAATCTACCATTGAAGAATGGTTTAAGCCTGCATCCTATGCCTTGATCTTACTTCGAGAAGCTGGTTTGCCATGTGTCTTCTATGGAGACTACTACGGTATCAAGGGTAAATTTGCGCAAGAAAGTTTCCAAGAGGTTCTCGATCGTCTCTTATGGGTTCGTAAAGCTCTGGCCTACGGGGAACAAACGGACTACTTCGATGATCCTAATTGCATCGGTTGGACACGTTCAGGTACAGAAGAATCAGCACCAATCGCCTGCTTGATTTCCAATAACCAAGCTGCTACAAAAGTCATGGAGATTGGCTCATCATACGCAGGACTCACCTACCACGACGCCTTAGGAAACTGTGATGAAACCGTGCAAGTTCAGGAAGATGGTACTGCTGAATTCCCAGTGGCAGAGCGCTCCGTTAGTGTTTGGGTAGCCCAAGATACAGAGGGCGAATAACCAATAAATATGATTTTCTCCTAGGATCTACATGTTCCTAGGAGAATTTTTTCCTGTAAAAATTTTATAGGAAACACAGCTTCATTTTAGCATGATAAGAAAGCGCTGTCAATGTTTGCTGTCTTTATTTTAAAGAAAAGCACACCATCAAAAAACTCGTTTTCCAGTTTGGAAAACGAGTTTTCTTTTTAGCTCAATTCTGCAACGATTTCTTTTAATTGGGCTTTCGTATGAACACCAGCCACTTGTTTGACGACTTGGCCGTCTTTTTTAAAGAGAAGAGTCGGGATCGACATAATACCGAATTGACGAGCTGTGTTTGGATTTTCATCAACATCCAACTTACAGATCTTCAGATCATCTTCATGGACTTCTTCTGCTAACTGATCCAAGATCGGTGCTTGCATACGACATGGACCACACCAAGTTGCCCAAAAGTCAATCAAAACAAGGCCTTGGCTGGTTTCTTGTTCAAAGGTTGCATCTGTGATTACGTGTGCCATATTTCCTCCTTTTTCAGTAGTGACTACTGATTCTGCATTTCTACTTTTATTTTACACTAAAAGAGCCTTTTTTAGAAATATTTGCTACGGGGACTCCTTAGGCATCTACTTTCTTCTTGCGCCAAAAGATGAGGATAGAAGCTGTCAGGGTAAACAGACCTAAGAGACCCAGAGCATGTTCTTTGCTACCTGTTTGTGGAAGCGTATGGTCCGCATGCCCTCCTTCTACTGCAGGAATCACCTCTTGAGAATCTTCTGCAACTGGTTCTGAAGTCGTGGTAACAAATCGTGGACCATAGGATACAGCTAGAGCAAGGTGAGGGTGCTCTTGGGCAGCTGATCCTGTTTGCATCTGTTCTTCTTTTTCAGGAACAGTTAGGCCTGGTTGGACGAAGTATTCTGGGTTTGGAAGGGTGTATTCTTCCATATAGTGCACTTCTGGCGCAACTAGAGCCGCACCTTCAACTTCTGGAAGGTTTGCATAGTCTGTATCGCTTGCACTTGGTAGATAGCTTGCCTTTTGGACGCGGTTTTTTTCGACAATTGGAATCGCTGCACTGATAGAATCCGTCTTAAAGGTCACCTCATATGGATGCTCCACGGTTAAGTCCGATGGATCATAGGTGTTAAAGACAAGCGCTAACTTGTGACCTTTCTTCACCGTATAGAGATTTGGTTGCAGATAGACCGTATAATCGTGGAATTCTCCTACTTTAGGCTCGATGCTTGCGCGAGAGCTTGCTGAATCGTAGCCAGACTCAGGGTTAGCCAGGTTGATCCACCCTTTTGCGATGACCTTGTACTTGGTCTTGATGGTTTCATATTCGGCTACAGATAGATTGCTTAAATTGCTTCCCATCCAGAAAGCATCTGCTGTTTTATCTTGCTTGACGCTACCATTTCCTACCACGTCAAAGTCCTGATCTGCCACGTCTACCAGAAGAGCATTGAGTTGGAAATTCTTTCCTTGACCTTTGGCCAGAGCAGCCTTAAAATGAACGGGGATATGTCCTTTGATAGTGGTATCTTCTGTCACTTCCGAAACGAAAGTCATGTTGGCTTTTGAAGATCCTTGGCTCACGGTTTCGTCGCGCTTGGCAACTTCTACACCAGCTCCGGCATAATCACTAGAAATGGTTTCTTCCAGACGTTTCGAGCTTGCATGTATGAAGAGACGTTGACTGCTCTTCCAGTTATCATAGCTGGTCCACTTACTTGGATCATAGTTGTTTTGAGCTAGAACCGCTGGTAAGCTTTCGACGTGATTGTCCACACCATATAGGTAGTGGGTCAACCAGGTATTGAGCAAATCATAAAAATCTTGACCATTAGCGGTGATGCCGTATCCACGCGACATAGCTGCTGGATAAACGTGATCCCCTTGATGGAGATAGAGCTTGACATCTTGGCCCGCTTTCTTAAGGGCATCGTACATGAGTTCAAAGTGTTTGGTCTTGACATTGTCATCATTCAAGCCATGGACGATCAGAGCGCTAGTCTTGAGATTTTCCGGATGAAGGGTATAATCCCGCTCCTTCCAGACATCACTGTAGTTCCGATCATGAGCGTACTGGTCCTTGTTCAATTGGTTGATGTAGTTGGAATAGTTTTGCCAAATCCCTGCCCAGTCGTCTTTATCCAGCATCCGCGTGCTAACGTAGAGTGAGAGCCATGAAAGGTCACTATAAGGTGCATTGCCAAATTGGGTCCCTTGGCTATTGAAATAATCATACCAAGAAGCAATCCCTGCTGCTGGAACGATGGTCTTTAGGCCTTCTACGCCAGTCGCTGCCACACCAAAGGTTGTGGTGCCAGCCCAGGATAGACCGGTCATTGCGACATTGCCACTTGCCCAGTCTGCCTTGATTTCGATATTGCTAGTCTTATCGGTGTAGGCTTTGCGTTTGCCATTGACCCATTCGATGATATTCTTGAAGGCATTGATTTCGAGGTCAGACCCTGTCGTGTTAAATCCTTCTGATCCCTTGGTACCAAGTCCAGCACTCGAGATAAAGGCATAGCCTCTGACCAAGAAATAGTCGTACCAGTTCAAGTCTTCGTAGTCATAGATATACTCATATGGACTGTAGTAATACCAATCCGAAGCCTTGGCTTTTTTCGCTGCTTCGACTGTCGAAGAGCTTCCGACAGCCTGACGTTTAGCTGGTTGCTCTCGCAGCTTCTTCATATCATAGGAACCATCTGTTGGTAAGCCCAAGCTTTCAAGGGTCACATAGTTTTCATCCAAAGTTCCAGCCACATAGGGACGCGCTTCGAGAATGGTCGCCGCCTTAAAGTCACCTTGTGCGACTGCTTTTGGCAATTGCACAATGGCTTTGACCAAGTCTGGTTTTCCGTCGGCATCGGTGTCGTAATCGGTCTCTACATAGACTGGGAAACGGACAATTTGGCTATCCTCATATTTGTAGTCTTCATCAGCTTTTTCTCCTGTTGTATAAGGGAAAATAGGCTGGGCCCGACCATTTAGAAAGAGCGGGCTTTTCTTTTCAGCCCGATAGGCATCATAGAGTTTCTTAGCTGTTTCGTACATCTTGGTCAATTCTGGCTGACTGACCTTACGAGTCAGATCTTCTGATGTTTCAATCAAGCCCAAACTCTTGGCAAAGCTCTCCCGATCTGCTTGATTTTGCCCCAATTGGCTAGGATCTGTTGCTGCCCATTGAAGCAAGCCATTGACAGCATCTTGAACCGTCAACTCTTTAGAAGCTTGATCACTTGTAACGGTCGAACCTGTTACCTTTGCCAAATCCTGGCCTGTTACCGGAGCTTCTGATGAAGCTGCTGATGGAGGTGGAACTTCCCTGTTTGTATCTGATGAAGCTGCAGCTGGGACAATTGGCTCACTTGGTACTGTGCGGACTTCTGTTGCAGGGGCTCCTTCATTTGCAACTGTTGCCCCAACCAACGAGGCATCACTTGAGCCTGTCCCTTCTTCACTAGAGCTAGTGCTTGCGTCACTAACTGTCGGTGTTGCTTCAGTAGATGGAGCATGGACCACTTCTGTCGATGGTGCTAACTCTTCCGTTTGCTCGTCTGCTGCTGCTACTTGGTGCAAAACCATTGGCGCGATCAATAAGCTCGATGCGACAATGGAAACCATTGTTTTCTTTTTCATGTCAGTCTCCTAACTTTTTGTAATCAACACTCCCATTATACTATGTAAGCGTTTTAATATCAAACAGATATTCATCTGATCCACAAAAAAACCGAGGCATCAGCCTCGGTTTTCGATCCTTATTTAACGTGTTTCTTAAGATCTTCTTGTGCTTTTTTATTTGACTCTGCTTGTTCTTTTTGCCATTTTTCAAGGGCTTTGTTGTAGTCAGCAGTTGTCACAGCTTTGTCTTGGAGTTTCATTCCTTTGTAGATCACGTGGTCTTTTCCTTTACCACCAGTCCATGCAAACGGAGCTGAGAATGGTTCAATACGTGTCAAGAATGGACGTCCAGTTGATGAAGAAGTTGGCATAACAAGGGCGCTATCAGTCAACCAAGCTTGCGCAGCCGCATATTTTTCATAGCGTTTGTTGACGTCTTGTGTTTCTGCACCAGCATCTTTGATCATCTTTTCAAAGTCGTACAGACCAACTTTTTTAGCTGCTTCATTGTTTTCACTTGGGTCAAATCCAAGGAAAGTCTTAGTATTTTCACCAGATGAAGCTTTCAAGATATCCATGTAAGTTGATGGGTCTTGGTAGTCAGGGCTCCATCCAACATTATCAGAAAGATCCCAGTCTTCGCCAGCCGCATTCGGCGCAAAGAGGGTCGCATTTTGAAGGTCTTCTTTGGAAAGCATTTGGATATCGATGACGACATTTTCTTTACCAAGCGCTTCTTCAACTGATTGTTTGAAAGATTGCACCCGTTGAACTCTTGATGGAGTGGTTTGGTCTACAGGCATATCGATGTGAATTGGGAATTTCACACCTTCTGCTTCCAAAGCAGTTTTCGCTTTTGCAAACTCTTCCTTTGCTTTCTTAGCATCGAAGAGACCGTTTTGACCATCATCTAGTTTAGTAGATTTCCACTCATCTCCGTAGGTATCCAATTGTGTTTTCACCATTTCACCAAAGGTCTTGCCATCAGCTTGGACAAATGTTGGTGGAATGTAGAGGTTACGGATGATCTTGCTTGCTCCGTCTTTTCCGTTCAATTGAGCAGCATAAGCTTCACGATTGAAGGCAAAGCTGATCGCTTGACGGAAGTCCTTGTTTAAGAGGGCTTTCTTCGTAGATTGTTTTTCCTCATCGGTCTTCTTAGCAGTGTGTTTGTAAGATTGACGATCGATGTTGGTACCAATGACATAAGAAGCGGCATCTTGAGGAGTATAGGTAATTTCATCCTTGAATTCCTTGGCTTGCTCTGAATAACCAGATCCAGTTGGGAAGAGTTTTGCTAAGCTAAGACCATTGTCCGCAAATGATTTGGCCAATTTACTTTGATCTTGTCCATCGTAGAATTCCAATTTGACATCTGAGATATAAACTTTGTCTTTGTCCCAGTAGTTTTGGTTTTTGGTCATTTCGATAGAAGATTTTGAAGTAAAACTCTTCAAGATGTAAGGACCATTGTAAAGAAGGGAGCTAGTATCACTTGCTTGGGCGAATTTATCCCCTTTTGATTTTACGAATTTTTCATTGACAGGGAAAGTGATCCCAAGTGTCAATTTAGAGTTCCAGAATGATTCTGGTTGGTTCAAAGTGATTTGAAGGGTATGATCATCAACTGCTTTTACTCCTACAGCTGAGAAATCTTTATTTTTACCGCTGACATAGTCATTCAAGCCTTTAATGGAATCTTGGATGATGTAGAGCATTTCTGACTTGTTATCAGCCGCATATTTGATCCCAGTTACGAAATCTTTAGCCGTTACAGCTGCATACTCTTCTCCTTCTGAATCATACCATTTGGCATCATCGCGAAGTTTATAAGTATAAGTCAAACCATCTTTAGAAACAGTCCAGTCTTTTGCAAGAGATGGAATCAAATTTCCGTAAGTGTCATTTTCAAACAAACCATCAATCAAGTTTCCAGTGATATCATGGGTTGCTGCTTTACTTGAAGTCAAGTAGTTCAAGTTTTCAGGCTCCGTCTCATAGACATATGAGAATTTTTGGCCGTTGCTTGAGCTAGATGATTTCGAACCACCAGAACAAGCTGCTAGGATCCCTGCTGAAAGGAGAGCAACTCCCGCAAGTGCAATGACATTTCTTTTTTTCATGTAAAACTCCTTAAGAAATTTTAAGTTTATTTTAAGATTATACCACAAAGATTTTCAGAAGAAAAGGAATTTTCAGAAAATTTTAGTTTTTTAAAAAAACTACTCCGTGGAGTAGTTATCAATTTAACTTTAAGACTTATTTGAGACTTTCCTTAGGTGAGTACGGACGTCATGGAACTTCTACGAAGTTCCATGACTTAGTTTTGAACCTAAAGTTTCAAAACTCCCGAGCTGTCTCTTATACAC
>OIEJ01000529.1_pt1 | contig 12069 bp, 13 predicted proteins | sample 1581791 | NCBI WGS metagenome assembly OIEJ01 (sample SAMN03281019, study PRJEB24777) | human gut metagenome | isolation source: fecal sample PR141 from 1 month old male Chinese infant, vaginal delivered... | place: Singapore | collected 2005-11-08 | reverse complement strand
TCTTTTGTCTGATGTTAAATATTATTGGAAAGTAAGAAATATTGGAGCTGAGGCGATTAGAAGAAATTGTGAGCGTGGTGCTATTTTTTCAGGTAAAATAAAACATCACGAAGATTCTCAGTTTAAAGGAGACCACTATGTTGAATGTTATGCTGTTTTAGATAATACGGTTATAGCAAGAGATAGAATAACAGTCCCTATCGATCCGTTACGTGGAAGAGATTTTATAGAGTAGCATATAATTGATTTTTAATTGGAATACTCACTATCTCTTTACATCAAGAAAATGACTAAACAGGGAAGTTTGCCTTCTTCCCTTTTTTTGTTATACTAGTAGAAGAAAAAATAGAAAGATTTGTGGGTGTTAAACAAGCCAGTGCCTTGTTTTGATATGAACTTAGGTTCCACCCAAAGAGGTATTAGTGTCGTGTCTCAATCTTATATCAATGTTATCGGTGCTGGTTTGGCAGGTTCTGAAGCAGCCTACCAAATTGCAGAGCGTGGTATTCCAGTTAAACTTTATGAAATGCGTGGTGTCAAGTCAACACCTCAACACAAAACAGACAATTTTGCAGAGTTAGTTTGTTCTAATTCCCTTCGTGGAGATGCTCTGACAAATGCAGTGGGTCTTCTCAAGGAAGAAATGCGTCGCTTGGGTTCTGTTATTTTGAAATCTGCTGAAGCAACCCGTGTTCCTGCAGGTGGTGCTCTTGCGGTGGACCGTGATGGTTTCTCCCAAATGGTGACCGAAAAAGTTACCAACCATCCCTTGATTGAAGTGGTTCGTGATGAAATTACAGAATTACCGACAGATGTTATCACAGTTGTCGCTACTGGTCCCTTGACCAGCGATGCCCTAGCTGAGAAGATTCATGCTCTTAATGATGGCGATGGTTTCTATTTCTACGATGCGGCAGCGCCTATTATCGATGTCAATACTATCGATATGAGCAAGGTCTATCTCAAGTCTCGTTATGATAAGGGAGAAGCCGCTTATCTCAACGCTCCCATGACCAAGCAAGAGTTTATGGATTTCCATGAAGCCTTGGTCAATGCGGAAGAAGCACCGCTCAATTCCTTTGAAAAAGAAAAGTACTTTGAAGGATGTATGCCTATCGAAGTTATGGCCAAACGTGGCATTAAAACTATGCTTTATGGTCCTATGAAACCAGTCGGTCTGGAGTATCCAGACGACTACACAGGACCTCGTGATGGCGAATTTAAAACACCTTATGCGGTTGTGCAACTTCGTCAGGATAATGCGGCTGGTAGCCTATACAATATTGTTGGTTTCCAGACCCACCTCAAATGGGGAGAACAAAAGCGTGTCTTCCAAATGATTCCAGGTCTTGAAAATGCGGAGTTTGTTCGTTATGGTGTTATGCACCGCAATTCTTATATGGATTCACCAAATCTTCTTGAACAGACTTACCGTTCTAAGAAACAACCAAATCTCTTCTTTGCTGGTCAGATGACGGGTGTGGAAGGTTATGTTGAATCAGCGGCGTCAGGCTTAGTTGCGGGAATTAACGCGGCTCGTCTTTTCAAGGGAGAAAGCGAGGCTATTTTCCCAGAAACAACAGCGATTGGAAGCTTAGCTCATTACATCACTCATGCCGACAGCAAACATTTCCAACCAATGAATGTCAACTTTGGGATTATCAAGGAGTTGGAAGGCGAGCGTATTCGTGATAAGAAGGCTCGTTATGAAAAAATTGCAGAGCGCGCTCTTAGCGACTTAGAAGAATTTTTAACGGTCTAATTTTTTTCAAAGAATTGCTCATGATACTATAAAAATCTTAGAAATTGTGATAAAATAGGTAGGATAAAAAAAGGAGAGTGAAAATGGCGAATCCCAAGTATAAACGTATTTTAATCAAGTTATCAGGTGAAGCCCTTGCCGGTGAACGTGGCGTAGGGATTGATATCCAAACAGTTCAAACAATCGCAAAAGAGATTCAAGAAGTTCATAGCTTAGGTATCGAAATTGCCCTTGTTATTGGTGGAGGAAATCTCTGGCGTGGCGAACCTGCTGCTGAAGCAGGAATGGACCGCGTTCAGGCAGATTACACAGGAATGCTTGGGACTGTTATGAATGCTCTTGTGATGGCAGATTCATTGCAACAAGTTGGTGTTGATACGCGTGTGCAAACTGCCATTGCTATGCAACAAGTGGCAGAGCCTTATGTCCGTGGACGTGCCCTTCGTCATCTTGAAAAAGGCCGTATCGTTATCTTTGGTGCCGGAATTGGTTCACCTTACTTCTCAACAGATACAACAGCGGCCCTTCGTGCGGCTGAAATCGAAGCGGATGCTATCCTTATGGCTAAAAATGGTGTTGATGGTGTTTACAATGCCGATCCTAAGAAAGACAAGACAGCTGTTAAATTTGAAGAATTGACCCACCGTGATGTTATCAACAAAGGTCTTCGTATCATGGACTCAACAGCTTCAACCCTTTCAATGGATAACGACATTGACTTGGTTGTCTTCAACATGAACCAACCAGGCAACATCAAACGTGTCGTATTTGGTGAAAATATCGGAACAACAGTTTCAAATAATATCGAAGAAAAGGAATAAGAAAGATTATGGCTAACGCAATTATTGAAAAAGCTAAAGAGAGAATGACCCAGTCTCACCAATCACTTGCTCGTGAATTTGGTGGTATCCGTGCTGGTCGTGCCAATGCAAGCTTGCTTGACCGTGTACATGTAGAATACTATGGAGTCGAAACTCCTCTTAACCAAATCGCTTCAATTACGATTCCAGAAGCGCGTGTTTTGTTGGTGACACCATTTGACAAGTCTTCATTGAAAGATATCGAACGTGCCTTGAACGCTTCTGATCTTGGTATCACACCAGCTAATGATGGTTCTGTGATTCGCTTGGTTATCCCAGCTCTTACAGAAGAAACTCGTCGTGACCTTGCTAAAGAAGTGAAGAAAGTCGGTGAGAATGCTAAAGTGGCTGTTCGCAATATCCGTCGTGATGCTATGGACGAAGCCAAGAAACAAGAAAAAGCAAAAGAAATCACTGAAGACGAATTGAAGACTCTTGAAAAAGACATTCAAAAAGTAACAGATGATGCTGTCAAACACATCGACGACATGACTGCCAATAAAGAAAAAGAACTTTTGGAAGTCTAAAAATAAACAGAAAAACTCAGTTGGCATTGCTGGCTGAGTTTTATTCGAAAGAAGGAAATATGAATACAAATCTTGCAAGTTTTATCGTTGGACTGATCATCGATGAAAACGACCGTTTTTACTTTGTGCAAAAGGATGGCCAGACCTATGCTCTTGCTAAGGAAGAAGGTCAGCATACAGTAGGCGATACGGTTAAAGGTTTTGCCTACACGGATATGAAGCAAAAACTCCACCTGACAACCTTAGAAGTGAGTGCCACTCAGGACCAATTTGGTTGGGGAACTGTAACGGAAGTTCGTAAAGACTTGGGTGTCTTTGTGGATACAGGCCTTCCTGACAAGGAAATCGTTGTGTCACTCGATATTCTCCCTGAGCTTAAGGAACTCTGGCCTAAGAAGGGTGACCAACTCTACATCCGTCTTGAAGTGGACAAGAAAGACCGTATCTGGGGGCTCTTGGCCTATCAAGAAGACTTCCAACGTCTGGCTCGTCCTGCCTACAACAACATGCAGAACCAAAACTGGCCAGCCATTGTTTACCGCCTCAAGATATCAGGAACTTTTGTTTACCTGCCAGAAAATAACATGCTTGGCTTTATCCATCCTAGCGAGCGCTATGCAGAGCCACGTTTGGGTCAAGTTTTAGATGCGCGCGTTATTGGGTTCCGTGAAGTGGACCGTACCTTGAACCTCTCCCTCAAACCACGTTCCTTTGAGATGTTGGAAAATGATGCCCAGATGATTTTAACCTATTTGGAAAGCAATGGCGGTTTCATGACCTTAAATGATAAGTCATCCCCAGACGACATCAAGGCAACCTTTGGCATTTCTAAAGGTCAGTTCAAGAAAGCACTTGGCGGCTTGATGAAGGCTGGTAAAATCAAGCAAGATCAGTTTGGGACAGAGTTGATCTAGGGTGACTTATGAGAAAATCATTTTACACTTGGCTCATGACCGAGCGCAATCCTAAAAGTAACAGTCCCAAGGCTATCTTGGCAGACCTAGCTTTTGAAGAGTCAGCCTTTCCAAAACACACAGATGATTTTGATGAGGTGAGTCGCTTTTTGGAAGAACATGCAAGTTTCTCTTTCAACCTAGGAGACTTTGACGCTATCTGGCAAGAATACTTAGAACACTAGCATGATTCACTGGGGTTGGGCTAGTAATTTCTCCACCCCTTTGCTATAATAAAAGAAATAAAAGGATTAGAGAGGTTCTTTATTTGAAGGAACATTCAATAGACATTCAACTGAGTCATCCAGATGACCTGTTTCATCTTTTTGGTTCCAATGAACGCCATCTTCGTTTGATGGAAGAAGAGCTCAATGTGGTGATTCATGCTCGTACGGAGATTGTGCAGGTTTTGGGAGAAGAGACTGCCTGTGAGGAAGCCTGTCAGGTTATCCAAGCCTTGATGGTCTTGGTGAATCGTGGAATGACCATTGGTACGCCAGATGTGGTGACTGCAATTAGCATGGTCAAAAACGATGAAATCGACAAGTTTGTCGCCCTTTACGAAGAAGAAATCATCAAGGATAATACAGGGAAACCTATCCGTGTCAAAACACTGGGTCAAAAACTTTATGTGGACAGTGTTAAACAGCACGATGTGACCTTTGGAATTGGGCCAGCAGGTACAGGGAAGACCTTCCTTGCAGTGACCTTAGCAGTGACTGCCCTTAAACGTGGGCAAGTCAAGCGAATTATCCTAACTCGTCCAGCGGTGGAAGCAGGAGAGAGTCTAGGTTTTCTTCCGGGTGATCTCAAAGAGAAGGTAGATCCTTACCTTCGACCTGTTTATGATGCCTTGTATCAGATTCTGGGCAAAGACCAAACGACTCGTCTTATGGAGCGTGAAATTATCGAGATTGCGCCCCTTGCCTACATGCGTGGACGAACCTTGGATGATGCCTTTGTCATTCTCGATGAGGCGCAAAATACGACTATTATGCAGATGAAGATGTTCTTGACTCGTTTAGGTTTTAATTCTAAGATGATTGTCAATGGAGATATCAGTCAGATTGACCTGCCACGTAATGTCAAGTCCGGTTTGATTGACGCTCAAGAAAAACTCAAGAACATTCACCAAATTGACTTTGTTCATTTTTCAGCCAAGGATGTGGTTCGCCATCCAGTTGTCGCTCAGATTATTCGAGCTTATGAACCAGTACCAGTTAAAAAAGCAGAGAGTGAAGAATTAGATCCTCAACCTCTGTCTGAAGGATAGTTCTTTTGTACTTAAAGTTATCTCAATACAATGTTTCATTCAATATCCTTGTATGAGATTAGAAAGGTTTCAAGTGGAGGAAACATATGGAATCAATTTTTGTGAAATTTGCCCAGTATCCGTCTATAGAAACGGAGCGTTTATTGCTTAGACCTGTAACCTTGGATGATGCGGAAGAAATGTTTGAGTATGCCTCGGACAGAGAAAATACGCGCTACACTTTTCCAACCAATCAAAGCTTGGAAGAAACCAAAAATAATATTGCGCAGTTCTACTTGGTCAATCCCTTGGGACGTTGGGGAATAGAACTAAAAAGCAATGGTCAGTTTATTGGAACCATTGATTTGCACAAGATTGATCCTGTTCTTAAGAAGGCAGCTATTGGCTACATTATCAATAAAAAGTATTGGAATCAAGGATTGACGACAGAAGCCAATCGTGCTGTGATTGAGATGGCTTTTGAGAAGATTGGAATGAACAAGTTGACCGCCCTTCACGATATGGACAATCCTGCATCTGGAAAGGTCATGGAGAAATCAGGCATGCGTTTTTCCCATGCGGAACCCTATGCTTGTATGGACCAGCATGAAGAAGGCCGAATTGTTACAAGAGTTCATTATGTCTTGACCAAGGAAGACTATTTTGCAAATAAATAAGCAGTTGAAAAGAAATTTTCGACTGTTTTTTCTTTCTCTTACGAATAATCTAAGAGAGGAGAAAATATGGAAGCAATTATCGAGAAAATCAAAGAGTATAAAATCATTGTCATCTGTACTGGTCTGGGCTTGCTTGTAGGAGGATTTTTCCTGCTAAAACCAGCTCCACAAACACCTGTCAAGGAAACGAATTTGCAGGCAGAAGTTGTAGCAGTTTCCAAGGATTCATTAACCGAAAAGGAAGAACCCCTTGAACAAGATCTAATCACGGTAGATGTAAAAGGTGCTGTCAAATCGCCAGGAATTTATGATTTGCCGGTAGGTAGTCGAGTTAATGACGCTGTTCAGAAGGCTGGTGGCTTGACAGAGCAAGCAGACAGCAAGTCGCTCAATCTAGCTCAGAAAGTTAGTGATGAGGCTCTGGTTTACGTTCCAACTAAGGGAGAAGAATCAGCTAGTCAACAGGCAGGTTCTGGGACGGCCTCTTCGACAAGCAAGGAAAAGAAGGTCAATCTCAACAAGGCTAGTCTGGAAGAACTCAAGCAAGTCAAGGGATTAGGTGGAAAACGAGCTCAGGACATTATCGACCATCGTGAGGCAAATGGGAAATTCAAGTCGGTTGATGAACTCAAGAAAGTCTCTGGTATTGGTGCCAAGACCATAGAAAAGCTAAAAGACTATGTTACAGTGGATTAAGAACATCCCCATTCCCCTAATTTATTTAAGTTTTCTGTTGCTCTGGCTTTACTACGCTATTTTCTCAGCATCCTATCTTGCTTTGTTGGGCTTCGTTTTTCTGCTAGTCTGTCTCTTTATCCAATTTTCTTGGAAATCTGCTAGCAAAGTTCTAGTGCTTTGTGGAATCTTTAGTTTCTGGTTTCTGTTTCAAAATTGGCAACAGAGTCAAGCGAGTCAAAATTTGGCGGATTCTGTTGAAATGGTACGGATTTTGCCCGACACTATTAAGGTCAATGGTGATAGTTTATCCTTTCGTAGTAAGTCTGACGGACGCATTTTTCAAGTCTATTATAAACTCCAGTCCGAGGAGGAGAAAGAAGCCTTTCAAGCCTTAACAGACCTTCATGAGATAGAACTAGAAGGAAAACTTTCGGAGCCAGAGGGGCAGAGGAATTTTGGTGGATTTGACTATCAAGCCTATCTGAAGACTCAGGGAATTTACCAGACTCTCAATATCAAAAGAATCCAGTCACTTCAAAAGGTTGGCAGTTGGGATATAGGTGAAAACCTATCCAGTTTACGCCGAAAGGCTGTGGTTTGGATTAAGACACATTTCCCAGACCCTATGCGCAATTACATGACGGGGCTCTTGTTAGGACATCTGGACACTGACTTTGAGGAGATGAATGAGCTTTATTCTAGTCTAGGAATTATCCACCTCTTTGCCTTGTCGGGTATGCAGGTAGGTTTTTTCATGGATGGCTTTAAGAAACTTCTCTTGAGATTGGGCTTGACCCAAGAAAAGTTGAAATGGCTGACTTATCCCTTTTCCCTTATTTATGCAGGTCTGACAGGATTTTCAGCTTCGGTCATTCGCAGTCTCTTGCAAAAGTTACTGGCTCAACATGGTGTTAAGGGCTTGGATAATTTTGCTCTGACGGTGCTTGTCCTCTTTATTATCATGCCCAACTTTTTCTTGACAGCAGGAGGAGTCTTGTCCTGCGCTTATGCTTTTATCTTGACCATGACTAGCAAAGAAGGGGAGGGGCTTAAGGCTATTGCCAGAGAAAGTCTAGTCATCTCCTTGGGAATATTGCCTATTCTGTCCTTCTATTTTGCGGAATTTCAACCTTGGTCCATCCTTTTGACCTTTGTCTTTTCCTTTCTATTTGACTTGGTCTTCTTACCGCTCTTGTCTATCTTATTTGCCCTTTCCTTTCTCTATCCAGTCATTCAGCTGAATTTTATTTTTGAATGGTTGGAGGGAATGATTCGCCTGGTATCGCAGGTGGCAAGTAGACCTCTGGTCTTTGGACAACCCAATGCATGGCTTTTAATCTTATTGTTAATTTCCTTGGCTTTAGTCTATGATTTGAGGAAAAACATTAAAAGGCTAATAGTATTGAGTTTATTGATTACAGGTCTCTTTTTCCTTACCAAGCATCCACTAGAAAATGAAATTACCATGCTGGATGTGGAGCAAGGAGAAAGTATTTTCCTAAGGGATGTAACTGGGAAAACCATTCTCATAGATGTGGGCGGTAAGGCAGAATCTGATAAGAAAATCGAAAAATGGCAAGAAAAGGCGATAACTAGCAATGCCCAGCGAACCTTAATCCCCTATCTCAAAAGTAGAGGAGTAGCCAAGATTGACCAGCTAATTTTGACAAATACGGACAAGGAGCATGTTGGCGATTTGTTGGAGGTGACCAGGGCTTTTCATGTAGGCGAAATTTTAGTGTCAAAAGGCAGTTTGAAACAGAAGGAATTTGTGGCAGAACTAGAGGCAACTCAAACCAAGGTGCGTAGTGTGACAGTAGGGGACAACTTGCCAATTTTCGGAAGTCAGTTAGAAGTCCTATCTCCAAAGAAAATGGGAGATGGAGGGCATGAAGATTCCTTGGTTCTCTATGGGAAACTCTTGGATAAAAACTTTCTTTTCACAGGAAATTTGGAGGAGAAAGGAGAGAAGGACTTGTTGAAGCAGTATCCTGACCTAGAAGTGGATGTTTTGAAAGCTGGTCAACATGGCTCTAAAAACTCATCAAGTTCAGCCTTTCTAGAAAAACTCAAACCAGATTTTACTCTCATCTCAGTTGGAAAGAACAATCGAACGAAACTCCCCCATCAGGAAATCCTGACCCGACTGGAAGGTATCAATAGCAAAGTTTACCGAACTGACCAGCAAGGAGCTATACGCTTTAAAGGGTGGAGAAGTTGGAAAATAGAAAGCGTTCGGTAGGAAGGAGACAATATTATATATTAGTAAAACAAACTAAAAATCTATTGCATAATAATGATAAAAACGATATAATGAAAGCGTCTTCAATATTGGTGATATCAAACCATTAAAAATTAGCAAAAACCGTTTAATTAGTTAGTTTATGATCTATTGGTCTTTTTTAGTCCAGTGTATCTGCTGTGAGCGTTCTTAAAACTTATCGGTATGATTGGAATACCTACTATAAGACTAGTATGAATTGCCAGAGATATAACTATATTAACCCCCTGTTATGGTATCGTTATGATAGCTACGATGAATATAAAGTTGATTCTGGCTGGAATTACCATCGTTATGAGGTACTAAACTACTACAGAGGAGGCTATTAATCCTTAAAGAGTGATAAAAAGGAGGGCTAGATATGTTGCAGCTTACTCATGTGACCTTAAAAACGCGACAAGTCATCTTACAAGATGTTGATTTTACATTTGAAAAGGGTAGGATTTATGGTATTCTTGCTATAAATGGCTCTGGAAAGACGACACTATTCCGCGCCATTAGCAATTTAATTCCTATAAGTAGCGGAAATATTGCAGCCCCTCCTTCTTGATTTTATTATGAAAGCGTTGAATGGCTGGATGGAAACTTAAGTGGGATGGACTACCTTCGTCTTATCAAAAACATCTGGAAGTCAGGTCTGAACTTGGGGGATGAAATTGCCTATTGGGAAATGTCGGACTATGTCAGACTTCCCATTCGCAAGTATTCCTTAGGCATGAAGCAACGCTTGGTGATTGCCATGTATTTCCTGAGTCAGGCGAAATGCTGGCTTATGGATGAGATTACAAATGGCTTAGATGAGTATTATCGACAGAAGTTTTTTGATAGGCTAGCACAAATCGATAGACAAGAACAGCTGGTTCTTTTAAGTTCCCACTATAAGGAAGAGTTGCTTGATGTCTGCGATAGAGTAGTAACCATTCATCGGGGAAAGATAGAAGAGGTTCCGTTATGAAAGATATTAGCCTATTTTTATTAAAGAAAGTTTTCAAAAGTCGCTTAAATTGGATTATCTTAGCTTTATTTGTTTCAACTCTTGGTATTAGCTTTTATTTCAATAGTCGGACTGCAAACTCCGTCAGCTTGGAGAGAGAGTTGGAAACTAGTCTGGTAGACCGTGAGAGAGTCATCAATGGATATGAAGAGAAACTCTCCCAAATATCTGACACCAACTCGGAGGAATACCAGATTGCTAAAATTAATTTAGAATCGCAACAAAATCTTTTGACTCAAAAGAAAGAAATTCTGGCTTTGTTAAAAGAAGGACGCTGGAAAGAAGCCTACTATTTGCAGTGGCAATCTTTGGATAAGAGTTATGAAATTTTATCAAAGGAACCGAATTCTAGCTCTGACTTAAAAATGGCGGTTGACCGCGAACGAAAGACTTACCAAACCCTATATCCCTTGAACATAAAAGCGCACAATTTATATTATCCGACCCACGGGATTGATCAGATTGTTTGGATTTTAGAGGCTATCATCCCAACCTTGTTTGTGATTGCGATTATTTTTATGCTGACACAACTTTTTGCAGAAAGATATCAAAATCATCTGGACACAGCTCAGTTATATCCTTTTTCAAAAGTGGCATTTGCCATGTCTTCTCTTGGAGTTGGGGTGAGCTATGTAACTGTGCTGTTTATTGGAATCTGTGGTTTTTCTTTCCTAGTGGGAAGTCTGATAAGTGGTTTTGGACAGTTAGATTATCCCTACCCGATTTATAGCTTAGTGAATCAAGAGGTAACTATTGGAAAAATACAAGATGTGTTATTTCCTGGCTTGTTACTAGCTTTCTTAGCTTTTGTCATCATTGTGGAAGTAGTGTACTTGATTACTTACTTTTTCAAGCAAAAAATGCCTGTCCTCTTTCTTTCACTTATTGGGATTGTTGGCTTATTGTTTGGCATTCAAACAATTCAGCCTCTTCAAAGGATTGCACATCTGATTCCCTTTACTTACTTGCGTTCAGTGGAGATTTTATCTGGAAGATTACCTAAGCTGATTGATAATGTCAATCTAAATTGGAGCATGGGGATAGTCTTACTTCCTTGCCTGATTATCCTTTTGTTAGTGGGAATTCTATTTATCGAAAGATGGGGAAGTTCGCGTAAAAAGGAAGTTTTTAATAGGTTTTAGCATTCCTATAGGGAAGGTGTGGAAAAACTAATACAGAGAGGGAATCAACTTGTTTCTCTCTTTTTGATTCGAAAACCAAGCTAAAATACAAATAGAAACTTTTAAAAAAATAACTTTTTATCTTGACAAGGGCTAGAAAACTTGGTATCATATAAAAGTTGAGAAAAGCAGAAGTGAGAGCTTCTCGCCTTGTGACATTAAGTTGCCTGGCCCTACGGATGAAAAGTTTCTAAGAAACGCTATCATAACGTGCGGGCTTGTATATTTACGAGTCCGCTATTGTTTTTCTCTAATAAAACAAAAGAGGTGAAAACCATAGCAAAGCAAGACTTATTCATCAATGATGAGATTCGTGTACGTGAAGTTCGCTTGATTGGTCTTGAAGGAGAACAGCTAGGCATCAAGCCACTCAGTGAAGCGCAAGCTTTGGCTGATAACGCTAATGTTGACCTAGTATTGATTCAACCCCAAGCCAAACCGCCTGTTGCAAAAATTATGGACTACGGTAAGTTCAAATTTGAGTACCAGAAGAAGCAAAAAGAACAACGTAAAAAACAAAGTGTTGTTACTGTGAAAGAAGTTCGTCTAAGTCCAACTATTGACAAGGGTGACTTTGATACAAAACTTCGCAATGCACGCAAATTCCTTGAAAAAGGAAATAAAGTTAAGGTATCTATTCGCTTTAAGGGTCGTATGATTACCCATAAAGAGATTGGTGCAAAAGTTTTAGCCGAGTTTGCTGAAGCAACTCAAGATATTGCCATCATCGAACAACGTGCTAAAATGGATGGACGTCAAATGTTCATGCAATTGGCGCCAGCAACTGACAAAAAATAATTGTCAGAAAGTTAAATAAAGGAGAAAAAATCATGCCAAAACAAAAAACACACCGCGCATCAGCTAAACGTTTCAAACGTACAGGTTCTGGTGGACTTAAACGTTT
>OIEJ01000523.1_pt1 | contig 12195 bp, 9 predicted proteins | sample 1581791 | NCBI WGS metagenome assembly OIEJ01 (sample SAMN03281019, study PRJEB24777) | human gut metagenome | isolation source: fecal sample PR141 from 1 month old male Chinese infant, vaginal delivered... | place: Singapore | collected 2005-11-08 | reverse complement strand
AAGAGACCTGAACCGTGCACACGAGGAAGGAAGTCAACAACCGCATCCAAAGGACGGATTTCATCAACCTTACGACCGTCAGGACGAACCTTGTCTTCAGTAATCAAACGGCGTACTTCAGCGTGTTCCATTTGTTCCAAGATTTCAGCCACATCCCGCATGATGCGGTCGAATTCTTCGTGGTCTGCATATTTTTCTTCGTAAGTAGCAATGACTTGGTCTTTCACTGCTTGAGTCGCCGCTTCACGCGCCAATTTTTCTTCTACTTGGACCGCTTTTTGGAGGTCACTGTTGTAGGCTGCGATGATTTCAGCTTGCAATTCAGCATCTACATGAAGCAATTCTACTTCTGCTTTTTCTTTTCCAACAGCAGCAACGATTTCTTCTTGGAAGGCAATCAATTCTTTGACGGCTTCGTGCCCTTTCAAAAGAGCTTCCAACATGATTTCTTCCGACAATTCTTTAGCGCCAGACTCTACCATGTTGATAGCATGTTTGGTACCAGCTACTGTCAATTCAAGAAGCGAGCGCTCTGCTTGCTCTTGAGTTGGGTTGATGATGATTTCCCCATCCACATAACCTACTTGTACCCCAGCGATTGGTCCGTCAAACGGAATATCTGAGATAGACAAGGCCAATGATGAACCAAACATAGCTGCCATTGGTGCAGAGGCATTTTCATCGTAAGAAAGGACTGTGTTAATCACCTGCACTTCATTACGGAAACCTTCCGCAAACATAGGGCGGATTGGACGGTCGATCAAACGAGCTGTCAAAGTCGCATCTGTTGAAGGACGTCCTTCCCGTTTCATAAAGCCACCAGGAAACTTCCCAGCCGCATACATTTTTTCTTCGTAGTTGACTTGAAGTGGGAAGAAATCCCCAGTTGCCATCTTCTTAGACATAACGGCTGCCGTCAAGACAGTTGACTCACCGTAACGTACGACAACAGAGCCATTTGCTTGCTTGGCAACCTGGCCAGTCTCTACGATTAACTCACGACCCGCAAAAGTCGTTTGAAACACTTGTTTTGTCATTGTAATCCCCTTTGGATTGATAAAATTATACGACTTGCCTACAAAGATCAAGATATTTTGGACGGTTCGGCTTGCCGAACATTTCTGTAGAAAAATAGGAAGGTGACGCCGCACTCGATGAGTGCTAGGAAACTTATCTTTTTTCCTAAGAAATGAGGCCAAAATTCAATTACCCAAGATACCAAGCCTTTAAACAACTCAAAGGAAAATAGGAAATCTAACGACGGAGCGACCGCCCCTAGGAGGATTTATCTTTTTCCAAAGAGTTGTAGGCGGGTTCAATTACACAAGATAGCATAGGATTTCAACAGCCTATCTGTATGTTATATCCTCATCTTTGTATCCAAGCACGTATACCTTTTATTTTAACATATTCAAGCCCAAAAGAAAAAGGCTTTGAGGGCCTTTTTCTTTGATTCTTCAGCAAGTTCTATATAAAAATTTTAGAGCTAGATATAGCTTCTGATTATTTTTACGATTTCACGAATTCTGTACTATCCACATAAAAGCGTGTTTTGTGGGTTCCACCCTTGTAGTCCTTATTGTTTCGTTTCAAGACAAAGCGTCTGTATGGATCGGAAGTCCCTTGGATAGTCGTTGTCACTTCAACTGAATCTTCATTGATCACCCATTCATCCGGTGAAGGGATTTCCATCGGTGGCATCGCTCCCCCACGACCGCCAGGAACAACTTCGTAAAAGGCCTTGTCTTTTGTCGAATAGATCCAGCCGTCTTTCTTTTCATTTGTAAGCTGGATCAGCTTGTCTTGTGAAAGACTGCGGATTGAGTCCGATGTTTCTTCTGCGTTCAATTTATCAATGATATCTTGCAGATTATAGGTCCCCAGCGTGTAGGTATTGTAGTAATCGATGAACATGTCTTGTGGGTAACCATCAACCGCACCGTGGTCATTGTTCAACTCCAGCAAACGAGTCGGTTGCACCTGAAGTGAATAGGTCAAGGACGCACTGTTTTCAATGATCGAATAGATATCCGCTTGGTCCGCTTTTGACAAGGTCCCAATAGCTTCTTTGTCATTTTTATCTGACTTTTCTTCTTGGGACTGCTCTTTTTCTTTGGTCTCACCAGAGGACTTCTTGACGGATGAAGATCCTACTGGAGCATGCTTCCGCTCATAGCGTTTCGGGGCGCAGGCTACTAGGGAAATTATCGAACCAACTGTTAAAAATAAAATAATAAATTTTTTCATAATATCTCCTATTTTTTTATCCTACTCTATCAAAGAAAATCTATTTAATCAGTATCAATGAAGAGACCACTAGCAAATATAAGTTAATTTTCTAACCTTTTTAGTCTTCCTTATAGAACAAGTCGCTTTGATCTGAAATAACATTTTGACCCCAATAAATAATATCCTTGCTATTGTCAACAGAAAAATTTCCATATTTTAATGATGCGGGAAACTCTTGACCTGCTGGGAAAAAACTCATTGCTGAAGCACCAGCTGGGGCAGTTGAATGAACACTACTACTTAAGTATCCGAATTCATGATTAAAGCGGTCTACAACCTGGTCTGTTGGTTCACCATTGATCTTTGATATACCGTTATCATCAAATGTTACACTCATCCCTTTCCCATTTCTCCAGGTCCCTGCGATACTTGAGAAATTTCCGTTCTGAATTTCTTGAATATTCATTCCGCTGCTTTTCTTACTTGAGCTTGCTGATTTAGAACCATCCACGCGCGTTGTGAAGTCAAGGGCGATCCAGCCTTGACCAGATTCCAATTTGCCCCAGGTATGGCCATCTGCCTCTACAGTTTCCGTAATGGTGTGAGTTCCTTTTGCGATCATCCCTGCAGAGGGAGCTGAGGTTGAGGGCTCTTTGCGAATTCGGAGATCCGACACACTGACTTGGACTTGGAAGCTGGCGGATTTTTTCTCTTCTGCTTTAGCTGTTAATTTGGAGTCTCCTGAACCATCAAATGTTTTCCAATCGAGCTTACTGAGGTCCAACTTCTTAGCTGAAATCCCAAGAGCTTGTTCTGCTGTTTCCTTCCCACCAATTTGAATGGTTGCTATCTTTTCTTCCTTGGCTTCCCCTTTTCCTAGCGAATAAAGGGTCAATTCCATTTCTGGATTAATGGATTGCCAAGTGGCATAGACGATTTGTCCATTGTCAAAAACATCTAAACTTGAGCGATAGCCACCCACCGCAGCTGTATAAGCTGTATGGAGCAATTCAGCTTTTTGATCTTTGAGGTAATAGATAGCAGAAACATACTGCTTGTTTCCAGTGTATTGATTAGACACCAAGAGCTCATCCACACCATCTTGGTTCAAGTCTGTAAAAGCATATTGGAAGGTGACCGGAGTTTCCAAGCGTTCCAAAGCATCTAGATAGGTGCTTTCTTCTGAACCGGCTGGCAATTTACCCAATTCCGCAAACAGGCCTGCTTTATCCCCATTTTTAAGAGCTGTATCATACTTAGCATACCGCTCCAAAACCTCTTGATAGTGCTTCTGTCCTGTATCCTTCTTTTCTTTTTTGACAGCTGATGACGTAGCCGTTTTTGGTTTACTTTGGCGTTCATAGCGCTTCGGCGCACAAGCCACCAAAGATAAAACGGATGCACCTGCCAGTAGTGAAATCATGACCTTTTTCATAAAAAATTCCCCATTTAACAATCTTTTTCTTAAAATTATATCATTTTAGGCTGGGTTTCCCCAGCCTAAATAGTGTTTTTATTTTGATTCGCGTTTGCGTTTCAATCCAGCAAGACCTAGAGCAGACATTGCTACGCCCATAAGTCCAAGTGCACTTGTAGATTCACCAGTTGATGGCAATTCTTTCGTGTTTGCTTGTCTAGTTTGAGGTGCGACTGGTGTAATTGCACCAGGTGTTACTGTTGTGGTTGCAGTTGGAGCAGTTGTCTTCATAACTTTGTTTTGAGTAGATTCATGACGAACTGGTTCGTTGCGACGAGTTTCGTTTTCGTGTTTGATGCGTTCTTGTTCACGACGAATTGTTTCTTCCAATTGTTTTGCTTGAACGAGTTTTTGATAAGCTTCGAAGACACGTTTGTAATCTTCTTGAGATGCTTTAGCTTTCAACTTCAATGCTTCAAGTTTTGCAATTTCTGTTTCGAGTGTTGCTTTTGCTTCAGCTGTTTTAGCTTTTGCTTCAGTCAATACTTTTTCAGCTTCGGCAAGTTTTGCAGGTGCGTTTTTAAGCAATTCAAGATAATCTTTTGCGTCTTGTACAGCTTGTTCAGCTGATTTGACAGCTTGTTTAGCACGTTCAACTTGAGCTTTTGATTCAGTTGTTGCAAGACCTTTTGCTTTCAAATCGTTTTCAGCATCAAGAGCAGCCTGAAGAGCTTGTTTCAGAGCTTCTTCTTGAGCAACCAATTTAGCTTTAGCGTCTTTCAATTCAGATTCGCGTTGTGCACGAACTTGTTGCAAGTTTGCAAGATTTGATTGAGCCGTTGCGAGTTCATCTTTAGCTGTTTGAAGAGCTTTTGCTGTTTCAGTCACTTTAGCTTGAGCGTCAGGTGTTTGTTCTTTGACGGCAAGAGCGTCATCGTAAGCTTTTTGAGCTTTAGCAATAGCGTTTTGAGCGGCGTTCAATGCAGTTTGAGCGTCAATTTGAGCTGATTTTGCAGAAGCAAGGTCATTTTCAGCAGATTTAATGGCTTGGTCAGCCATTGCTTTCTTAGTTTTAGCTGCTTGAAGGGCTTGTTCTTTCTCTGTAATCGAAGAAGTGAGTGATGCTTTGTATTCAGCGTCAGTGCTAATGTAATCAGCTTTATCTTGATTTGTAGGTTTGTTTGTTGACAAGATGTGGAGTGAACCAGAACTTACACCGATACCGATTCCAGTACCTTGAAGGCGAATCAAGTGTTTTGTGTGACCGTTAGATTGGTCTCCATCAGCAAACATCATTTCACGGATAACGTTAGCGATGTCTTGTTTCAAGTTCATCATAGTGTATCCATCAAGATTTTCTTTATGCCATTCAGGCAATAATCCACCGAGTGATTCAGATGCACCATATGGGCGAAGAATTGAGTATTGGTGACCCCAGTTTTTGTTCTGGTCGAATCCAAATTTCTCAGGAACACCACCTGTTTCTGCATAGAATTGAGAGTATCCACGCGCAATAGCGTCTGCAAATTCTTGCCCACCGACTGTCAATTGAATTGGTGTGTGGGCTTTACCTGGTTCACGTTGAGACCAGTATTGTTGGTTAATGTCGTTCAACATTTGAGCGACGAACTCAGCCAATTCTTTACGTTGAGCATCTGTTAGATTTGCAAGGTCGACTTTGTCTTTATTTGTGCCGATACCTTGTTGGTTGTAAGCACCCCAGTTGATTTCAGGTTGCAATTTCATGAACTCATTTTGATGATCCTTGAACCAGTCGTAGTCTGTGATGTCGTGTTTTGCGTATTCTTCAGGAATTACGATTTTACGAAGAGCTTCGTCTTGTTTCAATTTAGCCAATTTTTCTTGGTACGCGGCGTTTGCGGCATCAAGAGCTTTTTGGGCTTCATCGACTTCAGATTGAGCGACACCTGCTTTAGCTTTTGTTTCAGCTAATGCTTTTTCTTTAGCTTCTACATTGGCTTTTGCAGATGCGAGGCTGTCTTCAAGAGCAGGAATGTTCTTTTCAGTACGTTCTTTATCGAGAGCTGATTTTGTTTCATCGATTTTAGCTTGACGAGATGCGTCAAATTCTTTAGCACGAGTCAATTCGTCTTGCGCTGCTTTATTCACAGACTCTGCATCTTTCAGTTTATTTCCCGCAATCGTCACTGTCTCCTGTGCTCTGGTCAGTGTTGTCTCATTAAGAGCTTGTTCTGCCTTCTTCACTTCTTCCTTGGCTAATGCGACTTCTGCTTTTTCATCTTCTATTTTTTTAGTAGCCTCTTCATAATTTTTTCCTGATTCGGCTTCTGCTGTCTCAGCTGATTTCACACCTTCTTCAGCCGTTTTTACACTTTCTTCAGCTGATTTCACACCAGCCTCTTTTGTTTTAATCGCATCTTCAGCTTTTGCAATATTTTCAGGAGTTGCTTCCTTCGCAGCTTCTTTTGTTTTTTCATAGGTTGCTGCAGCTGTTTTTTCAGCAGCTTCCGCTTCCTTGACCTTTTGATCCGCTGCACTGACAACCTTTTCTTGTTCTGTTACCGTTTTAGCCGCAGCATCAGCTTGCTCTTTTGCTGTATCAACTGCCTCTTTTGTAACCTCAGCAGTATGATCGATATTTGAAACAGTTGCTGATGTCCCTGTCTGAGGTTGAGCAACTGACGCTTCTTCAGCTTGTACAACTGAAGTTACAGCAGTTGCAGCGATAATAGTAGCACCGATAGCAATACTTTTCTTTGTTGTTTTATTCATAATTATATTCCTTCTATTTACTTCCCTACCTATTTATCCCAGATTTCTTATCTTCCATAACGAATATTCTCAAGTTCACTTGCTACAGCACGTGATGCAGCAGCTGCTTCTTGTGTTTCTGCAATTTGTCTAGCGCTTAAAATATTTGCATGTTCCTGAAGCTTGATCATTCGTTCTTGATTAATAATCTGCTCTTTTTCAAGTTCAATCATCTCTGCCTCAAAGGCTCGACGGGCTGCTCGGTCTAAATATGTATCGTATAAATTAATGGCTTCCTTTATATTATCTGCTTTGAAATTATTAAACGCGTGAATAAGATAGTTCACTGCATCTAGTGCATAATAATCTTTAGGGTACCATCCTTGACCAATTGCTACAGCTTGATTTCGGAAATTTTCCATCAAACGTCCCTCTTGCTGATAGGCCAATTCTAATCGTTGGTTTTCTGAAACTACTGCTTGGTAATCTCTTAAATGCTGTTCATTTTTATTACGAATACCTTTATTCACAAACGCAATCATTAATTCCAGCTTGTTTTGAATGATGAAATAGGTGGCTACAATTGATACTCCAAGTAGAATTAATGTTATAGGATTAGGAGTCAAAAGCAAACGTAGAGGGAATACAAGTAAGATTCCTCCCATAATCAGTGTCGCCGGATAAATCCAGCTATCTTTTGAACCTTTCATACGACGATACAACAGAAATAAAAATCCTGATAAGAATAAAACTTCAAAGATAATATCACCGATTAATCGATTCACAGCACCAAGTAAGATGACATACAATAAATCCCCTAAAAGTATAGCAATACTTGAAAATACCATAATTGAAAAAGCAAGCTTTAGGGATTTATGAGACAATGTGTTATCGTTATATTCATCTTGTTGAATCAATTTGGCTGTTCTCATTTGATTAACAAGTGTAACTTGACGTGAACGGGCCTGAATAAATCCCAATATATTCTCACGAATTAGTTCTAGTTTCGAAACAATTTCTTCTCTTGTTTCCATATACAACCTCCTCTATCACTAATTAGCTATAATTTACTAAAATTAAGAATATAAGCATTGTAACAATAAAATATGATACAACTCTTATATTCTTGAATGCCATTAGTGTTGAGTATTGCATGAAATGCAATACTCTGATGTACTTAGTATATCAGCAAAATTTCATTCCGCTCCCTACCTAAATATAGTGGTTAGACTTGAGTTTTTTAATCTTAACTTTTTTCCACCTCTTCTCAAGTTTTTTACACAAGCATTTTCCCCTCTTCCTCTATGTTTCTGTCCTTTTTTCTGCTATACTTAGTATAGTTATTTGATCAAAAGGAGAACACTATGGAATTAAAAAAACGTTCTGAATTTCCTGAGAAGGAACTCTGGGACCTCACAGCCCTCTATCAAGACCAGGAAGACTTCTTGCGTGCCATTGAAAAAACACGTGAAGAAATCAATGAATTTGTCCGTAACTACAAGGGCAACCTCCACACTTTTGAAGACTTTGAAGCTGCCTTTGCCATCTTTGAACAGATTCAGATTCAGCTCAGCCACATTGGCAACTACAGCTTTATGCCTCAAACGACTGACTTTGGTGATGAAGCTTTTGCGGAAATTGCCCAAGCAGGGATGGATTTTGAAACCTGGGCCAGCGTAGAGCTAACCTTCTTTGATGATGCCTTAGTCGAAGCAGATGAAGAAGTCCTTGAACGCCTGGGTCAACTCCCTCACCTCACTTTTGCCATTCGTCAGGCTAAAATCAAAAAAGCTCACTACTTGGGAGCTGATGTGGAAAAAACTTTGACCAACCTTGGTGAAGTCTTCTACGGACCGCAAGACATCTATACCAAGATGCGGGCAGGTGACTTTGAAATGGCTGATTTTGAAGTGGATGGAAAAGTTTACAAGAATAGCTTTGTCACCTATGAAAACTTCTACCAAAACCATGAGAATGCGGAGGTCCGTGAAAAAGCCTTTCGTTCTTTCTCAGAAGGCCTCCGCAAGCACCAAAACACTGCGGCTGCTACCTATCTAGCCCAAGTCAAATCAGAAAAACTGATCGCAGATATGCGAGGTTACGACTCAGTCTTTGACTATCTCTTGGCTGAGCAGGAAGTGGATCGTGCCATGTTTGATCGTCAGATTGACCTGATCATGAAGGACTTCGCTCCGGTTGCTCAAAAATACCTCAAACACGTGGCCAAGGTCAACGGCCTTGAAAAAATGACCTTTGCTGATTGGAAGTTGGACTTGGACAGTGCGCTCAACCCAGATGTCACCATTGATGACGCTTATGACTTGGTCATGAAATCTGTGGCACCTCTTGGCGAAGAATATTCTCGCGAAATTGCCCGCTACCAAACCGAACGTTGGGTCGACTTTGCGGCCAATGAAGGCAAGGATTCCGGTGGATATGCGGCCGATCCATACCGCGTCCATCCTTATGTCCTCATGAGCTGGACAGGACGCTTGAGCGATGTCTATACCCTGATCCACGAGATCGGACACTCTGGTCAATTTATCTTTTCAGACAACAACCAAAGCTACTTCAACGCCCACATGTCGACCTACTATGTGGAAGCTCCTTCTACCTTTAATGAGCTCCTCCTTAGCAACTATTTGGAACACCAGTTTGACGACCCTCGTCAAAAACGCTTTGCTCTGGCTCACCGTTTGACAGACACCTACTTCCACAACTTCATCACCCACTTGCTGGAAGCAGCCTTCCAGCGCAAGGTTTACACCTTGATCGAAGAAGGTGGGACCTTCGGCGCTAGCAAGCTCAACAGCATCATGAAGGAAGTCTTGACCGAATTCTGGGGTGACGCCGTTGAAATCGATGACGATGCAGCTCTAACCTGGATGCGCCAAAGCCACTACTACATGGGACTTTACAGCTACACCTACTCAGCTGGATTAGTTATCTCAACAGCAGGTTACTTGCATTTGAAGAACTCCGAAAACGGAGCTAAAGATTGGCTGGAGCTCCTCAAATCAGGCGGCAGCAAGACTCCACTTGAGTCAGCTATGATTATCGGAGCAGATATCTCAACTGACAAACCACTTCGCGACACCATCCAATTCCTTTCAGACACTGTTGATCAGATTATTGCTTATAGTGAAGAGTTGGGAGAATAAACTCTTCTACAGCTAATTCTAAAATAAGCTAGTATAAATGCAGAGGTGCTAGGGATGTATCAAGAATTACAAAATAAAGTAACAGAAGAAAAACCAAGCTATTGTCGAGAAGAAATCCAGTGGTTGCTGAAACATTTAGGAGACCCCTCACCAGAAATTCGCGATGATCTCGTTTTTACAAGCTTGGCTAGAGGGATTCAAGAAGAACTGTTTACACAGGAACAATTTCATTTCATTGCTGAGACGATTTCGTCCGATAAAGGAGTAGAAAAAGAGATTGATAAGCTAGGGTTGCCTACACTTGAACGTTCGTTTAGGGCACTGATTTATGCAAATCTCTTGTCTGTTGATGCCAACCCGCAATCGATTTTTTATCAGGGGTTAGAAGCGGAAATCCGTACTGTCCTTTTACATCAAGGCTTATACTATCTTTCAAAAGAAAAGGATACAACTGGTTTTTCAAGCCAGTATGGTTGGGTTCACGCTTTTGCACATGGAGCGGATCTCTTGACAGAGGTGGTTTGTCATCCAGACTTTCCTAAAAACAGAGTTCCTGAAGTCTTTAACATACTTGGCCAAATCTTTAAAAGAATTTCAATTCGTTTTACCAGTGATGAGGATTGGCGCTTGGCGAGAGTGCTTTATGAACCTATTTTACAGGGAAAGTTAGAGCAAGAACAGGTAGCTTCTTGGATAAAAGCTGTTGATTTTCCGATAGAAGAAAGGGAAGATTTTTATAAATTTTCCAACTTCAGATCTTGTCTGTTAGAAGTCTATGTCCAACTAGACCAAAGAAACATTTTACAAGCTGACTTGAAAGAAGCTATTCAATCTTTTCAATACTAAATGTGATACTGTGAATGTAAAACTCTCCAAAAATTTCAAGTTACTTTTCTCGAAACAGAAGAATTATTGATGATAAAAGAACCTTGTTCCTCGTTTAAAAGAACAGGGCTCTTTCTTTGAATATAAAATAGCACTCCTATCTTACTACTGGGAGTGCTATTAATTTTAACTCAACTCAGCTACAATGGCCTTAATTTGTGCTGCGGTGTGTACCCCTGCGACTTGTTTGACCACCTGTCCATCTTTTTTGAAAAGAAGAGTTGGAATGGACATAATGCCGAAAGCACGCGCTGTTTCAGGATTTTCATCCACATCCATTTTCAGGATTTTTAACTCATCTTCCGAAAGTTCTTCTGATAATTTTTCTAAGATAGGAGCTTGCATACGACAGGGACCACACCAGGTCGCCCAGAAATCTACCAAGACCAATCCTTCTTTAGTTTCTGCTTCAAATGTTGCGTCTGTAATTGCTTTTGCCATTGTTTTTCTCCTTTAGTTTTTGTATTGATCGAGGTCTTGCTTCATCAAATAGAAGAAGACATCTCCGTATACACCTTGATAGTCCAACTCATGTCCATTATAGGTCAATTTTGTCACAGGAAAATAATCCGCAACCCCGATTAGGCAGGCCTGTTGGGAGCGTTCAAATTCTTCATAAGAGTCAAAATGCATGACTCGTTCTTGTTTTGCACCGTCTAGATAAGTAATATCAATCATAGCGATAACCTCTGTTTCATTTTATAAGTTCATTGTAACTCTAAGCATTACATCTGTCAAACAAAACGACTTGATCAGAATGATGAATCTTGTGCGAAAAAAAGCAATAAAAAAGCCCTCTGAAGTCAGAGGGCTAATTTGAGCTCGGGCTAAAATCCTAGTGAAAAAGATGAAACTCCTTGTGTTCATCGAACACTGTGTCGTTTCCCTATTTTCATACGGATTTTTGGCGCCCTTAGCATCATGTTTCTTGCTGGATAAAACGATTCTAGACAAGGCGACAAGCCGAAGATTGTACTGAAGTTCTAGTAAAAAAGAAAAGCTACCCTACAATAGAGTAACTTAACTTTTTTGTATTCAATTGAACACGGCCTAAGCACTTGGCAAAAAAGATAAAATCTCCTAGAAGCTGAAGCTTCTTCGTCAATTTTCCTATTTTTGCTTTGTGCTTTTGACGGCCTTTGTATCTTGAATTAACGACGAAGTCCAAGAGAGTTGATCAACTCACGGTAACGGTTAACATCGTTTGTACGAAGGTAAGCCAACAAGTTACGACGGCGACCGATTTTCTTCATCAAACCACGGTAAGTAGCGTGGTCTTTTTTATGTTCTTTGATGTGTTCGTTCAAGTGGTTGATTTCCCAAGTAAGGACAGCAACTTGTACTTCTACTGAACCAGTATCACCTTCGTGACGTGCGTATTGTGCAATGATTTCATTTTTTTTCTCTTTTGAGATTGCCATGATAAGCTCCTTTTCTTTATGCTCTATCCGAGTGGCAGGTTTGGCATGGCCTGCTACCAAGAAAGAGTTAGTTGTCTGATCGACCTTCTTATTCTACCAAGATTTCATCTTTCTGTCAAACACTTGTGTTCCCTTCAAGAAAAATTTTAAAGGGCGGATCCAAATTCAGGATCACATCATTCAGGTTTTAGGTCCTTTGGAGAAAAACAGTCTACAAAGGCAGTTAAAAAGAGACTGGGACAAAAGTCCTAGCCTCTCAATTGTCTTTAGAGTGTCGAGCAAGACGCAGTGGTTGAGTGGGCTCTACTACGCTGATTTCATCAGCTTTTACAGCCCTACTCAACTGTGC
>OIEJ01000521.1_pt1 | contig 12290 bp, 10 predicted proteins | sample 1581791 | NCBI WGS metagenome assembly OIEJ01 (sample SAMN03281019, study PRJEB24777) | human gut metagenome | isolation source: fecal sample PR141 from 1 month old male Chinese infant, vaginal delivered... | place: Singapore | collected 2005-11-08 | reverse complement strand
ATAGCATGGTTAGATAGTTTAGGGATAAAGCGAATAAATGCAGCTAGTACAGAATATGATGCAACTGTTTTTGATATTAGACAAAATGGCATAGTTGATATAAGTAAACAATATAAAAAAATACCATCGTTTGTTTCGGGATGGCATCAGAAATCTAATGGCGATTGGTGGTACCAAGCACCAGATTCTACAGGAAATTATTCTATCGGTTGGAACGAAATTGATGGAAAAAGATATTATTTTAATCAAAAAGGAATTCTAATAGAGCAATAATGAAAAAGAAATTGATTAGTTTAGCACTTGCAGGCGCTTTTTTAGGCTTGTCATGGTATGGAAATGTTCAAGCTCAAGAAAGTTCAGGAAATAAAATCCACTTTATCAATGTTCAAGAAGGTGGCAGTGATGCGATTATTCTTGAAAGCAATGGACATTTTGCTATGGTGGATACAGGAGAAGATTATGATTTCCCAGATGGGAGTGATTCTCGTTATCCATGGAGAGAAGGAATTGAAACGTCTTATAAGCATGTAATGACAGATAGAGTATTCCGTCATTTGAAGGAATTGGGTGTCCAAAAACTTGATTTTATTTTGGTAACCCATACTCACAGTGACCATATTGGAAATGTTGATGAATTACTGCAAACCTATCCAGTTGACCGAGTCTATCTTAAAAAATATAGTGATAATCGTATTACTAATTCTGAACGTCTATGGGATAATCTGTATGGCTATGATAAGGTTTTACAGACTGCTGCAGAAAAAGGTGTTTCAGTTATTCAAAATATCACACAAGGGGATGCTCATTTTCAGTTTGGAGACATGGATATTCAGCTCTATAATTATGAAAATGAAACAGATTCGTCGGGTGAATTAAAGAAAATTTGGGATGACAATTCCAATTCCTTGATTAGTGTAGTGAAAGTCAATGGCAAGAAAATTTACCTTGGGGGCGACTTAGATAATGTTCATGGAGCAGAAGACAAGTATGGTCCTCTTATTGGAAAAGTTGATTTGATGAAGTTTAATCATCATAAGGATACCGAAAAATCAAATACAAAAAACTTTATATTAAATCTATCTCCAGAAATCATAGTGCAGACAAGTGATGCTGTTCCAGGTTTTTATGATAGTCCTATTGTAGACAACCCTGAATATATAGCATGGTTAGATAGTTTAGGGATAAAGCGAATAAATGCAGCTAGTACAGAATATGATGCAACAGTTTTTGATATTCGAAAAGACGGTTTTGTCAATATTTCAACATCCTACAAGCCGATTCCAAGTTTTCAAGCTGGTTGGCATAAGAGTGCATATGGGAACTGGTGGTATCAAGCACCTGATTCTACAGGAGAGTATGCTGTCGGTTGGAATGAAATCGAAGGTGAATGGTATTACTTTAACCAAATGGGGATCTTGTTACAGAATCAATGGAAAAAATGGAACAATCGTTGGTTCTATTTGACAGACTCTGGTACTGCTGCTAAAAATTGGAAGAAAATTGATGGAATCTGGTATTACTTTAACAAAGAAAATCAGATGGAAATTGGTTGGGTAAATACTGGAGGTCAGTCCTATTATTTATCAAACGATGGCTCTATGAAGACAGGTTGGCTTCAATATAAGGGGCAATGGTATTACTTTGCTCAATCAGGAGAAATGAAAACGGGTTGGGTAAAAGATAAAGAAACCTGGTACTATATGGATTCTACAGGTATCATGAAGACAGGTGAGATAGAAGTTGCAGGTCAACATTATTATCTAGAAGATTCAGGAGCTATGAAGCAAGGTTGGCTTAAAAAGGCAAATGCTTGGTACTTCTACAAGGAAGACGGTTCACGAGCTGTGGGTTGGATCAAGGACAAGGATAAATGGTACTTCTTGAAAGAAAATGGTCAATTACTTGTGAACGGTAAGACACCAGAAGGCTATACTGTTGATTCAAGTGGTGCCTGGTTAGTGGATGTTCCAGTAGAGAAATCTGCTACAATTAAAACTACAAGTAATTCAGAAATAAAATAATCTAAAGAAGTAGTGAAAAAGGATCTTGAAAATAAAGAAACGAGTCAACACGAAAGTATTACAAGTTCTTCAACTAGTCAAGATTTGACTTCTTCAACTTCACAAAGCTCTGAGACGACTGCAAACAAATCGGAATCAGCACAGTAGTAAAAAAGAAGGTTTTAGGGCCTTCTTTTTCCTATCAACTCTTTTCTATTTCCTGTCATTCATGTTATAATGGATAAATATGAAGAATCGGAGTGAGACTATGAAATACAAACGGATTGTCTTTAAGGTGGGGACTTCTTCTCTGACGAATGAGGATGGAAGTTTATCACGTAGTAAGGTAAAGGCTATTACCCAGCAGTTGGCGATGTTGCACGAGGCTGGTCATGAGTTGATTTTGGTGTCGTCAGGTGCTATTGCGGCTGGTTTTGGAGCCTTAGGATTTAAGAAGCGTCCGACTAAGATTGCTGATAAACAGGCTTCAGCAGCGGTAGGGCAGGGGCTTTTGTTGGAAGAATACACGACTAATCTTCTCTTGCGCCAAATCGTTTCTGCACAAATCTTGCTGACTCAGGATGACTTTGTGGATAAGCGCCGTTATAAAAATGCCCATCAGGCTTTGTCAGTTCTACTTAATCGGGGTGCAATTCCTATCATTAACGAGAATGACAGTGTCGTTATTGATGAGCTCAAGGTTGGGGACAATGATACTCTGAGTGCACAGGTTGCAGCCATGGTCCAAGCAGACCTTTTGGTTCTCTTGACAGACGTCGACGGTCTTTATACTGGAAATCCTAATTCAAATCCAAGAGCCAAACGCTTGGAGAAAATTGAGACTATCAATCGTGAGATTATTGATATGGCCGGTGGAGCAGGTTCGTCTAATGGTACAGGTGGCATGTTAACCAAAATCAAAGCTGCAACTATCGCGACAGAATCAGGAGTTCCTGTTTATATCTGCTCATCCTTGAAGTCAGATGCCATGATTGAGGCGGCAAATGAAACTAAGAATGGTTCTTACTTTGTTGCTCAAGAGAAGGGGCTTCGTACCCAGAAACAATGGCTGGCCTTTTATGCTCAGAGCCAAGGTTCTATTTGGGTTGATAAAGGGGCTGCTGAAGCTCTCTCTCAACATGGAAAGAGTCTTCTCTTATCTGGCATTGTTGAAGCAGAAGGAGCCTTTTCTTACGGTGATATTGTGACAGTATTTGACAAGGAAAGTGGAAAATCACTTGGAAAAGGACGCGTACAATTTGGTGCATCTGCTTTGGAGGATATGTTGCGTTCTCAAAAAGCCAAGGGTGTCTTGATTCACCGTGATGACTGGATTTCCATTACTCCTGAAATCCAACTACTCTTTACAGAATTTTAGAGGTAAACTATGGTAAGTACACAAGAACAATTTGAACAGGTACAGGCTGTTAAAAAATCGATCAACACAGCTAGTGAAGAGATGAAAAACCAAGCCTTGTTAGCCATGGCTGATCACTTATTAGCAGCTACTGAGGAAATTTTAGCAGCCAATGCTCTTGATATGGAAGTAGCAAAGGGTAAAATCTCAGATGTGATGCTAGATCGTCTTTATTTGGATGCAGGTCGTATAGAAGCAATGGCAAGAGGTATTCGTGAGGTGGTTGCTTTACCAGATCCAATCGGTGAAGTTTTAGAAACCAATCAGCTTGAAAACGGTTTGATTATCACCAAGAAACGGGTGGCCATGGGGGTTATTGGTATCATCTATGAAAGTCGTCCAAATGTGACGTCTGATGCGGCTGCTTTGGCTCTTAAGAGTGGAAATGCGGTCGTTCTTCGTAGTGGTAAGGACGCCTATCAAACAGCCCATGCCATTGTCACAGCCTTGAAGAAGGGCTTGGAGACGACTATTATTCACCCAGATGTGATTCAACTGGTGGAAGATACTAGCCGAGAAAGTAGCTATGCTATGATGAAGGCCAAGGGCTATCTAGATCTTCTTATTCCTCGTGGAGGAGCTGGCTTGATTAATGCAGTGGTTGAGAATGCTATCGTACCTGTTATCGAGACCGGAACTGGAATTGTCCATGTTTATGTCGATAAGGATGCGGATGAAGACAAGGCTCTGTCTATCATCAACAATGCCAAAACCAGTCGTCCTTCTGTCTGCAATGCCATGGAGGTATTGCTAGTTCATGAAGACAAGGCAGCAAGCTTCCTTCCTCTCTTGGAGCAAGTGCTGGTTGAGAATCGAAAAGAAGCTGGGTTGGAACCAATTCAATTCCGCTTGGATAGCAAAGCAAGTCAGTTTGTTTCAGGTCAAGCAGCTGAAGCACAAGACTTTGACACCGAGTTTTTAGACTATGTCCTAGCTGTTAAAGTTGTGAGCAGTTTAGAAGAAGCGGTTGCGCATATTGAAACCCACAGTACCCATCATTCGGATGCCATTGTGACGGAAAATGCTGAAACTGCAGCATACTTTACAGATCAAGTGGACTCTGCAGCTGTCTATGTCAATGCCTCAACTCGTTTCACAGATGGTGGTCAATTTGGTCTTGGTTGTGAAATGGGGATTTCTACTCAGAAATTGCACGCGCGTGGTCCAATGGGCTTGAAGGAGTTGACTAGCTACAAGTATGTGGTTACTGGTGATGGACAGATAAGGGAGTAAGAGATGAAGATTGGATTTATCGGTTTGGGGAATATGGGAGCTAGTTTGGCCAAGGCTGTTTTGCAGGCCAAGACGGGTGCTCAGATTCTCCTTGCCAATCGTAGTCAAGCTAAGGTGAATGCTTTCATCGCCAACTTCGGTGGTCAGGCTTCTAGCAATGAAGAAATATTCGCAGAAGCAGATGTGATTTTTCTAGGAGTTAAGCCTGCTCAGTTTTCTGAACTGCTTTCTCAATACCAGATCATCCTTGAAAAAAGAGAAAGTCTTCTTTTGATTTCCATGGCAGCTGGATTGACCTTGGAAAAACTCGCTAGTCTTCTTCCAAATCAACACCGAATTATTCGTATGATGCCAAATACTCCTGCTTCTATCGGTCAAGGAGTGATTAGCTATGCCTTGTCTCCTAATTGCAGGGCTAAGGACAGTGAGCTCTTTTGTCAGCTTTTAACCAAGGCTGGTCTCTTGGTTGAACTAGGAGAAGGCTTCATCGACGCGGCGACAGGTCTTGCAGGCTGTGGACCGGCTTTTGTCTATCTCTTTATTGAGGCCTTGGCAGATGCAGGTGTTCAGACGGGATTGCCACGAGAAACGGCATTGAAAATGGCGGCTCAAACTGTGGTAGGAGCTGGGAAATTGGTCCTAGAAAGCCAAGAGCATCCTGGGGTCTTGAAAGACCAAGTTTGTAGCCCAGGAGGTTCGACTATCGCCGGTGTAGCGAGCCTAGAAGCGCATGCTTTTCGAGGAACGGTCATGGATGCAGTTGGTCAAGCCTACAAACGAACACAAGAACTAGGTAAATAAGAGGTGGCTTTGTCTGCCTCTTTTATGGTGGTTGATACTCTTCGAAAATCTCTTCAAACTGCGTCAGCTTCCATCTGCAACCTCAAAACAGTGTTTTGAGCAACCTGCGGCTAGCTTCCCAGTTTGCTCTTTGATTTTTATTGAGTATTAAATGAGAAGACAAAAAGATTGTCACAAACTCCTATTTTTTTGATAGAATAGAAGTAGTAAAAAAGAAATGAGTTAGACATGTCAAAAGGATTTTTAGTCTCTCTTGAGGGACCAGAGGGAGCAGGCAAGACCAGTGTTTTAGAGGCACTGTTACCAATTTTAGAGGAAAAAGGGGTAGAGGTGCTGACGACCCGTGAACCTGGCGGAGTCTTGATTGGGGAGAAGATTCGGGAAGTAATTTTGGATCCAAGTCATACTCAGATGGATGCGAAGACAGAACTTCTTCTCTATATCGCCAGTCGCAGACAGCACTTGGTGGAAAAAGTTCTTCCAGCACTTGAAGCTGGCAAGTTGGTCATTATGGACCGCTTCATCGATAGTTCTCTTGCCTATCAGGGATTTGGTCGTGGCTTGGATATTGACGCCATTGACTGGCTCAATCACTTTGCGACAGACGGCCTTAAACCCGATTTGACGCTTTATTTTGACATCGAGGTGGAAGAAGGGCTGGCTCGTATTGCTGCTAATAGCAATCGTGAGGTCAATCGTTTGGACTTGGAAGGGTTGGACTTGCATAAAAAAGTCCGTCAAGGTTACCTTTCTCTCCTGAACAAAGAAGGAAGTCGCATTGTCAAGATTGATGCGAGTCTTCCATTGGAGGATGTTGTGGAAACAACCAAGGCTGTCTTGTTTGATAGAATGGAATTAGCTAAATGAAACAAGATCAACTAAAGGCCTGGCAGCCAGATCAGTTTGACCGCTTTGTCCATATCCTAGAACAAGACCAGCTCAATCATGCCCACCTCTTTTCAGGTTTCTTTGGAAGCTTGGAAATGGCTCAATTTTTGGCTAAGAGCCTCTTTTGTACAGATAAAGTAGGCGTTTTACCATGTGAAAAATGCCGAAATTGTAAGCTGATTGAACAGGAAGAATTTCCCGATGTTACTTTAATCAAGCCAGTCAATCAGGTCATCAAGACAGAACGGATTCGAGAATTAGTGGGGCAGTTTTCTCAAGCAGGGATTGAGAGCCAGCAACAGGTCTTTATTATCGAGCAAGCTGAGAAAATGCATCCTAATGCAGCCAATTCTCTGCTCAAGGTCATCGAAGAGCCCCAGAGTGAGGTTTACATTTTCTTCTTGACCAGCGATGAGGAGAAGATGTTGCCGACAATCCGAAGTCGGACGCAGATTTTCCACTTTAAAAAGCAAGAAGAGAAGCTCATCCATCAATTAGAACAAGCAGGTCTGGTCAAGAAAAAAGCGACTCTTTTAGCCCAGTTTAGTCAATCGCGAGCTGAAGCAGAAAAGTTGGCACATCAGGCAAGTTTTTGGACCTTAGTCGATGAAAGTGAACGCCTGCTGACTTGGTTAGTGGCTAAGAAAAAAGAAAGTTATCTGCAGGTTGCTAAATTAGCCAACTTGGCAGATGACAAGGAAAAACAAGATCAGGTTTTACGGATTCTTGAAGTTCTCTGTGGACAAGATGTCCTACAAGCAAGAGTGAGAGTGATTTTACAAGATTTGCTAGAAGCTAGAAAAATGTGGCAAGCCAATGTCAGCTTTCAAAATGCCATGGAATATCTGGTCTTGAAAGAAATATAAACTCAAAAATGAATGATAAAGAAAGGAAAGGGCTGTTTTATGGACAAAAAAGAATTATTTGACGCGCTAGATGATTTTTCCCAACAGTTACTAGTTACCTTGGCCGATGTGGAAGCCATCAAGAAAAATCTCAAGAGCCTGGTAGAGGAAAATACAGCTCTTCGCTTGGAAAATAGTAAGTTGCGCGAACGCTTGGGTGAGGTGGAAGCAGATGCTCCTGTCAAGGCCAAGCATGTTCGCGAAAGTGTCCGTCGCATTTACCGGGATGGTTTTCACGTATGTAATGATTTTTATGGACAACGTCGGGAGCAGGATGAGGAATGTATGTTCTGTGACGAGTTGTTGTACAGGGAGTAGGCATGCAGATTCAAAAAAGTTTTAAGGGGCAGTCTTCCTACGGGAAGCTGTACCTAGTAGCAACGCCGATTGGCAATCTAGATGATATGACATTTCGAGCTATTCAGACCTTGAAAGAAGTGGACTGGATTGCAGCTGAGGATACGCGCAATACAGGTCTTTTGCTCAAGCATTTCGACATTCAGACAAAGCAGATCAGTTTTCATGAGCATAATGCTAAGGAAAAAATTCCTGATTTGATTGGTTTCCTGAAAGCAGGGCAAAGTATTGCTCAGGTTTCTGATGCGGGTCTGCCTAGCATCTCAGACCCTGGTCATGATTTAGTTAAGGCAGCCATTGAGGAAGAAATTGCGGTTGTGACTGTTCCAGGTGCCTCTGCAGGAATTTCTGCCTTGATTGCCAGTGGTTTAGCTCCACAGCCACATATCTTTTACGGCTTTTTACCGAGAAAATCAGGCCAGCAAAAGCAATTTTTTGAAGCCAAAAAAGACTATCCTGAAACACAAATTTTCTATGAATCTCCTTATCGTGTGGCGGATACGTTAGAAAATATGCTAGAAGTCTACGGTGATCGCTCAGTCGTCTTGGTTAGAGAATTGACAAAGATTTACGAAGAATACCAAAGAGGTACAATTTCTGAATTGCTGGAAAGCATCTCTGAAACGCCACTCAAGGGCGAATGCCTTCTCATTGTTGAAGGTGCCAGTCAGGATGTGGAAGAAAAAGACGAGGAAGACTTGTTCTTAGAAATCCAAGCTCGTATCCAGCAAGGTATGAAGAAAAATCAAGCCATTAAGGAAGTAGCTAAGTTTTACCAGTGGAATAAAAGTCAACTCTACGCTGCCTATCACGACTGGGAAGAACAACAATAAAGGGAGACAGGATTTAATAATTCTGTCTGTTTCTGTTTAACTTAATTAGTGATGATAATATTCGGAGTCTAAATCATAGAATTGATTGAGTAGTGAATAAATAAAAACAATGTTCATTCAGTTTACGTTGAATATATATATATAATGTACTCTATTAGAATTATTTTTAAGTACGCAGTATGGTATAATTATATATGAGAAAATAGTGTGGAGTTTATCAGTTGAAAAAATATAACATTGTAGATTTATTTTCAGGAGCAGGTGGTCTATCTTATGGATTCGAGATGGCTGGATTTAATGTTCTATTAGGAATTGATAATGACGAAAAAGCCTTAGAAACCTTTCAAAAAAATCATCAGAATTCAGAAATATTATGTGGAGATATTGCGAATATATCTTATGAGGAAGATATAAAACCAATAATTGGAGAACAAAAAATTGACATAATTGTAGGTGGTCCCCCTTGTCAGGGGATGTCGCTTTCTGGACCTAGAAAATTTGATGATCCAAGGAACAAACTTTATTTGTCTTATATTCGATTGGTTCGAGAAATACAGCCAACTGCTTTTGTCATTGAAAATGTGATTGGGATTGTTAGTTTGTTTAAAGGGCAAATAAAAGATACTATCATAGAAGAATTTTCGAAAATGGGTTATAAGGTTCAGTTTAAAGTGTTGCTGGCCTCTGACTATGGAGTTCCTCAAAATAGAAAACGTGTTATTTTTGTGGGGACGAGGAATGATGAATTTGAATATCCTGAAGCATTGGGAACAATCATTACAACAGAGATGGCAATTTCTGATTTACCAACATTAGAAAATGAACTTGGCGAGATAGAAATGTCTTATGTTTCAGAACCACAAAATGACTATCAAAAACTAATGCGAAAACGTTCAAACGTGGTTTTGAACCACGTTGCAGCCAAGCATTCAGAAAAAGTGATAAGTACAATTGCCCTTGTCCCTGACGGTGGAAATTATAAAAATCTCCCAGAGGAATTACGAGAAACAAGAAAATTTAATGTCGCTTGGACACGATTTGCTAGTTGGAAGCCAGCTCCTACGATTGATACGGGGCATAGACATCATTTCCACTATAAGTATAATCGTGTGCCAACAGTGAGGGAATCTGCTCGTCTACAATCTTTTCCAGATGATTTTATCTTTTACGGAAGTAAAACACAGCAATTTAGACAAGTTGGTAATGCTGTTCCTCCTTTAATGGCTCAGCAGATTGCAAACAATTTACTGAAATATTTAAAAAATAACGAAGAATAACTATGTATCAAGTTCCAGAGAAATATTATTTTAGACTACATCACCCAAGACCTCGTTTTAAAAATGATGTCGAAAATGTACTTGTTTATATGGCAACGAATATTTCTTATTTGGGAATATTGCCTAAAAAGGAATTTAGTCAGCAACTAAATGACATTATCAAACAATATGCAGGAAATGCAGATAAAACAGAGAAAACAATCAATAACTGGCGAACAGAGATTTCTTCTTTGTTTGGAATGATGATTGAGAAAGAGGGCTTTGTCTATTCAGGAAATAGGGCTAAGGAATTGACTGAAGACCAAGACCTTATTCGCTTTTTTAAAACCTTTTTGTATAATTTTGAATATCCTGGTGGGCATCTAAAAGATAACGAGATTGTTAAACTTTGTCAAATCGGAGTTCAGTTTAAGCCAGCTCAGTATCTACTGGAACTATTTACAGAAGCCTCACAAGCTGAAGAAAAAACTATTTACCTCACCGATGAAGAAGTCGCCCATTGTATCTTTAATGATTTGAGATGTACTCGTGATAGAGAGCCTGTTTTGGAAATATGGAATCGTATCAAAGAGAATAGAGCGTCTAAAGTAGCTTACGATACTAAAGGAGATGTTATTCGATATGCCAAAGATATTTTAGATTACATGGTTATAGCGAGTTTACTAACTGTTCAAGGTGGTAGGTATAAAATAAATTCTATGGAAGAGCAAGCAATAAATGACTTTTTGCAATCAGATGCTACCTTTGATGGCTATGCTCAATTTATTGGAAATGCTTCTACAACAATTGAAGATGTTCGAAATTTTAGAAGTGCTTGGTTCGAATATGTTAATCGTGATTTAGGAGATATTGATTTTAGGACAAACTTTAATCTCTACCTTCCAAGTGATATTGATTTTACTGAAGAGAAAACAGATATTATCGGACATCTAACTGAACACATCGAATACAGCGAGAAAATCTCTACCGCTGTTGTAGGGAGTTCGGGAGAAGCTATTGTTATCAATCATGAAAAACAAAAATTACGAGAACATGGGCAAGAACAGTTGCTCCATCTGGTGAATTTTATTCCAACACAGTTTGGTGTCGGCTACGATGTTCAATCTTTTGAGTGTGATGATTCTGAGCTGAGAAAGTATATTGAAGTCAAAACAACTGTCAGCAATGCTTCTATTACTTTTAATTCGTTTCATATCACACCGAACGAATGGCGAACTGCTAAATCTGTGCGTGATAGATACTATATTTATCGTTTGCAGATTTCTAAACATAGCAAAAAATTGTTTATTATCAAGAATTTGTATGAGTTAGTCAAAAATGAGAAGATGCTTCTGATTGAGAGAAAAGATGGATATGATGTCCGTTTTTCATCGTCAGTTGGCTTTGAGGAGAATTTAATTTGAAGAAACTAAAAATTGCCTCTCTTTTTAGTGGAGGAGGTGGAACGGATATTGGTTTTGCTGGTGGATTTGATTTTTTAGGTAAACATTATGCCGATAATCAAATTGAGATTGTCTATGCAAATGATATTGAAGACAGTGCCAATAAAATGTTTGAAAAGAATTTTGGTGTTACTCCAGACAATCGAAATATCCGAGAAATAAAATCAGATGAAATCCCATCTTTCGATATTTTAACGGGAGGTTTTCCTTGTCAATCATTTTCTGTTAGTGCTCAAAATCCGAAACGCTTAGGAATAAAAGACGAAAAAGGGACATTGTTTTTTGAGATGGTGCGAGTGTTAAAAGCTCATCAACCAAAAGCATTTTTTGCCGAAAATGTTAAGGGAATTTTGTCTGCAAACAATAAAGAAGCCTTTCCTCTAATTATTGAAGAGTTCGAAAAAGCTGGTTATAATGTTTCTTATAAACTTTGCGTAGCCACCAAATACGGCGTTCCGCAAAAGAGAGAGCGAGTGTTTATTGTTGGTATTCGAAAGGATTTGAATTTTACTTTTGAATTTCCTGAAGAGCCTATTCAAAATGTAGAAGATTATACACCACTAAAAGTAATTCTTCAGCAAGATATTGATGAAAAGTATTATTTTAGCGAGAGGGCTGTGCAAGGAATGCTAAATAGTAAATCTGGCAAAAAAATGAATAAAGGACGAGCACAAGACATTGAACAGCCTAGTAATACGGTTAGTTCTCATTTAGCAAAAGTATCCTTAAATAGCACTGACCCTGTTTTGTTAGAAAATGGACGTTACCGTCGCTATACTCCAAGAGAGGTTGCACGTATTCAGTCGTTTCCAGAAAACTATGAATTGCTTGGTTCAGAAGGTGCTCAATATAGAATGCTGGGGAATGCTATTCCACCAGTAATGATGTGGTATATTGCTGAAAAGTTAGTGTCAGATTTACGAAATAGTGATGTAATTGCAAAGCAACAGAAACTCGAAGAAAGTTTTGGTCAACTGGATTTGTTTGAAGCGAGTTGATGTTTTAAATCTAGGGAACTTGATATGGAATTAAATTTTCAAGATAAGAGTTTTATAAAAGTATTTTTTAATAGTGACGGTTATGTATTAAATTTTTCTAACTCTACTTTTGCTAATTTTACTTTTAATTCAGTAGGAG
>OIEJ01000519.1_pt1 | contig 12355 bp, 7 predicted proteins | sample 1581791 | NCBI WGS metagenome assembly OIEJ01 (sample SAMN03281019, study PRJEB24777) | human gut metagenome | isolation source: fecal sample PR141 from 1 month old male Chinese infant, vaginal delivered... | place: Singapore | collected 2005-11-08 | reverse complement strand
CCTTGAAGAACGTGGATATCAACGGCTGGTTGGTTGTCTGCTGCAGTTGAGAAGACTTGTGATTTAGATGTTGGAATAGTAGTGTTGCGTTCAATGAGTTTTGTAAATACTCCACCCATTGTTTCAATACCAAGTGACAATGGTGTTACGTCAAGAAGGACAACGTCTTTGACATCACCAGTGATGACACCCCCTTGAATAGCAGCACCCATAGCAACCACTTCATCAGGGTTCACTGATTTATTTGGTTCTTTACCAGTTTCAGCCTTAACAGCTTCTACAACAGCTGGGATACGAGTTGAACCACCAACAAGGATGACTTCATCGATTTCTGACAAGCTCAAACCTGCATCTGAAAGAGCTTGACGAACTGGAGTTTTTGTACGATCTACAAGTTCACGAGTTAAATCGTCGAATTTAGCACGAGTCAAGGTCATTTCCAAGTGAAGAGGTCCAGCAGCACCAGCGGTGATGAATGGCAAGCTGATTTGAGTTGAAGTGACACCAGAAAGGTCTTTCTTAGCTTTTTCAGCTGCGTCTTTCAAACGTTGAAGAGCCATCTTGTCTGTTGACAAGTCGATACCATTTTCTTTCTTGAATTCTTCAACCATGTAATCGATAATTTTTTGGTCAAAGTTATCACCACCGAGTTTGTTATCCCCTGCAGTTGCCAATACGTCGAAGACACCGTCACCCAATTCAAGAATAGACACGTCAAATGTACCACCACCTAGGTCAAATACCAAGATTTTTTCTTCTTTATCTGTCTTATCCAAACCGTAAGCAAGGGCTGCTGCAGTTGGTTCGTTAACGATCCGTTCTACTTCAAGACCAGCGATTTTACCAGCGTCTTTAGTTGCTTGACGTTGAGCATCATTGAAGTAAGCAGGAACTGTGATAACAGCTTTGGTTACTTTTTCACCAAGGTAATCTTCAGCGTAACCTTTCAAGTATTGAAGAATCATAGCTGAGATTTCTTGTGGTGTGTATTCTTTACCATTAGCAGAAACTTTTTCAGAAGTACCCATCTTAGATTTGATAGAGATGACTGTATCTGGATTTGTGACTGCTTGACGTTTTGCAGCGTCACCAACGATGATTTCACCGTTTTTGAATGAAACTACAGACGGAGTTGTGCGGTTACCTTCTGGGTTTGCGATAATTTTTGATTCAGTTCCTTCAAGAACTGCTACTGCTGAGTTTGTTGTACCTAAGTCAATACCGATAATTTTGCTCATTATTTTTTCCTCTTTTTATTTTTATTTTCTTTTTGATACTTCCCTTAAGTGGTGGGGACGTGAGCAACTCCCTACGGGATTTCATCACTTATTTTTGAGCCTATTGTCTCAAAAATCCCCTGTTTCAGTAGCACAAGCTACTGAAACTTTCACCACGGTGGGAAATATCTTCCTTGCAAGCCTCCGGCTTGCGTCTTATCTTTCTTTCATAGTTTATTGTCGTTTCGGACAAGGTTTTTTAAGTTCTTTAGCCTAATTGTAGACAACTACCATAGCCGGTCTTAGGATGCGGTCATGGAGTTTGTAGCCTTTTTGGAAGACTTGTGCGATGGTGTCTGCTGGATGCTCGTCATCTGCTGGCATGGTTTGAATTGCCATGTGGTAGTTGTGATCGAAGTCTCCTTCTGCCACAATTTCTTCAATGCCTTCTTCTTTTAAGGCATGTACCAAACTTTCTTGGACCATTTCCAAGCCCTTCTTCACATCATCTGTTAACCCTTCAACAGCAAGGGCACGTTCGAGGTTGTCCAGTGATGGTAAGATCGCTTTTGCCAAATCTTGGCTACGGTATTTTTGTAAGAGTTGGCGTTCTTCGTTGGCCCGACGCTGGATATTTTGCATTTCTGCGTGAGCACGAAGGTATTTGTTTTCAAATTCATCTGCACGCGCTTGTGCTGCTTCCAATTCAGAAGGTTGCTTTTCTTCTTCGACAGTTTCTGTCGTCTCTACAACTTCCTCATCTTTCACATCTTCTTTTTTGATTTCTTCTGTCAAGGCATACACCCCTTTCATTTGGTCTTAATTTACTTCATAATGGTTGCTGTTGAGGTAACGGTAGTAATCCGTCAACTTCATGACGAGGACTCGTCCGATAACATTGACGAGACTCACAACACGTCGGTAGTCCATCTCAACAGGACCGATCACATGCATCAGTGCGACTCCTCGATAAGGAATTAGGAACTTGTGGCTAATGACGGTTACATTTTTCAAGGCTGGATCTTTTGATTCTGCCACCAATACCTGAGTCAGTTGGTCTTCCGGAATCCCCGCTCTCAACTCGAGGGCTACGTGTTGGGAATTATCCAAGAACTGATAGGTTGAGAGATCGGCATAGCTTAACGATGAAACCTTTCCTTCAACGAAGACCAGCTCTTTAAATAATTGTGAGAAGATGTAATCAAAGAGATCCAATACATTGTCTGTCGTCTTGAAATAACGCTGTACGATCTGTGGAATCTCTGTTCGCAAGCGGTAGTGAATATCCAGGACCGTATTGCCAACAAAGCGTTCTCTCACCAACTGATGGAAGATTTCCAGATCAGTGGTCAAGAAATTCTTTGGAATGGCAAACTGAACGGTTACCGGCTTTGATTCATCTAAGGTCAAGACTGCTAGGGCATCATGACTCGATAATGGTACGATATCAAAACCTGTCAGACGCTGTCTGGTAGGCTCAACATCTTGGATCACGGCAGTGTAACCCGTCATCTGGGCTAACAACTTCGCGGTGGCATCCAGGATATCCTCTAACCGAAAGGCTTCAAAATCAAAGCCTTTCACCACTTGGTAGATGTCTTGCTCATCAATCAGCTCCAAATTGAGCGAGTTCTGAACAAAATATTGAAAACCTGCTCGGCTGGGCATCCGACCGCTAGACGTATGGGCCTTTTCTAGTAAACCTTGTTTTTCGAGAGCAGCCATGTCGTTACGAATCGTCGCACTACTGGATTGAATGATATCCTGAAGAGCTTTAGAACCAACAGGTTCGTGGGTCTTGGTAAACATATCGATGACAAGATTTAAAATCTCATTTTGACGTTTTGTAACCATGACCTCACCTCTCTTTCACATTTAGCACTCGATACACTCAAGTGCTAAACCATGATTCTATTATACACCCATCCAGAAGAAAGTCAAGAGAAAAAACCAAAAAATTAGCACTCTTTTAAAAAGAGTGCTAAAAATCATTCTTCAGACCTAGAAAGGCCTCTTTCTAGCTACTTACCGTCCTTTTTTAAAAGTTGGATATATTCTTCTAAGACCAGATTGTGGGCCTGCATATAGCGAGCGGACTCCACTCCAACATAACGGAAATGCCAATTCTCAAAATTCACACCCGTGATGTTGCTCTTCCCATCTGGGTAGCGAAGGACAAAGCCATATTGCGGTGCAATGGCAGCAAGCTGCAAGCCCAACTCATCACTTTGCCCCGCCTCTACACTCATATCAATCGCAAGCCCTGTCTGGTGCTCACTAGCACCTGGGACCTGTACTTGGGTTTGCACTTGTTTTTCGGCTTCTTCTTGCGAAAGACCGTTAGCTTTCAACTGATTGACACGTTCATTATAGAGTTCGGTTTGATCAGCCACGCTACGATAACCGGATATCAAGGTCTCTTGTGGTGCGATTTTTCGAGCAGCTTCTAAAAATTGTCGGGTTGGATCCACAATTCGACTATCCACTTTGATAGCATCAACATCCGTCAATTGTGGGTTCAGCTCAGGCTTGATATTTTCACGATTGACCAAGATCAACTGCCAATCTTTTGTCGAGACAGCTGGTAAATCGGATCGTTTTTTCTTGGTTGAAGATGGAGTCGTTACAGCTCCTTTTTTAGGCTTCCAAAACATAAGTCCTGAAAAGAGGCTTGGCTTAGCCACATAGACACCAATCCCTGTCCCAATAACCACCAAGAGAAGCAGACTCGCTATGTAAGGCCACCATTTTTTGCGCTTTTTCCGTGCTCGCTTGAACTTCTTACTCATGCCCCTCCTCTAGGACCTGCGCTCCTACCTGACGATAGGAGAGATCGCCAACTTTTTTGATGGTGAAGGTCCCCTCTTCATATTCCACGACCGTGACACTTCCATTGTCAAGAACCAATTCCTCTACAGCTTTTGGATCGATCAAGTAAATTAAGGTCGTAATGGTCATACCGTGGCTGACCACAATGGCATTGCCACCGCCTGCTGCTTCTAAGTCTTTGGCAATTGCTTCAAAACCTTCTTTGATCCGTTTGCTTAATTTTTCCCAGGATTCTGCCCAGCCTGTAGTATCCACTTCGACAATGCCCTCAGCCATTTCCATTAGACTCAGTTTTCTAAAATCATCGATTTGAAAAACCCGAGGGAGAACACCAAAAAAGAGATCTCCATCATAGGCCCCATCAAAACTACCAAAGCACCACTCACGGATACGCTTATCATAGCGATAAGGGATCTTACCGGTCAGTTCCATCTCTTCAAGGATGATGCCCATACTTTGAATCGCACGGCCAGAGTCACTCGAAACGGCTTGATCAAAGTCAAGTCCAGCCTTTTTCAGGCCAATTCCTAGTTCTTGAATGCCCCGTTCTCCTTCTTGTGTCAGGGGTGTATCCGACCACCCTTGGGCACGCCCCAAGGTATTAAACATAGTTTTTCCATGTCGGGCAATGTATAATCTGGTTTTTGTCATTGTATTCCTCCGTATTTGTCCACTTTATTATATCATGTTTTCCTATCAGACAGAAGGAAAGCTCTTACATTTTTCGCCTATACAGCATCCCACCATGAAAAATAGCCTTTTTCTGATCGTTTAGCCTTTCTGTATGGCTTCACCTATTTGTCGATAACTTGCATCTCCGATTGAGCGGACTGTAAATTGGCCATCTTCATATTCTAAGAGACTGACACTTCCGTTTGGTAGTGGCAGATTCAGATTGGCTTTTGCCTGCAACAAACAAATGAGGGTCTGAATCGTCCAGCTATGACTGACCACCAGGGCATTTCCACCCCCTTGCTCTTCTACTGCTTTGGCAATTGCGGTAAAACCTTCTAAAATTCGGTGGCTGACTGCTTCCCAAGTTTCAGCCCAGCCGGCTGTATCGACTTGGTAGATGCCATTGACCAAATCTTCTAGGGAGAGGTCTTTATAATTGGTGATATGATACAAGCGCGGAATCACTCCATGAAAAAGCTCGCTTCCATAGGCTCCGTCAAAACTTCCAAAACACCATTCACGGATCCTCTTTTCAAATTGATGGGGAATCTGATCTTTTAACCCCAACTCGTCTAGAATAATCCCCATGGTCTGAATGGCCCGCCCAGAATCACTGGAATAAGCATGAGTGAAGTCCAAGCCGGACTCACGTAGCCCAATTCCCAAAGATTGAATCCCTCGCTCTCCTTCTGATGTTAATGGGGTATCAGACCACCCTTGGGCTCGCCCCATTGTGTTAAACATGGTTTTTCCATGACGGATAACATATAAATTTGTCTTAGCCATTCTGATCTCCTTTGTACAATGAAAAAAGTCTGGAGTTTCCTCTTCACAGACCTTTTCATTCTTCTATCTATTATACTAAATTTCTTTTAGTTTTTAAAGCTATGCACAGGTGCTGGAATTTGACCACCACGGGCAATAAAGTCAGCTGATGAAGCCTTGTTCACCTTCATTACCGGAGCATAACCAAGCAGTCCACCCAATTCCAACATATCGCCTTCTTTTCCATAAGGAATAATCCGGACTGCTGTTGTCTTTTGGTTAATGACACCGATGGCTGCTTCGTCTGCAATCATGGCCGCAATGGTCGTAGCTGGAGTATCAGCTGGGATGGCAATCATATCCAGACCGACGGAGCAGATGGCCGTCATGGCTTCCAATTTTTCCAGGTTAATATGACCCGATTGAACCGCCGCAATCATCCCTTCATCTTCTGAGACCGGAATGAAGGCACCTGACAGCCCACCGACTTGGTTACAAGCCATGATGCCGCCTTTTTTCACTTGGTCATTGAGCAAAGCGAGCGCTGCGGTAGTTCCATGGGTTCCGACTACTTCAAGCCCCATCGCTTCAAGGACACGGGCAACCGAATCCCCAACAGCTGGTGTTGGCGCGAGAGACAAGTCGACGATTCCAAACTCCACCCCAAGACGTTCACTAGCCATTTGACCGACTAATTGGCCGACACGGGTAATCTTGAAGGCTGTCTTCTTGACGGTTTCAGCCAAAACATCAAAGCTTGCACCAGGAACTTTTTCAATGGCCCGTTGGACAACACCAGGTCCGGAAACCCCGACGTTGATGACGACATCCGCTTCACCGACACCATGGAAAGCACCCGCCATAAAAGGATTGTCCTCTACTGCATTGGCAAAGACCACCAGTTTCCCTGGCCCCATTGGATCTGCTTGGGAAGCTTCTTTAATGATACGGCCCATGTCTCGGACAGCGGTCATATTGATCCCCGTCTTGGTTGATCCGATGTTAACTGAAGAGCAGACAAAATCGGTCTCTGCTAGAGCGCGAGGAATGGAATTGATGAGGATTTCATCCCCCTTTTGGTAGCCTTTTTGAACCAGGGCTGAGAAGCCACCGATAAAGTTAATTCCGATCTCTTTTGCTGCACGATCCAACGCCTTGGCAAAGGGAACATAGTCTGTCGCATTGGTTGCTGCTCCGATAATGGAGATCGGAGTGACCGAAACCCGCTTGTTGACAATCGGAATACCCAGTTCTGCCGCAATTTCGTCCCCAACGGCCACAAGATCCTTGGCCTTTGTCACAATCTTTTGGTAGACTTTTTCTGCAGCCTTATCGATATCTGGATCAATACAATCTAGAAGGGAGATTCCCATGGTGATAGTCCGAACATCAAAGTTCTGCTCTTCAATCATGGCAATGGTTTCTGTTACCTGTCTAATGTCCATAAATTCTCAACCCCTATCTTACAAATTGTGCATGGCATCAAAAATCGCTGCGCTTTGGATATTGATTTTCACATGAAGAGACTGACCGAATTCTTCTAACTCTGAACGAAGCTGCGTGAAATTTTTTTTCTCATCTGACGATACAACCGCCATCATGGTAAAGTACTCATCCAATACGGTTTGAGAAATATCGTCGATATTGAGTCCCAACTCTGCCACCTTAGTCGCAACACCGGCTACGATTCCTTTTTGGTCTTTTCCGACGACTGTAATAATTGCTTTCATTTCACTGCTCCATTCTATCTATTTGCTTCCATTGTAGCACATTCCCCTTAAAATCGCCGAAAACAGCTGGAATCGTTCGGGGATTCTACTAGATCTTACTCGGTCACTTCCTCCAAGGAAGCAACTTCCTAAAATAGTTTTCGTTTCCTCTTCTTTTCTATTGCATTTTTCCTAAAATTTTAGTATAGTTATTATATTGATATTCCCTAAATATTATAAGATAAAAAAGGAGGGATTTATTCTACAAATAATGCGAGGAGGATCGCATCCATTTGAACATCACATCAGCACACGATCCAAGTTTCTCTTGGGCTCCAGCAGTAGCTGACTGCTTGCTTACCAGTTAGGAGTCAATTATGAACCGTTACTTTTTTGAAAAAGGATTAACCTTTAGTATCCGCAAGTTAAGCGTGGGGGTTGCTTCTGTCATTGTCGGACTTAGCTTTTTTGCTTCTGGGGTGGCCCATGCTGACGACCAAGCGTCAGAAACCCCTGCAAATCTGGAAAATACCGTCTCAGCTGATAAACCAGCACTAGATAGTGCCGCGAAACCTGATCGCGCAGCCCTTCTCCACCAAACCCCTTCCGTCACCGAAAGAGAGGTTCCTACAAGTTCTGAGGATAAGGTTTCTGAAAATACATCAGAAAAAGCTACTCCCGAAACAACCACTAGAAATTCTGAAATGACTGACATGAAGCAGGATACAACAAATTCCAATAAACCTTTACCATCTGCTAACACTTCTGAAAGTCCATCCGAAATCAACCATGCCAATCCCGTCACTCCTGTTACTCCTTCCGTTCATACTCAGGATGACGAAGCAGAAATCGGAAATTATGGTCCTCTTCCAAGCAAGGCACAACTGGATTATCATAAGGAAGAGTTGGCTGCCTTCATCCACTATGGTATGAATACCTATACCAATTCTGAATGGGGAAATGGGAAGGAAGATCCAAAAAATTTTAACCCAACCAATCTGGATACAGACCAGTGGATAAAAACCTTAAAGGATGCCGGCTTTAAACGGACCATCTTAGTTGTCAAACACCATGATGGATTTGTCCTGTACCCCTCTCGCTACACGGACCATACTGTCGCTAGTAGCTCTTGGAAGGATGGGAAAGGGGATGTCTTAGCAGAAATTTCAAAATCAGCTACCAAGTATGATATGAATCTAGGAGTCTATCTCTCCCCTTGGGATGTCAATAATCCAAAATATACGGTAGCTACTGAAAAAGACTACAATGAATATTATCTCAACCAGCTTAAAGAAATCCTAGGCAATCCTAAATATGGGAACAAGGGCAAATTCATTGAAGTTTGGATGGATGGTGCTCGCGGAAGCGGCGCTCAAAAAGTCACCTACACCTTTGACAAATGGTTCCAATACATCAAGGAAGCCGAAGGGGATATTGCTATTTTCTCTGCACAACCGACCAGTATCCGTTGGATTGGAAATGAGCGCGGAACTGCTGGTGAGCCGGTTTGGCAAAAAGTAAAGAAAGCCAACATTACAGATAATGTTACAAATGACTATTTAAACCACGGGGATCCAGACGGAGATATGTACTCTGTCGGTGAAGCAGACGTTTCTATTCGCTCAGGTTGGTTTTACCATGACAATCAACAGCCAAAATCCCTCAAAGAATTGATGGAAATCTACTTCAAGTCTGTTGGTCGTGGCACTCCATTGCTCCTCAACATTCCACCGAACAAAGAAGGAAAATTTGCTGAGGCAGATGTTGCCCGTTTGAAGGAATTTCGTGCTACTTTAGATCAGATGTACGCAACTGACTTCGCTAAGGGTGCAACCGTTACTGCAAGCTCGACCCGTAAAAATCATCTATATCAAGCAAGCTTCCTTACAGACGGAAATGAAAATACCAGCTGGGCACCGGCAAATGATGCCAAAACTGGGGAATTCACGGTGGATCTTGGGCAAAAGAGAAGTTTTGATGTCATTGAACTCAAAGAAGATATCGCAAAAGGACAACGTATTTCTGGATTTAAGATCGATGTCGAACTAAACGGACGCTGGGTTCCCTACGGAGAAGGCTCAACCGTTGGCTATCGTCGCCTTATCCAAGGGCAACCCGTAGAAGCCCAAAAAATTCGGGTACGAATTACAGACGCACAAGCCACTCCTATCCTAAACAACTTCTCCGTCTATAAAGTACCAAGTAGCATCGAAAAAACCGATGGTTTCCCACTCGGGCTCGAATACCATTCAAATACAAGCGCTGATACCGCTGGAACAACTTGGTATAATGAAGCGGAAGGGGTTCGCGGTACTTCCATGTGGACCAACCAACAAAACGCGAGTGCTACATACCACTTCCAAGGAAGCAAGGCTTATGTAGTAGCCACTGTGGATCCCCATCACGGAGAAATGTCCGTTTATGTTGATGGCCAGAAAGTTGCCGATGTACAAACCAAAAATGCGAGTCGCAAACGGAGCCAACTGGTTTATGAAACAGGAGATTTAGCTCCTGGTGAACATACCCTTAAATTGGTCAATAAGACAGGTGAACCGATTGCAACAGAAGGGATCTATACTCTAAACAATGCTGGTAAGGGGATGTTTGAACTAAAAGAAACAAGCTACGATGTTCAAAAAGGCCAGCCCGTAACAATTACTATCAAGCGTGTTGGCGGTCATCATGGAACTGCTACTGTCCATGTAGTAACAGAACCAGGAACAGGGGTTCATGGTAAAGTCTATAAGGATACAACAGCTGATCTGACCTTTGCAGACGGCGAAACTGAAAAAACAATGACAGTTCCGACTATTGACTTCACCGAACAAGCAGACTCCATTTTTGACTTCAAAGTAAAGATGACAAGCGCCTCAGACAATGCTTTATTGGGATTTGCTAGTGAAGCAACCGTACGCGTAATGAAAGCGGATTTGCTCAAACAGCATGAAAACAACTACGATGATCAGGCAAAACAACTAGAATATAGTCCTGGTTGGCACCATGAAACCAATTCAGCTGGAAAATACCAAAATACAGAATCTTGGGCATCCTTTGGTCGTATGACGGATGAGCAAAAGAAAAACACAAGTGTGACCGCTTATTTCTATGGTACTGGACTGGAAATCAAAGGATTTGTGGATCCAGGACATGGTATTTACAAGGTAAGTCTAGACGGAAAGGTACTGGATTACCAAGACGGTCAAGGCAATGCTTCTATTCTTGATGGTAAAAAATACTTCAGTGGCAAAGCCTCTAGCCGGCAAGGGGATCAGACCATCGTTCGCTTGATGGACTTAGAAGAAGGCTGGCACGCCCTTCGCCTCCAATTGGATCCTGAACGAAACGATCTTGGCCGAAACATTGGTATTCAAGTCGACCAATTTATCACACATGGAGAAAACAGCGCTCTTTACACCAAAGAAGAAATCATTCAGGCCATGCAGCAATGGAAAACAGATCTAGACTCCTTTGATCAAAGAGATTTAAAAGATACTCCTGTTGCTCGTCAAGCTTTTAAAACAAATTTGGAAACATTCTCTAGACAACTGACAACAAGTCCAGTCGAGGTAGAAAAGCTCCTACTAACTGTCGCTTCCCTGCAAGAAATTCTTGCGAACGATGATAATTTTGCTAAAGTAGAAGAAATTCCAAACCTCAAAAATCCTGAAGAAACCGCTCAACCAAGTAAGCCAACTGATTCGAAAATCGTGTATGACAAGGCCATTCAAGACTTGACAGAAGCCTTTGATCAGAAAGCAAAAGAGTTAACTGGCAATAAAGTAGTTTTGAAGAAATTGGTAGATCTAACCGAGCACGCATTAGCCTCAATCCAAGAAGCTAAAACGCAAGAAGCGCTTGACAAGGCTCTCCAAGATGTCCTAACCGCTATCCACCAGCTTCAAGCCACTCCAAAAGCTGAACCTAGCGAACCAGCTGAACCTAGCGAACCAGCTCAACCTGTTAAGCCAGTTGAACCTAACAAACCAGTGCAACCGGAAAAGCCAGTTGAACCTAGCGAACCAACTCAACCGGAAAAGCCAGCTGAACCTACTAAACCAGTGCAACCGGAAAAGCCAGTTGAACCTAGCGAACCAGTGCAACCTGAAAAACCGGCTGAACCTGTTAAACCAGTGCAACCGGAAAACCCGGCTGAACCTAGCGAACCAGCAAAACCTGTGGAACCAGTTGAACCTAACAAACCAGTGCAACCGGAAAACCCGGCTGAACCTGTGAAACCAGTGCAACCGGAAAACCCGGCTAAACCTAGCGAACCAGCTCAACCTGTTAAGCCAGTTGAACCTAGCGAACCAACTCAACCGGAAAAGCCAGCTGAACCTGTGAAACCAGTGCAACCGGAAAAGCCGGCTGAACCTAGCGAACCAGCTCAACCTGCTAAACCAGCTGAACCTAGCGAACCAGCAAAACCTGTGGAACCAGCTGAACCTGTGAAACCCGTTGAAAAAGTGTTTGCCACTTCCACTCCTTCAGAAGGTGTCAAAGATTTAGTTTATCACCTTCCTAGTCTGGAAATCGTTCACCACGCCCTTCCTTTTAAGACGATTCGCCGTGATACCACTCAACTTGAAAAAGGAAACGAACAAGTCCTTACTCAAGGTAAAGCAGGCGATCAAGTCGAATATATCCAGGTAAATGGAAACGAACGAACTAGTCTACTGGTCGAAACCACTCCTCCAGTAGATGAAATCATTGAAGTAGGCACCAAGGAAATTCCTCAGCATTCATTTGGAACAGAGCTTCCTCCAATCATTGCTCGTCCTGAATATCCATTGCCAACAGAAACTTCAGCACTTTCAAATCCAGTAGGAACAAGAGTTGACACCCAGTCAGGAGATGCTACACTTTCACCAATCAAAGACAGCAACATCTCAAGCGTGAAAACCACAAAAACAGAAAAGCAACTGCCAAACACAGGCGAAGAAACAGCTACAGCTTTACTGTGGTTAGCCACCATCACCGCTATCCTCTCACTCTTAGTGTTCAATAGAAAACTAAATGACTAGCAGATATACAGCTACTCTAGTGAACAAGATGCATCATGAACAAAAGATTGTTTCAATGAGAGAGTGGGACAGAAATCGGTCATTCGTTAGAATTCGATTTCGTCGTCCCACCTCCGCACAGTTGAGTAGGGCTATAAAA
>OIEJ01000504.1_pt1 | contig 12692 bp, 19 predicted proteins | sample 1581791 | NCBI WGS metagenome assembly OIEJ01 (sample SAMN03281019, study PRJEB24777) | human gut metagenome | isolation source: fecal sample PR141 from 1 month old male Chinese infant, vaginal delivered... | place: Singapore | collected 2005-11-08 | reverse complement strand
GCATGGCGGACAGGGCAGACTTCAATTCCAACAGGCGGTTTTACCGATGGACGAATGACGTTGCGGAATATCTTGAGGACATGGCAGGCAGGGAGCGGCAGGCGGAAGTGGGTACGGTTGCGGAGTTACTGGAAGAGATTGAGAGCGAAAATCTCTATCAAGTATTAGTCACGGTGGACGGGCGTACCTTGAAAATCGTCCTGCTGAAAATGCAGGGGTATTCCACAAAGGAGATTGCCCCGCTTGTGCATTTGACGACTGGTGCCATCTATGCGAGGTTAGACCATCTGCGGAAGAAGCTGCGGAAAATTTTATAGCTTCTAAAACAGCCTGCCATCCTGCGGGCTACTGGGTGAGGGATGGAAATCCCCTCACTCATTTTTTGCAGGAGGACAACAGGATGGCATACAGGGTTAAGGCATACACGCTTCGGGAGGAATCCACGGAAAGCGGCACAAGGTATTTTATCAGCTTTAAGGACGGGCAGGGCAAATCCCACGAGTTGGAAGTGTCGGAACAGTTCTTTATGGAGTTTCGGCAGATGGAGCGCAGGAACAGGAATCTTTTCTAATGGGACGAGCGGCACAGGGAGTTTAACGAGGTATGGGACGAAACCCTTTACAGACGGGCGTTGCGTGTGCCTAAGAGCCTTGATGAACGCATGGTTGAGGAAGAACGGAATGAAACGCTCTATAAGGCGGTTGGGAGCCTTCCAGAGATACAAAGGCGGCGTTTCCTGCTCTACTACGAGTATGAGTTCAATTTTTACCAAATCGCCGCTATGGAGCATTGCACCGCTTCGGCAATACAGAAATCTGTTGCGATTGCAAAGGAGAAAGTAAAGGCGGAAATTGAAGAAATATCTCCAACCGTGACCGACACCGCCCGAAAAAGAAATCTGTTTTTTATTTGTGTGGGATTGGCGGCATTACATACTCTCACTTTTTTCCGTGGGAGTAAATCTATTTTTAAGGAGGTCAACGCCTATGTGCAACGAAAACAAAGACACCGCCCGAAAGGAGGAAAGCCATGCAGAAGTTACAGACAGTCAACGCCGAAACGCTCCTTTATGAACCGCTTGAGAAACCATCCTTTGTGGTGGACAGCCTTATCCCGACAGGCTTATCGCTGTTCTGCGGCTCACAGAAGATAGGCAAAAGCTGGCTCATGCTGAAGCTATGCTTATGCGTGTCGCAGGGAATCCCTTTATGGGATATGCCGACAATGGAGGGCGATGTGCTTTACCTCTGCCTTGAGGACACGTTCTGCCGCATACAGGACAGGTTATTTCGTTTGACGGACGAAGCAAGCGGGCGGCTCCACTTTGCCGTGGCAAGCTGCAAGCTGTCAGACGGTCTTATCGTGCAGCTTGAAGATTATCTGAAAGATTACCCAGACAGCAGGCTCATTGTCATTGATACCTTGCAGAAAGTCCGTACAGCTTCAAAAGACAATGCCTATGCAAGCGACTATGGGGACATCTCCCTCATCAAAGACTTTGCCGACAGGCACTCTCTGGCGGTCATTGTCGTACACCACATCCGAAAGCAGAATGACAGCGACGTGTTCAACAAGGTGTCTGGGACGACAGGATTAACGGGGAGTGCGGACGCTACCTTTGTTCTGGAAAAGGAGAAACGTGCGTCTGACACCGCCAAGCTGTATGTGACGGGCAGGGACACGCCTTATCAGGAATACACGCTGCGTTTCCGTGATTGCCGTTGGGAGCTTGTGGAGCGGAAAACGCAGGAGCAGCTTGCGAAAGAAACGATACCAGATGTCCTTTTTCGGTTGGTGGATTTTATGAGGGATAAGGAAGAATGGATAGGCACGGCAACGGAACTGTTAGCCGCTATGGGGGAAACGGAAACCATACCCACGGTGATTACGAAATGGCTGAATGAATACCGCACCACATTTTTAAGCGAGAACCGTATCTGCTACCAGTACAGCCGCAGGAAAGACGGCAGGCGGATTGCCCTTGCAAGGAGGGCGGGTGACAGCGGTGATGGTGGTGACAGCGATATTAGGATACCCCCCTGTTACTGTCATTGACGCTTAAAGCCATGTAAAGCTGGCGGCTCTGCCCTGCGGGTGACAGCAGTGACGGTGGTGACAGTGATTTTAGGATACCCTGCCGCTGTCATCCCTACGGGAGAACACCCCGTAAACGCAAAATGCAGGCGTGAGATTTACTCGCCCTTTTCGGTCGTGTAAAACCACCCCTGCGGTCAGAAAAATCATTCCGATTTTTCCGACTGCGTTTACAGGGTGTAACACACTACACTTTGCCCTGCAAAGAGCCGTGTGCCAGACGTTCCCTCTGGACTCCCTTATGGCAGGTCTTACGCCCTGCTATCCTACGCCTTGCGGCTTCGGATAAAAGAACGGCGGCATGACGGTTACAGCTCTTGCGAGGGAGTATCCCAAAAACACCGTCACCATCGTCATGACCGTCATGCAGGGGATAAGGGTGACAGTTACGGCAATCGGCAGGGGGCATCCCAAAACTGCCGTCACCACCGTCACCGCTGTCACCCAAAGGGCAGTTACCCGCCGAAGAAAGGAAGATGATGGATTATGCCCTATGCAATCCTGCGTTTCCAGAAACGCAAAGCGGGCGGCGTTGCGGCTTGCGAACGCCACAACGAGCGGAAGAAAGAAGCCTACAAAAGCAACCCAGATATCGACATGGAACGCTCTAAAAATAACTATCATCTTGTCGCACCGCCAAAGTACACCTATAAGAAAGAGATTAACCGAAAGGTAGCCGAAGCAGGGTGCAGGACAAGGAAAGACAGCGTGATGATGGTGGAAACGCTCATCACGGCTTCACCAGAATTTATGAACCAGTTACCGCCCGAAGAACAGAAAGCGTATTTTACGATGGCTCTGGATTTCATTTCGGAGCGTGTCGGGGAGCAGAATATCCTCTCCGCAGTCGTCCACATGGACGAGAGAACGCCCCATATGCACCTCTGCTTTGTGCCGATTACACCAGACAATAAGCTGTCCGCCAAAACAATTTTAGGCAATCAAAAGAGCCTGTCGGAGTGGCAGACCGCCTACCATGAGCGGATGTCCTCACGTTGGAATCAGCTTGAGAGAGGTCAATCTTCGATGGAAACCAAGCGGAAACACGTCCCCACATGGCTCTATAAGTTGGGCGGCAGGCTTGATAAGCAGTATGGGGAAATCGTGTCTGCCCTGTCCGACATCAACGCCTTTAACGCAGGGAAAAAGCGTGACAAGGCTCTGGAACTGGTTGCCGCATGGCTGCCCGAAGTGGAGAAATTCTCTAAGGAAATCGGCAGACAGCAGGCGTATATCGACAGCTTAAAGGAGCAAATCGGGCAGGAAGCCGACTATGCAGGGCGTATGCGTGATGAAAAGTACGAGCAGGAATTAAAGGTGCAGAAAGCCAACCAGAGGATATTTGAATTGCAGAGAACCAACGAGCAGATGGGGCGGCTGCTCTCAAAGATACCGCCAGAAGTGTTGGAAGAATTACAGAGAACAGGCAGAAACAAATCAAGAGAAAGGTAAAAAGTGAATGAAGAAACAGGATTTTAAGGTGTTAAAGACCAAAGATTTATACCCGTTTCCCGACAATCCGTTTCATGTTGTGGAGGATGAAACGCTGTCAGAGTTAGCGGAAAGCATCAAGGAATTTGGCATTGTCACGCCGATAATCACACGCCCGAAAGAGGACGGGAACGGTTATGAAGTGATTGCGGGGCAGCGGCGTGTCCGTGCGTCCGAACTTGCAGGTATAAATACCGTGCCTGCATTTGTCCTGCCCTTAGACCGTGACCGAGCCATCATCACCCTTGTAGACAGTAATTTACAGCGTGAAAATATCCTGCCATCGGAGCGGGCGTTTGCCTACAGGATGAAATCCGAAGCCATGAAGCGGCAGGGTTTCCGCACAGACTTAACCTCGTCACAAGTTGTGACGAAGTTGCGGACGGACGACAAAGTGGCACAGGGCTTCGGCGTGGGCAGGATGACCGTCCAGCGTTTTATCCGCCTGACGGAACTGATACCGCCGATTTTGCAGATGGTGGACGAGGGGAAAATCGCCCTCACACCTGCGGTGGAACTGTCCTTTTTGAAGAAAGACGAGCAGGAAAATCTCTTTGCCACGATGGAGAGCGAAGAAGCAACGCCCTCACTCTCACAGGCACAGCGGATGAAAAGCATGAGCCAGAGCGGGCAGCTTGACATGGATATGATATTTTCCATTATGACGGAGGAAAAGGGAAACCAGAAAGAAACCTTGAAAATCAACACAAGCAAACTGAAAAAATACTTTCCGAAGGACACAACGCCGAAGCAGATGGAGGAAACCATCATCCGACTTCTGGAACGTGAGTTGCAGAGAAAACGGAGCAGGGACAGCCGCTAACCTTCTTTTTTCGGGAAGTAAATGCAGGAATTTGGAACAGAAGAAAGACAGAATTTTAAGGAGAATGAGGTAAGGAATGAAAGAAATCCAGTATGAGATTGTAAAGGAAATCGCCGTATTGTCTGCGAGTGACAGCGGCTACACAAAGGAAATCAATCTTATTTCATGGAACGGGAGAGAGCCGAAATATGACATCCGCAGCTTTTCCCCGAACCGTGAGAAGTGCGGAAAGGGTATCACGTTGAACGCTGATGAAGCAGCGGCACTCCTTGAAGCATTACAGAAAGAAGTAAACAGCGGGGATTGATGGTATCTGATTGACAGGGCGGGGCGTTTCCAGACGTTCTCCTGCCCTGTCTGGAAAGGAAGATTTAAGTATGGGCGAGGATAGGAAAACAACTGGAAGAAGAAAGCGTATTGTGCCAAAAGGGCAAGTACAAATGATTATCAGTCGAGAATATATCGGCACACAGACCGTTGCAGAAGCGTTTGTCCCGATTATCTCCGAGGATATTCGGAAGAAGATTGCCGAGGGCGACACCTTCGACAATGAGGGGCTGTCCGCTTAGAATGTACGCAATGGAACATGAAAACGTTAGGACAGATATGGAGGTTTTACAGTATGGCAGGAATAAGAACGGAGAACAAGATTTATGAAGTCGGCATTTACTGCCGCTTATCAAAGGACGATGGCACGGATAACGAGAGTGCGAGCATTGCGACACAAAAATCCATCCTCACGGATTATGTGAAAAGGCAGGGATGGCATTTAGCAAAAACGTATGTTGACGATGGCTACTCTGGAACAAATTTCCAAAGACCAAGTTTCCAGAATATGATTAAGGACATTGAAAACGGGCTGATAAACTGCGTGATTACAAAAGATTTATCCCGTCTGGGGAGGAACTATCTTGATTGTGGGTTATATCTGGAAGTCTTTTTCCCAGAGCATAACGTGAGGTATATAGCGGTCAATGACGGCGTGGACACCTTAAACAAATCCGCTATGGACATCACGCCTTTCCGCAACATCCTAAACGAAATGTATTCTGCCGATGTGTCAGTCAAGATAAAATCGGCGTACCGTGCGAGGTTTCAGCAGGGGAAATTCATGGGAACAACAGCCCCTTATGGCTATGTCAAAGACCCTGCCGACCACAACCATCTGCTGATAGATGACAAAGTTGCCCATGTGGTAAGGGAGATATTCGACCTTGCGTTAGCGGGCAACGGCATCGCCAAAATCCGCAAGCACATCAACAAACAGCATATCCTACGCCCTGCCGCTTATGCGGTGGAGCAAGGGGCAACAGGCTATGAGCGGTACTTTGAGGATAACGAGGAAAACCGTTATATTTGGAGCGAGAACAGCGTGAGGGGCATTTTAAGAAGCCCGATATATGCGGGCAACCTTGCAGGCTACAAGCGGATTGCAGCCAACATGAAAAGCAAGAAACGCCCCTCTAAGCTGCCCGAAGAATGGGAAGTGATACCAGACACCCATGAGGGGATAGTCACGCAGGAGGAATTTGACACCGTACAGCAGCTTATGACGAGCCGCAGGCGGGAGCAGAACGCAGGGGGATTTGAGAATATCTTTTCGGGCGTTATCAAGTGTGCGGACTGCGGCTATGCGATGCGGGCGGCGAGTGCCAACAGGAGGAAACGCCCCGACATCATCGACTGCGTACAATACACCTGCAATAATTATGGCAGATATGGCAATGTTATGTGTACCGCACACAGCATTGAAGCGAGGGACTTATTCAATGCCGTCCTTGCCGACATCAACCGCTTTGCGGATATGGCGGTCAATGATGAAAAGGCGGTCAGAGCCATAGAAAGGCGGCTCACGGAAACAGACCAGAGCAGCTTGAAATTGAAGCACGGCTGAAAGAGGTAACGGAAACGCTCAATGACAGCTATGAGAAATCGCAGGGCGTGAGGGACTTTCTATCCCTAATCCGCAACTATCAGGGGCTGAAAGAGTTGGACGCAACCATCATAAACGCACTCATAGACAAGATACTTGTTTCGGAACGTGAGAAACTTGCGGACGGGACAGTAAGGCAGGAAATCAAGATTTACTATAAATTCATCGGCTTTGTCGGTGAATTACATATCACACCCACAAAGCGGTGGACGGCGTTAAAGCCTAAAAATTGTACGGTGTGCGGTGTTGAATACGTCCCCAGCTCTGGAATATCAAAGTATTGTCCCGCTTGTGCTAAGAGGATACAGAGGGAGAAATCAAACGAGAGCAAACGCAGGAGTAGGGAGAGGAACCGAAGGGCATGTATTGAACTGTCCGCAAAAAATGACCGACTGATATTGTACAGCGAAATGGACGACTGATACGTCAGGGAAACATGCACCAGGAGGTAGATATTTATCACTATATTACAAAAGGGAGCTTTGACAATTACCTTTGGCAGACACAGGAGAATAAGCTCAAATACATCACTCAGATTATGACTTCAAAAGATCCTGTGAGATCAGCAGAAGATATTGATGAACAAACCATGACCGCATCAGACTTTAAGGCTTTAGCCACTGGTAATCCCTATCTCAAACTCAAAATGGAATTGGAAAATGAACTGACAGTGTTAGAAAATCAAAAACGAGCTTTTAATCGCTCAAAAGATGAATACCGTCACACTGTTTCCTATTGCGAGAAGCACCTCCCTATCATGGAAAAACGGTTGAGTCAATATGATAAAGATATTGCCCAATCTTTGGCAACAAAGTCGCAAGATTTTGTCATGCGATTTGACAATCAAGCAATGAATAATCGTGCAGAAGCAGGAGACTACCTGCGAAAACTCATTACCTATAACCGCTCAGATACCAAGGAAGTCAAAACACTTGCCAGCTTTAGAGGATTTGATTTAAAAATGACTACACGAGGTCCTAGTGAGCCTTTGCCAGAGACTGTTTCTTTGATGATTGTAGGCGATAACCAATATACAGTCGCCCTTGATTTGAAATCAGACGTGGGAACCATTCAACGGATCAGTAATGCCATTGACCATATTATAGATGACCAAGAAAAGACACAAGAGCTGGTAAAGGATTTAAAAGATAAGCTACAAGTAGCCAAAGTAGAAGTTGAGAAAATCTTTCCAAAGGAAGAGGACTATCAGCTTGTAATGGCTAAGTATGATGTTTTGGCTCCCTTGGTTGAAAAAGAAGCAGAGATAGAGGAGATTGATGCGGCTTTGGCCAAGTTTAGTGAAGATACAACACCCCAAATGAAGCAACAAGTAGTACTCGAGATATAAGAAAAATGGCTGACAAATATTTTTGAACGCGGTAAAATGAAGTCAAGAAATCACATAAGGAGCACAGACCATGACCAAAACAGTAGAAGAAATACGTTATCAACTAGAAGAATGGTTGGCACAAGGTTTTACAAGCCCAGAGGATAGAGCCAACTACCAAGCTTTAAAGGAACAGTATGAAGATGAAACTCTTGATTATAGCTTTTCAAAGCGTGAAATCACTGGACAGCTGGAACTCATCATCACAAGTCGTGAGAATGATTTTCCAAACTTAGATGAGGTGACGAAGGCAGAATACCTTGATTTGGTTGCCCAACTTGATGATTTAGACAAGAGACAGGCTGACTATTATCGCAAGCAATTAGCCTAGAAAGAGGTGTAAGATGTTGGAGCAAATTCTACAAAGCCTTTTGATTATCGCAGCAATAGGACTGATGTTGTTTGTCCTTTATCGGATTGTGAAAGTTTCAGGTGCTTTATTTCTTATCGGACTCATCAGTGGATTAGTCTTTATTGAAATATATGGAATTTACCTATTCTTCACAGAAAGACACCTATATTCAGAAGATTTAGCAGCTAATGGCATATGGAGTTTCACTGGATTTTATATTGCATTGAATTTATTTCTTGCTATTAGCTTAAGTATGAGGTGGTGGAGAAATAGAATCGTTTAACATGGGGATTACCTACTGGTAGTCCTTTTTCTTGTGATAAAATCTCCAAGCTAATCTTGATATGATGAAGCTATCACTAATAGAGGAGTAAGCCATGTTAAATAAAGTGAAAGCTCGATTTCTGATTGGATTAGGAGGTTTAATCGCAGTCAGTTTTATGGTCATGATTGGCTACACGATTGGCTCACAAACCATTTCAAAGCAAACAGAGAACCAAATACGAGCAGAAGCCAATAAACTTGTGTCAAAGAAAAAGCAGGAGGAAAGAGCGACAGTCCTATCAGATGAGCTTGTCAATGAATTTCTCACTCAATATTTCACCAAGGTCCAGCTGGGTGAAAATAACGCTCGTATCAAACCCTACATGACGGACTCGGCATTTTCAGAAGAGGAAGCAAATCAGAATAAAGCGATCAATCAAGTTTATAAAGACTATATGCTTGACTACCGATTTGAATCAGCCAGTATCTATGTCAATACAGAAAGTAATGTTGCACTTGCGGAAGTTACCTATCAAGTGACCTATGTATCTGATTTGAGTGAGCAACAACAGCGAACCTCTCAAACAGAAACCAAGACGGTTATGTTATCCTACTCCAAAGTTTCCGACAAGCTCCTGGTTAATCAGTTGACCATTTGGAATGGAAAACTAGAGGACATGAAAGAAGCCACAGATGGTGCAAATTCCAGCATACCAACGATCCAAGGAACTACGACAAGCGAGAACAACTAGCAGGAGACAGTCTTCTGCTTTTTTTGATAGGGAGGAAAGATGACACGAATTAAAGCAGTAAAACAAAAGGCCATTTTAGATGTTGCTGAGAGTCTGGGCTGTTCCTTCAGACGTTTATCAGGACACATTTATGAACACCCAGACCATGATTCCTTTCGGATTTTTGCCGATACCAATACTTTCAAATGGTTTTCAAGAGATATACAAGGAGATGTAATTGACTTTGTTCAATTAGTGACAGGTGTTTCTTTCAAAGAGGCTGTATCCTATCTTGAAACTGGGGATTTTGAACAAGTTAAGTTGATAGAAGAAACTTATCAACCATTTCAATACTATTTGCATGAAGAACCCTTTCAGCAAGCACGTACTTACTTGCAAGTCGTCCGTGGCCTAAGTGATCAGACTATCAATACCTTTGGTAGACAAGGATTGCTTGCTCACGCTACTTATCAATCGGAGCCCGTATTAGTGTTAAAAAGCTATGACCACAACGGGACCTTACAGGCCGCAAGCCTTCAAGGTCTCGTCAAAAATGAAGAAAAACACGATCGAGGTTATCTCAAAAAAATCATGAAAGGATCTCATGGCTATGTCGGTATTAGTTTCGATATTGGGAATCCTAAGCGACTCATTTTTTGTGAATCAGTTATCGATATGATGAGTTATTATCAGCTTTACCAAAAGCAATTATCCGATGTTCGCCTGATTTCAATGGAAGGTTTAAAACTTTCTGTGATTGCTTATCAGACCTTGCGTCTAGCAGCAGAGGAACAGGGGAAATTGGCATTTCTAGATACAGTAAATCCAAGCAGACTTAGTCATTATCTTCAGGCAATACAAGAGACGACAACCTTCTTCCAAACTCATTCAAATGCATTAACATTGGCTGTTGATAACGATGAGGCAGGAAGAGAATTTTGTCAGAAACTGTCAGATAAAGGACTTCCGCTTTCTCAAGATTTACCACCATTGCAAGGACTTGAAACAAAGTTAGATTGGAATGATATTGTGAAACGACAAAAGGAATTATCTTTAAGAGATCTTATCCAGTCAGCCCAAACAAAAGTCATTAGAGATCATCCTCCACCTAAACGAGAGCACACTTTTGATGTGATAACAAAATCAAGTCCGCTATCATAATCTAGAATGTGACAAGGAGGACACCCTATGAGTGTGATTGAACGTCTGGCTGAAAAAGTAGCTAGACAAGAAGAAAAGGTCTCACGTGAGACGGAGAAATTGGAACACTATCGTGACCAACTACAAACAGCTATGTACAGTACCTTTATCAAACGGCAACAATCTAGTCAGTTGTCATTTCATGAAGCACTAGAGCAAGCCTTTGGTAAAGAAACCACACTACACCCAAATTACAGAAATGAGGATACAGAATGAGTAAAACATGGAATTTTGATCAGCCACTAGATGATGTGAAACCAACATCATCCCATGAAGAACGAGCAAAAATTGCAGCACTTTTCCATAAACAAGATGAAAAACCAATTGAAGAAGTAGACTATGTGGCTGCTTTTGAACAGCAACAAAAGGAGTCAGAATCTAAAGATGTACAGACGCCCGAATCAAAAGTTAAACAAAGCCAGCCGAAGAAAGTAAATATCACAAGCGACTATAAACAACACTTGGCAGACACTATTGCACAAAACAACAAGGATATTTCAGCCTGTCAAAAGCAAATTGAAGAACTTCATCAATTGATTGATGAAAAGAAAATCCAAAATAAAAAGTTACAGGCTATTTCAGTAGCCATTGATGATTTATAAGCCAGGTAGTCCTATGCGGGCTACCTTTTTACAATTTAAGGAGAAGATAATGAAATTCTTTCAAAAGAAAACACAGCATCAAGACCGTTTTAAACGACTGATTCATCGATTATCAGAGATGTCCGATACTGAACTAACCAAAGTAGAACAACTCCTAGATGTTGTCTTTGATCAAAGTTTCAAGTCTAGTGAGAGAGTAGAAATATCTCGGAACATTTTAACCACTGAGGAACAAAGTCTTGATAAGTCGATTCAGGAAGCGAAAAATAAACTGAATACTGAGCAGTTAGAGAAGCGAATAGAGCAGTTTAAGCAATCGAAGAAACCTAAAAACGGATAATGCACCATATTTGGTGCGTTATCCGTTTTTTATGGTATAATGAAAGCAAATATGAGGAGGTCTTTATCTATGATTGGAGACAATATTAAATCACTACGCCGAACACACGATTTAACACAACCAGAATTTGCGAAAATGGTCGGGATTTCACGCAATAGCCTGAGTCGCTACGAAAATGGAACCAGCACCGTTTCAACAGAACTCATTGACCGCATTTGTCAGAAATTTAACGTTTCTTATGTCGATATTGTAGGAGAGGACAAGATGCTAACACCTGTTGAAGATTACCAACTGACTTTAAAAATAGAAGTGATAAAAGAACGTGGAGCAGCCATTTTATCTCAACTCTATCGATATCAGGATAGTCAAGGTATTGCTTGTGATGATGAAACAAATCCTTGGATTTTGATGAGTGATGATTTGGCTGAATTGATCAATACGAAAATATACCTTGTCGATACTTTCGATGAAATAGAGCGTTACAATGGCTATTTAGACGGTATCGAGCGGATGTTAGACATGGTGCATCATCGGGTGGTGGCTTAATGAGATTGGAAGAATTTAGTGAGGTAGAGTTTCAGAAGGCCTTACAGCGAACCATTCGGGCTTTAACTCGAGGAAAGACGATTCCAGATCAACCGAAAGCCATTTTACTTGGAGGTCAGAGCGGAGCAGGTAAGACAACGATACATCGTATCAAGCAAAAAGAATTTCAAGGCAATATCATTATCATCGATGGTGACAGCTACCGTTCTCAGCATCCCAATTACTTAGCCTTGCAAGAAAAGTATGGCAAAGATAGCGTGGACTATACCAAGGGATTTGCAGGAAAGATGGTAGAACATCTGGTTGATGAACTCAGTAAACGTGGTTATCATTTGTTAATTGAAGGGACTTTGCGTACCACTCAAGTTCCTCGTCAGACTGCTCAATTATTAACTTCTAAAGGTTACCAAGTTTCTTTAGCTATTATTGGTACCAAACCAGAACTGTCCTATCTCAGCACCTTGATTCGTTACGAAGAGCTTTATGCCATCGATCCGACGCAGGCCAGAGCAACACCCAAAGACCACCATGATGGGATTGTAGAGAACTTGGTTGATAACCTAAGAGAGTTAGAAAGAGAGCAACTCTTTGACCAGATTCAGATTTATCAAAGAGATAGGGCTTGTATCTATGATTCTGAAACGGATGAAGGTTCCGCAGCAGAAGTTCTACAAGACTGCCTCTTTGGAAAATGTAGTAAGGTTGAGGAAGAGATGATGAAGTTAGGTCGGGAACGGTTAGTTAAACTGAATAATAAGAATTTGCTGGAGAGTAACTATGGAATTTAAAAAGTTAGTAATTGAAAACTTTCGTAATTTTAGTTCTATTGAAATTGACTTATCAAATAAAAATGTGATATTCGGGATGAACGATTCGGGAAAAACAAATCTTTTATTTGCAATAAGATATTTGTTAGATAGAAGTATCAG
>OIEJ01000495.1_pt1 | contig 13171 bp, 15 predicted proteins | sample 1581791 | NCBI WGS metagenome assembly OIEJ01 (sample SAMN03281019, study PRJEB24777) | human gut metagenome | isolation source: fecal sample PR141 from 1 month old male Chinese infant, vaginal delivered... | place: Singapore | collected 2005-11-08 | reverse complement strand
TCAGCTTTTACAGCCCTACTCAACTGTGCGGAGGTGGGACGACGAAATCGAATTCTAACGAATTACCGATTTCTGTCCCACTCTCTTCATTTTCATCAGCAAATCTTAAAGGATAAGATTTATTTATCTGTTCCTTCTTCTTTTGTCATTCCTTTTTCTCTGATGACAAGTACTCCATCTTCCATATCGGCTTCTAGATGTTTCGCATCCAAGTTATCCAAGTGGAAGTCGGTGACTTTGTCACGGATTTGTTGTTCAACCACACGGCGGAGTGGACGAACACCCATGACTTCATCATATCCTTCTTCGGTCATATAAGCTTTGGCAGCTTCGCTCACAGCCAAGTCAATTTCTTTCTTAGAAAGGGTCTTATTGACATCTACCAACATCAAATCCACAATCTTCGAAAGGTCTTCCTTGCTCAAGTGAGAGAATTCAATCACAGCGTTGAAACGGTTGAGGAATTCTGGGCGGAAGTATGGTTTCAACCGATCCATGAGTTCTGGTTTGTCCGCATCTTCTGTCAAATTCGCTTCGTAACCAAAGCCAGCGTTTGAAGTAGCGATAATCACTGTATTCTTGAAGTTGACAGTATTTCCTTGACCATCTGTCAAACGACCATCATCCAAAACTTGGAGGAGAAGGGTGATCACTTGAGGATCGGCCTTTTCGATTTCATCCAGAAGGACGATAGAGTAAGGGTTACGACGAACACGTTCTGTCAAGGTATTGCTGTTGTCATCATAACCAACATAACCAGCAGTTGTACCGATCAATTTAGAAACAGCTGTGCGGTCGCTGTATTCTGACATGTCCAAACGGATGATCGCATCTTTGGTACCAAACATATCTAGAGCCAATTGTTTAGCCAACTCAGTCTTACCGACACCAGTAGGACCTACAAAGAGGAAGCTACCGATTGGGCGGTTCCCTTCGTCAAAGCCTGCACGGTTCCGACGGATGGCACGCGCTACTGCTTCTACAGCCTTGTCTTGACCGATGACCTTGGTTTGTAAACGATGACCCATTTCTTTCAAACGTTCGATATCCGTTGCCCCCATTTGTGATACTGGAATACCGGTCATCCGTTCTACTGATTCTGCGACATCATTGACCGTTGCTGTCACCTTATGGTCTTCTGTATGGTTAGCAATTTTCTTTTCAAGTTCTTCGATACGAACTTTTGCTTTCAAAGCTGCTTCGTAATCTTCTTTAGCGGCAGCTTCTTCTTGTTTCGTTTTTTCAGCTTCGATTTCATGTTCTACAGCGTGCACATCTGTTACTGGATGTTGGGCTGCCAAATGAGCAGCTGTCACATCGACCAAGTCAATCGCTTTATCAGGCAAGCTCCGTTGTGGAATGTATTGGACAGAATAGTCAACCGCTGCCTTCAAGACTTCATCCGGCAAGATGACATTGTGGTGTTTTTCGTAAAGGTCACGGATTCCTTGGAGAATCTTGAAAGTATCCTCTGCAGACGGCGCATTGACCTTGACTTCGTTGAAACGACGAGCCAAAGCCGCATTCTTCAAGATGGTGTTGCGGTATTCGTCTTGGGTCGTTGCCCCGATTACGGACAATTCCCCACGTGAAAGGGCAGGCTTGATAATATCTGCAAGGCCTTTTGATCCTTGACCATCTCCTGTGCTCCCTGCACCAAGGATTTGATGGATTTCATCAAAGAAGAGAATGACATTTCCCATCGCCTTGACTTCTTGAATCAAGTTTTGGATATTTTCTTCGAAGCTACCACGGTATTGAGTACCTGCTTCCAAACCAGAAATATCAATCGAGATGATTTCTTTGTTCTTGATGGCAGCTGGGACATCACCATTTACGATAGCTTGTGCCAAACCTTCTACTACTGCAGTTTTACCTACACCAGCATCCCCAACAAGGACCGGATTGTTCTTGGTACGACGAGACAAAATTTCCGCAGCTTCTTGAATTTCTTTGTTACGTCCAATGACCGGATCCAATTTGCCTTCACGTGCTTCTTGGGTCAAGTTGCGACCAAGTTTTGCAAGAATCCCATCTTGCTTCATGCCTTTAGCTTGGCTATGTTGAGTTTGTTCGCTACCATCAGCTGGAAGTTGACCAGTTTGACGGTAAATGGCGAATTCTTCCGGTGTCACTTCACGACCATTGATCATGTAGCGACGGCTTTCCGAACGGAAACCACCCATGTCCCCCATCAGTTGATTGAAAAGATCATCCATATTGTTAAAGTTGTTATTCATAGTTGTTACCTCTAATTTACATAATTTTTATTTATTCTTAGGAATAAGCAGACCAAACGACTGCTTTTTTATTTATTTGTTTACATAATTTTTGTTTTTCGTTTTAATAATAGCCTCAAGGGCTATCCGTTTCTATTCTTCCTTTTATCAATTAGTTGTCTTAGTTTTGGAAATAGCATCACACAATCTCCTTTCACACCATTGATCTTGTAAACTCTTAGTTTTTGATTCCTATTTGTTTACATAAATTATTATAATATAGAAGAGAAACCTTGTCAATACTTTTTTACATAAATTTTTACTTTTTGTTAAAAAAATCTGGATGCAAATCCAGATACTTTCTTCTGACAAGGAATTCAATTAGATCGAACTAAACTTTTTAGTTTTTTCTTCGATAGTGGTCTTGACAGATTTAGCAAATTGTCCAGTTACCGACTGGTCTATTTGTTTGCCAACAACCTGGATATCTTCTTTAGCAGCTGATACAATTCCATTTAAATCACGGTTGTACTGGCGTTCAAGCTCTGATGCATACGTCAATAAGACTGGTGCATAGACCATTCGTACCAATTCTTTTTCAATTTTCTTCCGACCTTCGATGATTTGCATTTTTTCCTTCATATCCAAATCAAAAAAATCTTTAACGAACTGATCTCCCATATCTTCTCCCCTTCTCAATTTTTGAGCTGTTTATCGCTCGATTTTCTCTTCCAATTGGCGTCTTTCTTTTTGATAAGATTGCCACAAGCTTTCTTCCTCGGCTTCAATCTGTTTCAAACAGGCTTGCGAAGCTTCTCTTGCCTCTAGATCATACAGTTCTATACAGTGATTCAGTGCTCGCCATTCACATTCTACATCCAACTCTTGTTCTTGTAAAAAGGAGGCTGCCATGGCATATTCCTCTTCCAGCATCTGAGTGAACTGTTGTTGCTTTTTTTCGAGTAGGTTGCGTTTTGCATCTAGCTCCAAGCGTGCTTGATGGTAATCTCTTTCTAAACGATCTAGTGTACTTTCCTTTTTTGAATGAGATGACTGGATTAATAGGCTAGTTGATCCCACTGATTCATTTCTCCTGCTATTTCTTGATCTTTTGCCTTCAAGAGCTCAATACCTGAATTCACTTGTTCTTTAAAGGTATGAAATTCCTGAGATAAGGACTGATAGGTAGACAAACGTCTGTCGAACTTTTCCTTCACTTCTGTGACGAGTGTTTGTCTTGTCGCACCAGCTGTTGCATAGGCTTCCTCGATTTCGGTTGGACTGAGGATAAGGCCACTTGGAACGGTATGTAAGGCCTTCTCCACATTTTCTAAATCTGAAGCCAGGTGTGTTTTTAGCTTCTGAGCTTGATCCACCCCTTCATCTACTACGCGAATCAGCTCATCTGCGGCCAATCGTGTCTGCAAGGCGTCCAGATAAATTTTCTCATTCGAACTGAGCCCACCACCTGTTTTTTCTAATTTATCCTTCAGGCGGTAATAAACCTTCATCCGCTCTTCAATAATTTCCTTCCGAGTGATGGCTTCGGTTCCCTTTTCAAGGACCAGATTTCCATTCTGATCATAGATATAGCCATGCATCATGTGCTGAAGGCCCGTATTTTTCAGATTTTTTGTTTTGAGGTGCTTGACTATCCCACTAGCTCCCTGACTTCCAGAATCCAGATATCCAAGGCTAACCAAATCTTTATGGTCAATATGATTATAAATCTTGTATTTGAGAGCATCTAACCGTTTTTTCTGCTCAGACGTTAATATATTGTAAATATTCGGGCCATTGTATACATGGACAGTCCCAACGTGAGCAGCTTCCTCTTCCGTCAAGCAGGCTAGAGCATACTGAATATCCATGGATCCCAGAGAGTGACCGTATAGATCAATCTTGGCATTTGGGTATTTTTGGATAACCTCTTTCAAATGAGTTGCAGCATCTTTGAATTGCGGAGGTGGAAACGTCCCATTTTTGTCATTGTATTTTTTAAAAAGAGCAGCTGCTACTAAAGAAGAAAATCGAAGTTGTTCCTCAACTGTTCTTTCCGCAAAATAGCCGACCGCATCTGATGCTTTTTCCTGTACGAAATTACTGACAGGATTATCCAGCACTTTTTTCCAAAACCTACCTAAGGGCGTAGCATCTGGTGGAAGAGCCAAAGAGTTCGGAAGAATCGCGTCTTCAAAAGCTTCAACAGTATTATTAAAATAATCCTTACCCTTTTCTCGCGCAAGTTTCTTCGCATACTCCGTTACATGATTGCTAGCACCACCAGGAGTCAGTATCTGAATAGCTGTTGGTAAATCTGTCCCTAACCAATCGGTGATGGTATCATGGCGTAATTTTCCTGGATCCATTCCGGTTTCAGATCCCTTCATCAAAACCGTAACATCTTGAACTTGAGCACGTGCTTCATCGGAGGCATCATAAGGAACTGCTTTTTGTTTTTCACCTTGACCATTATTTGTAAGAACAAAGACCTGCTCTTCATGTCCGTTGACACTATCATAGATATGAGCGACATTGCCTATGTATTCATCATTCTCTTTAATTTTTTGATTCTGTCCTAATTTTAAAGATCTATATTCGACTAATGATGCTTCTACATGTTGTTTGTCTGAATAATTTGTGTTATTTGCCATATTCATTCCCCCTTAGCAACTGACTTAACTCTGCCGAAATACCATAGCTTCCAACATCAAATTCTCCCGAATCTTCCACATGAACAGTAGTATCTATAGTCAATTTTTCATTATTGTTAATTTCTAAGTATACATTCATCCCGCCCATCGGATTATATTCTAATTGATTTTTCAAAATTTTATATGATTGTATTTTTCCGTGTGAAGTTAATGCACCAGGATCAATATCTTTTAACATACTCTCAATCGCCACTTTCATCTTCTGACTCTCTGCGATCTCAATCATTTCTTGCTTTTTGGTGGAGTGTCCGGTAATGAGACTACAGCCTCCTATACTCAGACCAAATACTACCAGTACCAATACAATTAATTTACTTTTTTTCATTTCTTCCCATTTCTTTCTCTAGTTTTCTTAAAATTTATTATACAAAATTCCATCAACGTCTGAAATGTTACTTTTGTTAAAAAACATTGCTAAAAGGTTACAAGCACTACTTATTGATGTAATATACAGGTTCAGTCTAGATAAAATCTACAGTTTTACATTTTAGAAAAATTGGTTTAAATTATTGGATAGTTAGAAGGTCATTTAACTCTTTTGTTTCTCCAAAATACGTTTCTTCATATTCCCCTATTTTAGAATCCTCTTGGATAGTTGTACTCAAAACTAACCTATCATCATTATTGATAACTACTTTCACTAATAGCCCTCCCATTGGATTGTAATCCAAGTCAGATTTCGAAATTTTATAAGTTTTAATTTTTCCCTCTGGTGTAAGGGCTTTTGGATCTAATTTGTTTAACATATTTTCGACTGCCACTTTCATCTTCTGACTCTCAGCGATTTGAATCATTTCTTGATTATTGGTGGAGTGTCTGGTAATGAGCCTACAGCCACTTGGAAGTAGGCTCAATAGGACCATGATTACAACTATGCTGTATCTTTTATTCATTCTCAAGCAAGCCCTTATTATTTACTAATTTCTTGGATAATTCCCCTGAAATGACCACTCCATTTTGTTCTAGATGGCCATCATCCTCTTGTGTTAAGGTTGTCGTAATAGTTAAATTCTCATCATTGTTAATCACCATTTCTATCGTCAATCCTCCCATAGGGTTGTACCTCAGTCGGTCTTTGTTGATTTTATATAACTTTACAATCCCCTTTGCTGTTAATGCATGGGGATCTTCTTGTCTCAATATATTTTCGAGAACTATTTTTGATTGCTTACTCTCTGCAATCTCTAGCATTTCTCGTCTCTGAGCGGATTGATTTGTAAAAAGGTTACAGCCTCCTAGGGACAAAGCCAGCAGCAATAGGAGCACTAATTTCAGTTTCTTGTATTTCATATTTGTCCTCTCACTTATATTATTCGTAATTATTTTCGAAAATGATTCTTTTTTTAAAAATTTTTTCGAAGCAAAAAAACACACCTTTTCTAGGGTGTGCCTCTTGTCAAATCATGTATTCAACGCTGTAGGTGGCGTCGGATAAAATCCGTGATAGGAATTGTTTGGTTCGTTCTTCTTTTGGACTGTTGAAAAATTCATGAGGTTCATTTTCTTCGATGATGTGCCCGCCATCCATAAAGATGACGTGGTTGGCCACATCACGCGCAAAGCTCATTTCATGCGTCACGACAACCATGGTCACTCCTTCTTGGGCCAATTGCTTCATGACAGCCAGTACATCCCCGACCAATTCTGGGTCTAGCGCTGAAGTCGGCTCATCCAGCAAGATCACGTCTGGTTTCACTGCAATGGCACGTGCGATTCCGATCCGTTGCTGCTGACCACCTGATAATTGAGAAGGATAGTAATCCTTGTAAGCGAGGAGACCAACTTTTTCAAGGGCGGATTCCGCCCGTTGGATGGCTTCTTCCTTTGGGATCTTACGAGCTACAATCAAGCCTTCTAAGATATTTTCAAGTGCTGTTTTGTTGGCAAATAGATTGTAATGCTGGAAGACAAAGGCTGTCTTTTGACGAATTTCTAAAATTTCCTTTTTACTGAGTTTGGAGAGGTCGTACTCTTTTCCACCTAGGGTTAAGTGGCCGGTATCTGCCTTTTCCAGGTGGTTGAGGCAACGAAGGAAGGTTGTTTTTCCTGATCCAGATGGACCTAAAATAACGACGACATCCCCTTGGTTAACCTTGAGATTAACATCTACCAGGACTTGATGGTCCTTAAATTTTTTCGATACGTGTTCTACTTCTAACATCTTCTTATTTCTCCTTCTTCTATGCGAGTGTCAGGCGTTTTTCTAAGAGATTGAATCCCAACTGAATCAGGCCACAAATGACAATATAAAGAATAAAAATCACGAGATAGGATTCAAAATATTGATAGCCATAGGAGGCTTCGACCTTGGCAATGGCGGTGATATCCTTGATGGTCATGACAAAGACAAGAGAGGTTCCTTTGACCAGGTTGATGACCAGGTTACACAGATTGGGCAGGGCTGCACGCAGGGCTTGTGGAAAAACAATGCGGATATAGGCTTGACGATTGCTCAAACCGATGGCTTGCGCTGCTTCTAGTTGACCCTTATCCACCGTCAGGATGGCTGAGCGTAGAATTTCAGCTAGACTTCCTGTTGTCATCAAGCTAAAGATGATAAAGGCATAGTAAATGGGATTGATTTCAAAGACATTAAAGTGACTACCCATGCTCTTAAAAAAGCTATTTAAGAGGCTAGGAAAGAGACTATAAAAGAAGAGGATCAAGAGAATCGGAGGTGTCGCGCGAATAAAGGCCAAGTAAACCACTGAGAAACTGCGAACCCCTTTGACCTTATAGATCTGACCAAGGGCCAAAAAGAGGGCTGGAAAAAAACTCAAGAGAATGGATACGACCATGATCAGAAGGGTTACTGGAACACCACCCAAGGTGGCTAGAAATGTTTTACTAATAAAATTAAAATCCATAAGCTACCTTTCTGTTACACTGAGTCGTTTCTCAAGGAGTTGAGCGGAGACGGAGATTACAAGGGCAATTCCCCAGTAGATCACTGCTACAGCTGTATAGGTCTCGAGGGAATAATTCCCAAGATTGCGGCTGATCAAGTTATTTCCCGCTCCCATGATATCGATAAAGCCAATGGTATAAGCCAAAGCGGCGTCGCGCATAAGGTTCAAGATGGCAGTCGTCATGTTTGGAAGAGCCACGCGAAAGGCTTGGGGAAGGACAATCCGCCAAATGGTTTGAGCTGGCGTCAAGCCAATACTCAATCCTGCTTCCATCTGTCCTTTTGGAATGGCCAAATAAGCGGCCTTGAAGACCTCAGAAATCATAGCAGCAAAGAGAAGAAACATGGCTACAAGGACAAAGACAAACTTGGACCAGTGATCAATGCCAATGCCTAACCACCAGTTCAAAAATTGGGGGAGTCCATAAAAGACCAAAAAGAGCAAGACAATCGGAGGGGTACAGCGCAAGGTAAAGACATAGCCTTTTGCTAGACCTGCTCCTACCTTATCTTCTGATACCTGTGCCCAGGTCAAAACCAAGCCAAAAGCAGAACCAAGAACCGTTGTTAACAGCATCAAAGCTAGGGTCGCTGGCAAGGCTTGGACCAAGGTTGGAAGAAATGACCAGACCTTGGAAATGTCGTATGAGACCATCTTTCTTTTCCTTTCTTTATCTGGATAGAAATAAGGAAGCTGGGGCTATGCGCACCCAGTTCCATCTTATTTCTCTTTATCTACATAACTGAAAACATCTTCACCGAAATATTTTTTAGACAATTTAGCAAGTGTCCCATCTTTTTCTAATTCTTTGATGGCCTTGCTGTATTCTTCCGCAAATTTTTCGTTTTTCTTATCCTTATGAATCAATGGGTAAGTTGGAATTCCCTTGTAGGCAAACCAGCTGAGTTTGTCTGCGTATTGGTGGTAGGAACCTTCTTTATCTGTGACAGCTTTTTCAAAGGAAAGCTTGATGTCAAAGAAGCCATCGTAACGTCCCTCAAGGACCCAAGCATAAGCATCTGCCACTTTGAACGATTCAGCAGCTGTTAATTCGATTTGTTGGTCCTTATGCTTTTCATTGTATTCTTTGATGACATTCCATTGCGCATTTTGTGGGGAGATCGGAACCAATTTCCCTTTTTCTTTGGCAAAGTCATCGATGCTCTTGTATTTCTTGGCATCTTCTTTTCTCACAGTAAATCCAATAATACTAGCTCCGATTGCCTCTTTTGGAATGATAAATTTCTTGGCACGTTCTTCGGTATACCAAGCTCCCTTGGTTCCGATATCGTATTTACCAGATTCTAGGCCGATCAAGAGATCGTCATCACTCGTTCCAGTGTACTCAAACTTGTAGTCTGGCAGTTTTTCATCAATGGCTTTCAAAACAGCTACTTCATAACCATCTGATTGCCCTTTTTCATCGACAAAATCGTAAGGCACATAGTTTTGCGTGTGGGCTACTTTCAAGGTGGTTACCTTGTTCGATCCTGTTGAGCCTTTACTGTCGTTTGCATGGTTCAAGCTACGTCCAAGAATAGTTGCACCTGCAATGGCAAGAACTGCCACTCCACCGATAATCCATGTTTTTTTACTCATATGTTGTTCTCCCTCTTTCTATTTTCCTTATTCTGCTGCAGCTTCACGAACCCATTCGATTCGTTCTTCATCAATATCACTTGGAATGGTACAATCGGCACCGATGACCAAGCCCGTGGTTCCAGTTTCTGCGATGATGCGTTTGGTTTCTGCTTGAATCGCAGCCTTGTCTCCTGTGTAGAGAAGGCCATTTTTACCATTTTCAAAACCACCAAGAACTGTGCGTCCACCGAAGATTTCACGTCCTTCTGCCAAGCTGATGCCTTCTGGTCCGACTGCCCAGTTAAAGACTTGGGCTGGGTAGTCTGTGAAGAGGTGGATATCATTGCGAGCTCCTTCGTAGCCACAGATATGAAGGATATTGACCCCACCGGCTTCATTGGCTGCTTCTAAGACATGGAGTTCACTTGGCGCAATGACTTGTTTGTACACTTCTTGGCTCACGCGAGCATCTTGGATACTTTGAACACTGAGGTAGATCCCGTCTGCTCCTGCTTCTTTGATGATCCGTTGGCTCAGGCTGGCAATATCTTGGCCAATGGTGTCCAATACTTTTTTAAGAGTTGCTGCATCTTGATCGATAAAGTTTGCGATCAAGTCATCTCCGCCTGAAACTTCTCCGACCAACCATTTGAAGTAGGTCACCGGAGCAAAGATATTGTAAATGGCGACAATGTCCTCTTCAAAACCGGCACGGATTTTTTTGACCAATTCGACCTGTTCTGTGATCCATGGATGATCCGCTCCGAGGGGTTCAATCCCTGCCAAGTCTGAGATGTTTTCAAGACCTTTGTGAATGGCTGGATTGGGATAAGCAAAGTAGCCATCGCTCATGAGTTTGACAAAGTCTGGTTTGACCTTGTGAAGGAAATTTTTATGACCCTTCAGATTTTTTTCAATAATTTCAGGATTGGAGAAGCCTTTCAACCATTCTTCTTCTGTCGTGAAATGATGCCAAAATCCAACTGGCACACGGTCAACTTTTTCTCCTTTGAATGCTTTCAAGACTAATTCTCTTTTTGTAGACATCTTCTTACCTCGTTCTCTTTTTTCTTGCTTGTTATCTTAACACGTCAATCATTCTTTGACTAATATATATTTTTTATCAAGGCCTTCATCTTTTTTTATCACTGGCCATCTAGTAGGAGAATGCCTGCCACATCAGACGGGCGGATGAGGGAGAGGCTGTGTGCCGGAATCTTCTCTAGCCTTGCCATATCCGGGTCTTTTTTCGCCTTGACCTTAGGACTTGCTGCAGTAGCTTTTGCAAGTCCTAAGACTAAAAACAAGACTGTCATCACGATACACCACACATGAATCTTTTTCATCTCCCTCTCCTTTCTTCTTACAAGACGGCTGCCTGACGCACCCAATCTAAACGTTCCAATTGGAAATCGTCTGGCACCGTGCAGTCTGCTCCAAGGATCAAACCGCGACTACCGGCTTCTGCCACCAAGCGACGCGTTTCTTGCTCGATTGCTGCTCGTTCCCCTTGGTAGAGCAGGCCGTTCTTGCCATTGACAAAGCCACCTAGGACGGCACGATCACCAAAGAGCTTACGACCTGCTGCTAGGCTCAGACCTTCATGATGAGTCGCCCAGTTAATGACTTGGGCTGGATAATCCTTGAAGAGGTCCACTTCATTGCTGGCTCCTTCAAAACCACAGATATGAAGGATATTAATGCCGCCTGCCTCACTAGCCGCCTCTAGGACAGCGATGTTGCTCGGTTCAATGAACTTACGGTATTCTTCCTCCGTCACGCGCTCATCTTGGACCTGCTGGGTGGAGAAGTAAATCCCTTCCACACCTGCTTCTTGGATCAAGCGACGACTAAGAATGGCGATGTCTCCTGCAATCACATCAAGGACATGGGCCAAGGTTTCTGGATCTTCCTTGAGAAAGTTTGCAATCACTTGATCCCCACGGGATTGATCCGTACGGAACCAGCGTTTCAAATAGGAAATAGGTGAGAAGATATTGTAGAAAGAAGCAATCTCCTCATGAAAATGGGAACGAATCTCCTTGACGACTTCAATCTGCTGTTCAATCCAAGGATGGTGCTCTCCAATCGGTTGAATATCCTTCAATTCTTGGATCGATTGGATCTCTCTCGAATAAAGAGCACTCGGATAGCGGAAAAAGCCATCGCTCATGATCTTAACAAAATCAGGTGAAATTTTTTCAACATACTCTTGGTGTCCTTTGATACTTTTTTCAAGTACGGCTGGATTGTCTAGACCCAACTCTTTTTCTTCTTGGGTCACATAATGAAGCCAGAATCCTACAGGGATTCGCTCAACTTTTTCACCTCGAATGGCACGAAGAACCAACTCTTTTTTACTCATGCTGTGTCAACCTCCTTCAACTCTTGGCGAGTAGGGCCTTTGTTCTACCTCGCCACTTCTGAAATTTGTAACCATGATATCACCTGAAAAGGTTACTGACTAATATATTTTCCCTATCAAGTCCTTAAAATTTCTTTATTGAAGCGAGTAGCAAAAACGCACAAGTCCTTGCGAATAAAGACTTGCGCGCATTCTTATCCATTTTTTGATGATAGAAGAAAAAGACAGTTTTGCTGTTTTCTTGATCCGGTTATAATATAAAACTATACCCCTATTTTTAGAATAATAAAATAGGTATTTTGGTACAATGAATCCTATTAGATCAACATTTTGTGGTCTCACGTTTCCTCATGATATAGAAAGCATTCACCTTCTTTTTCTTGTCAGTCAAAATCGAAAGGAGTATAATTTCCTTAGAATAATTTTAAGGAGTCTACGGTTAATGAAAACAACAAAAACCACCTTTACCATCGTTTCTGCTCTTGCTTCTGTCATTTTATTGACCAGTTGTGGAAGCAACACAACTAAAACAAAAGAAGCGAACTCAACTAGCTCTAAAAATCAGGTCACATTGACCTATGACCAACAGCGCTCGCAAGAAAATACCATGTCGGTGCTCTGGTACCAAAAGGCTGCTGAAACAAAGGCCTTGTATTTACAAGGATACAATGTCGCTACGGACCGTTTGAAAGAAATCTTAAAAACTCCTTCTGATAAGCCTTACTCAATCGTTTTAGACTTGGACGAAACTGTCTTAGACAATAGCCCTTACCAAGTTCAAAACGTCAAAGACGGTACGGCCTTCAATCCTAAAGATTGGGATGTTTGGGTGAAAAAGGCAGCCGCAAAAGCAGTGCCAGGTGCCAAAGATTTCCTTCAATTTGCGAATCAAAACGGAGTTCAAATCTACTACATTTCTGACCGTACCACCTCTCAAGTAGATGATACCATCAAGAATCTTGAAAAAGAAGGCATTCCTGTCCAAGGACGTGACCACCTCATGTTCTTAGAAGAAGGGGTCAAATCAAAAGAAGGCCGTCGCCAAGCCGTACAAGAAAAAACCAATCTTGTCTTGCTCTTTGGGGACAATCTGGTCGACTTTGCAGACTTCTCTAAGACCTCTGAAGCTGATCGCGACAAGAAATTAGAAGAATTGCAAAAAGAATTTGGTGAAAAATTCATCATCTTCCCAAATCCAATGTATGGATCATGGGAATCTGCTGTTTACCAAGGTAAAAAACTAGATGCCAAGGGACAAACAGAAGAACGCCTCAAAGCCTTGCAAGGTTTTGACAAATAAGGCAAATGAGAGTGGGACAGAAATCGGTCATTCGTTAGAATTCGATTTCGTCGTCCCACCTCCGCACAGTTGAGTAGGGCTGT
>OIEJ01000489.1_pt1 | contig 13288 bp, 16 predicted proteins | sample 1581791 | NCBI WGS metagenome assembly OIEJ01 (sample SAMN03281019, study PRJEB24777) | human gut metagenome | isolation source: fecal sample PR141 from 1 month old male Chinese infant, vaginal delivered... | place: Singapore | collected 2005-11-08 | reverse complement strand
ACTTTAATTTTTATACGCAGAAAGAAAATGTGTCGGATTTTTCTGATGACTATTTTGAGTCAATTAGATTTCTCATGTTTATCATAATTTCTCTAGTTCTTGTTCTAAGTGGGATTACTCTTTGGAGTTCCTTACTTGCTCTTAGACTCAATATTAAAGATTTTACAGTTCATCTATTTATTGGTTTAACTTATACAAGACTCCGAACAGTTTTTTATCTATACTATTTCACGCTCTTTTTCATTAACTTTGTACTTCTTTTTAGTATCACTAGTTTCTCTAGATATGGGAGTTGGTTAAGAAAAGATTCTTCGTTTTCTACCTTTGGTCTATTTGGTTTGATTGAAATGGATTGGCTATCTCTGATGGCTGTGGGATTTTTTGATTTGCTATTAGGTGTTATGATTGTTGAAATTTTATTATGGAAAATTAGAAAAATACCAATTTCTTTGGGGGTATACAATGAGTAAAATTATTGACTTGGTCATAAAAGAGAAACAGTACATAGGTAAAAAAATAAAATGCACTATTCTAAAGGGATTCAAACTGGAAGTATATGAAGGTGAGACAGTAGCTATTGTTGGTCAATCAGGAGTAGGTAAAACGAGTTTGCTCAATATTTTAGGTTTGCTTGATATCGATTATAACGGGAGTTATTTTTTGTTTGGAGAGGAAACGAAAAAGTTAAACTTAGACCAACGATCAGAGTGGCGAAATCAGAAAATAGGTTTTGTTCTTCAAGAGTCGGCTCTGATTCATTCACTAACAATAGAAGAAAATATAAAATTACCCTTATTATATGCTCAAATAGATAAAAAAGAGAATGAAAAAATGTTCAATAATATAGTCGATATTCTAGGAATAAAATCTATACTTAAAAAGAAACCTTTAGAGTGTTCTGGAGGAGAAAAGGCGAGGGCTGTCTTTGCTAGAGCGGTTATTATGAGACCGAGAGTAATTTTATGTGATGAACCAACAGCTTCTCTAGACGCTGACAATAAAAGAAAGTTAATGAATTTGCTTTTCGATTTTAATCGAGATTTTAATGCAACTATTGTAACTGTCACTCATGATGAAGAAGTTGCGGGGTGGCACAAAAGAATAGTCTCTATAGAGAGGAAAAAATAAGATGGGATTTTTTGTAATGGTATTTTCTATGCTTCTTGGTATGTTACTAGTTTTTATAGCGATTACTAAACTTAGAAAATCAAATAAAAAATGGGCATTTGCAGGATTTTTGGCTGGGATAGCACTCATTTTATTTGCGGTTTGGTTAGGGTGGCCTAAGTAGGTGAAGCAATTGAAAAATAAGCAAAACAACTTAAAATCATTTTCAGATTTTAAGTTGTTTTGCTATCTTGTCTCTTTGCAAAATCGATAAATCTGAATTTTTCTAATTTATGGCGACTTTCGGTAAACTGAAATTGGCGTCCATCTTGGAGATAGACTTTTGATTTAATCGAAACGATATAAGGGTCTTTGCCAATATCCATGAGAATCTTGTCTCGGTCGTTGGCGCCCTCTTTTGCAGAAAAGCAGGGTTCTTTTTGCTGTCTATTCCCTCCCTGAAAGCGTAAAACAAACTAGTCAGGGTGGCTAGTTTATGGTATAATGAAAGAGACTCAAAAAGAAACAGGAGAAATATGATGGATTTACTATTAGCAATTGTATTGATTGTGCTAGCTTTTCTAGGAGGAGCTCTTGGAGGAATGTACTTGGTTCGTAAGCAAATTGAAAAAGAATTCGCTGACAACCCACGTTTGAATGCTGAAGCAGTTCGTACTCTTTTGAGTGCAAATGGTCAAAAACCAAGCGAAGCTAAGGTACAACAAGTTTACCACCAAATCATCCGCCAACAAAAGGCAGCCCTTGCTAACAATAAAAAGAAAAAATAAATAAGGAAAAGTCTGGGATGAAAGTTCCAGACTTCTCACTATGTTGGTTATGTTTAGGGATGAGACTTTTTCCTTGCATTCTATTGATATTTGATTATGATTAAGAGAGATAGTTATTGATTAGGCTGTCATTCAGTTCATAAAGACAAGTAATCATAATGAACTATCAATCAGAAAAAGACTAGAAAGAAGACTGTATGGATAATCGACCAATTGGTTTTTTGGATTCGGGTGTCGGGGGCTTGACCGTTGTGCGCGAGCTTATGCGCCAACTTCCCCATGAAGAAATCGTCTATATTGGAGATTCGGCACGGGCGCCTTACGGGCCCCGTCCTGCTGAGCAAATTCGTGAATATACTTGGCAGTTGATCAACTTTCTCTTGACCAAGGATGTTAAGATGATTGTCATTGCTTGTAACACTGCGACTGCGGTCGTCTGGGAAGAAATCAAGGCTCAACTAGATATTCCTGTCCTAGGTGTTATTTTGCCAGGAGCTTCGGCAGCTATCAAGTCCAGCCAAGGTGGGAAAATCGGAGTGATTGGAACACCCATGACGGTACAATCAGACATCTACCGTCAGAAAATCCATGATTTGGATCCGGACTTACAGGTGGAGAGTTTGGCCTGTCCCAAGTTTGCCCCGTTGGTCGAGTCGGGTGCCCTGTCAACCAGTGTCACCAAGAAAGTGGTCTATGAAACCCTGCGTCCTTTGGTTGGAAAGGTGGATAGCCTGATTTTGGGTTGTACCCATTATCCGCTTCTTAGACCCATTATTCAAAATGTCATGGGACCCAAGGTTCAGCTCATCGATAGTGGAGCAGAGTGCGTACGGGATATCTCAGTCTTACTTAATTATTTTGAAATCAATCGTGGTCGCGATGCTGGACCACTTAATCACCGTTTTTACACAACAGCCAGCAGCCAAAGTTTTGCACAAATTGGTGAAGAATGGCTGGAAAAAGAGATTCATGTGGAGCATGTAGAATTATGACAAATAAAATTTATGAATACAAGGATGACCAGGACTGGTATGTTGGAAACTATAGTATTTTTGGTGGTGTCCGGACTTTGAATGGTGATGACTTGGATTTTCCTCTATTTGAGTTTGCCCAAAGATTTCGAAATGAGGAACAAGGTTTTCCTATTTCTGTGATTGTTTTACGCTATGGTTCTCTCTACCGTTTAATGTCTTTTGTGGTAGATATCCTCAACCAAGAAGCAGGTCGCAATCTGGAAGTCATCCAACGTCAGGGAGCCCTGCTCCTGGTTGAAAATGGGCAACTCCTGCATGTAGAATTGCCTAAAGAAGGTGTTGATGTAGAAGCTTTCTTTGAGACAAACAAGGTCAGAGAAACCTTATTGATTGCGACTCGTAACGAAGGCAAGACCAAGGAATTCCGAGCTATCTTTGATAAGTTAGGCTACGATGTGGAAAATCTTAATGACTATCCTGACTTGCCTGAAGTAGCAGAAACAGGCATGACCTTTGAAGAAAATGCCCGCCTCAAGGCAGAAACCATTTCTCAATTAACGGGCAAGATGGTTCTGGCAGATGATTCTGGACTTAAAGTTGATGTCCTTGGTGGCTTGCCAGGTGTCTGGTCAGCTCGTTTCGCAGGTGTGGGAGCTACTGACCGTGAAAACAATGCCAAACTCTTGCACGAATTGGCCATGGTCTTTGAACTCAAGGACCGCTCGGCTCAATTCCATACAACCCTAGTCGTAGCCAGCCCAAACAAGGAAAGCTTGGTTGTTGAAGCAGACTGGCCTGGCTACATTAACTTTGAACCTAAGGGTGAAAATGGATTTGGTTACGATCCTCTCTTCCTTGTAGGAGAGACAGGCAAGTCCTCAGCTGAATTAACCCTTGAAGAAAAAAATAGTCAATCTCACCGTTCCTTAGCTGTTAAGAAACTTTTGGAGGTATTTCCATCATGGCAAAGCAAACCATCATTGTAATGAGCGATTCTCATGGCGATAGCTTGATTGTGGAAGAAATCCGTGATCGCTATGTAGGCAAAGTTGACGCCGTTTTTCATAACGGCGATTCTGAACTGCGTCCTGATTCTCCCCTTTGGGAAGGCATCCGTGTTGTTAAAGGGAACATGGACTTCTACGCCGGCTACCCAGAACGTTTGGTGACCGAGCTTGGTTCGACCAAGATTATACAAACCCATGGTCACTTGTTTGACATCAATTTCAACTTTCAAAAGTTGGACTACTGGGCTCAAGAAGAAGAGGCTGATATCTGCCTTTATGGTCACTTGCATGTGCCAAGTGCTTGGATGGAAGGCAAGACCCTCTTTCTAAATCCAGGTTCCATCAGTCAACCACGTGGGACCATCAGAGAATGTCTCTATGCTCGTGTGGAGATTGATGATAGTTACTTCAAAGTGGACTTTTTGACACGAGACCATGAGGTGTATCCAGGCTTGTCCAAGGAGTTTAGCCGATGATTGCCAAGGAGTTTGAGACTTTCTTGTTGGGGCAGGAGGAAACTTTTTTGACCCCTGCTGAAAATCTAGCCGTGTTGATTGATACCCACAATGCGGATCATGCGACCCTCTTGCTTAGTCAAATGACCTATACCCGTGTTCCTGTTGTGACAGATGAAAAACAGTTTGTTGGGACGATTGGCCTCAGAGATATTTTGGCTTATCAGATGGAGCATGACTTGAGACAAGAAATTATGGCGGATACGGATATTGTTCATATGACCAAAACGGACGTAGCGGTTGTTTCGCCTGATTTTACCATTACGGAGGTCTTGCACAAGTTGGTAGATGAGTCCTTCTTGCCAGTTGTGGATGCGTCTGGTATTTTCCAAGGGATTATCACGCGCAAGTCTATCCTCAAGGCAGTGAATGCTCTCTTGCATGACTTTAGTAAGGAATATGAGATTCGATGCAAATGAGAGATAGGATTTCAGATTTCTTAGAGGAAAAGCAGGGCTTATCTGCCAATTCCAAGCAGTCCTATAAGTATGATCTGGAGCAATTTTTAGACCTTGTGGGCGAGCGGATTTCTGAGACTAGTCTCAAGATTTACCAAGCCAAGCTAGCCAATCTAAAAATCAGCGCCCAGAAACGAAAGATTTCGGCCTGTAATCAATTTCTCTACTTTCTATATCAAAAAGGAGGAGTGGACAGCTTTTATCGTTTGGAATTAGCCAAACAGTCTGAAAAGAAGACTGAGAAGCCAGAACTGTTAGACCTAGACTCTTTTTGGCAGGAAAGCGACTATCCAGAGGGGCGTTTACTGGCTCTACTTATCTTGGAAATGGGGCTCTTGCCGAGTGAGATTTTGGCTCTCAAGGTTGAGAATATCAATCTGGATTTTCAGGTGTTGCGAATCAAGAAGGCTTCCCAACAGAGGATTGTCACCATTCCCACGACCTTGCTTTCAGAGTTGGAACCCTTGATGGGCCAGACCTATCTCTTTGAAAGGGGAGGGAAAGCCTATTCTCGTCAGTGGGCCTTTCGTCAGCTAGAGTCCTTTGTCAAGGAGAAAGGTTTCTCAACCTTATCAGCCCAAGCCTTGCGAGAACAGTTCATTCTACGACAAATTGAAAACAAGGTCGATTTGTACGAAATTGCAAAAAAATTAGGATTAAAAACAGTCCTGACCTTAGAAAAATATAGATAATGGATATTAAATTAAAAGATTTTGAAGGGCCCCTGGACTTGCTTTTGCATCTGGTTTCTAAGTACCAGATGGATATCTACGATGTGCCCATTACGGAAGTCATTGAACAGTATCTAGCCTATGTTTCAACCCTGCAGGCCATGCGTCTGGAAGTGACGGGCGAGTACATGGTTATGGCCAGTCAGCTCATGCTGATCAAGAGCCGCAAGCTTCTTCCAAAGGTGGCAGAAGTGACCGATTTGGAGGATGACCTGGAGCAGGACCTTCTCTCTCAAATCGAAGAATACCGCAAGTTCAAGCTCTTGGGGGAGCACTTGGAAGCCAAGCACCAAGATCGGGCCCAGTATTATTCCAAAGCGCCGACAGAGTTGATTTACGAAGATGCGGAGCTTGTTCATGACAAGACGACCATTGACCTCTTTTTGGCTTTTTCAAATATCCTAGCCAAGAAAAAAGAGGAGTTCGCTCAGAATCACACGACTATCTTGCGGGATGAGTATAAAATTGAGGATATGATGGTTATCGTGAAAGAGTCCTTGACTGGACGAGATCAATTGCGATTGCAGGATTTATTCAAGGAAGCCCAGAATGTCCAAGAGGTCATTACCCTCTTTTTGGCAACCCTAGAGTTAATCAAAACCCAGGAGCTGATTCTTGTGCAAGAGGAAAGTTTCGGAGATATCTATCTCATGGAAAAGAAGGAAGAAAGTCAAGTGGCCCAAAGCTAGACTTGATAGAGAGGAAAGATGAGTACTTTAGCAAAAATAGAAGCGCTCTTGTTTGTAGCGGGTGAAGATGGGATTAGAGTCCGCCAGTTAGCTGAACTCCTCTCTCTGCCACCGACAGGCATCCAACAGAGTTTAGAAAAATTAGCCCAGAAGTATGAAAAAGACCAAGATTCCAGTTTGGCTCTGATTGAGACAGGGGGCGCTTATAGATTGGTGACCAAGCCTCAATTTGCAGAGATTTTGAAGGAATACTCTAAGGCACCTATCAACCAGAGTTTATCTCGGGCTGCCCTTGAAACCTTGTCCATCATTGCCTACAAACAGCCTATCACACGGATAGAAATTGATGCCATCCGTGGGGTCAACTCGAGTGGGGCCTTGGCAAAGTTGCAGGCCTTTGATTTGATACGAGAAGACGGGAAAAAAGAAGTGTTGGGGCGCCCCAACCTCTATGTGACTACAGATTATTTCCTAGATTACATGGGGATAAACCATTTGGAAGAATTACCAGTGATTGATGAGCTTGAGATTCAAGCCCAAGAAAGCCAATTATTTGGTGAAAGGATAGAAGAAGATGAGAATCAATAAGTATATTGCCCACGCAGGTGTGGCCAGTAGGAGAAAAGCAGAAGAGCTGATCAAGCAAGGTTTGGTGACGGTTAACGGCCAAGTGGTACGTGAACTAGCAACCACTATCAAGTCAGGCGACAAGGTCGAAGTTGAAGGCCAACCAATCTACAACGAAGAAAAGGTCTATTATCTGCTTAACAAACCACGTGGTGTCATTTCCAGTGTGACAGATGACAAGGGCCGCAAGACTGTTGTTGACCTCTTGCCCAACGTGAAGGAGCGTATCTACCCTGTAGGTCGTTTAGACTGGGACACATCAGGAGTCTTGATTTTGACCAATGATGGTGACTTTACGGATGAAATGATTCACCCCCGTAATGAGATTGACAAGGTTTATGTTGCACGTGTTAAAGGTGTGGCCAATAAGGATAATCTCCGCCCCTTGACCCGTGGATTTGAGATTGATGGTAAGAAAACTAAGCCGGCTGTCTATGAAATTCTCAAAGTGGACCCAGTTAAAAACCGCTCTGTGGTGCAGTTGACTATCCATGAAGGGCGTAACCACCAGGTTAAAAAGATGTTTGAAGCTGTTGGTCTCCAAGTAGATAAGTTGTCTCGGACTCGTTTCGGACACCTAGACTTGACAGATCTTCGTCCGGGAGAATCCCGTCGTCTTAGTAAAAAAGAAATCAGCCAACTACATACCATGGCTGTAACCAAGAAATAATGAAACAAATTTTAATAGCGCCTGTGCGCTTTTACCAACGGTTTATCTCACCAGCCTTTCCACCCTCTTGTCGCTTTGAGCCTACCTGTTCAAACTACATGATTCAGTCTATTGAAAAACATGGCTTTAAGGGTGTTTTGATGGGCTTGGCGCGGATTTTACGTTGCCATCCCTGGTCGAAAACAGGTAAGGACCCCGTCCCAGACCACTTTTCTTTAAAGAGAAATTCAAAATAATACTCAATGAAAATCAAAGAGCAAACTAGGAAACTAGCCGCAGGCTGCTCAAAACATGGTTTTGAGGTTGTAGATGAAACTGACGAAGTCAGCTCAAAATACTGTTTTGAGGTTGCAGATAGAACTGACGAAGTCAGTAACCATACCTACGGTAAGGCGACGTTGACGTGGTTTGAAGAGATTTTTGAAGAGTATAAATTGGATTCTAATGTATAAAACACAGATAGATGATACTTGGTATTTATCAAGTGCCATCTATCTGTGTTTTTATTTATTATTGATGTTTCTGCTATTTATTCCAAAATATTATTCCCCTCTTTAACCCACCAACGATAATCCGATAAAATAATATCTTCGAGGGAGTAGCTAGCTTGCCAGTCAAGATATTTTTTAGCTTTTGATGCGTCTGATAGGACGCTGGCTGGGTCACCAGCACGGCGAGCAACAATTTCGTGTGGTATTTTTTGATCCAGTAATTCTTCAGCAGTTTTAAAGATTTCTTTGACGGTATAGCCTTTTTCAGTTCCTAAGTTAAAGATTTGAGAAGAACTGTCTTCTTGAAAGAGGTAGTTCATTCCTTTAACATGAGCCTGTGCAAGATCCAAGACATGAATGTAATCTCGAATACATGAACCATCACGTGTATCGTAGTCATCTCCAAATATTTTCAGGCTATCATTTTGTCCCAATGCGGTCTTGTTGATGTTGGGAATGATGTGGGTTGGATTTTTCACTCGCAAACCGTTTGAAGCATCCATTTCAGCCCCAGCTACATTAAAGTAACGGAAAATGACATATTTCCAGTCGTAGCGATTGGCCATCCAGTAAATCATTCGTTCACCCATCAGTTTTGTCTCTGCATAAGGATTGACAGGGTCTAGCAGGGTATCTTCAGTCGCAGGCTTGTCAATACAGTTATTGCCATAGAGAGAAGCAGTCGAAGAGAACATGATTTTTTGAATACCAACTTCAGATAAGACTTTGAGAACTTGGTTCATACCAGCAACATTGGCAGTGAAGTATTTACTTGGATTTTCAATACTTTCGCTTACAACAATTTCACCTGCACAATGGAGGACAGCATCAATCTGATTTTCTTCTAAGTAAGTTTTTAAGGCACTAGCATCATAAACATCCAGTTGTTTAAAGCTAGCACGACTATCCACAGCTGAACGATTTCCTGTAGAGAGATTATCTAGAACATGTACCTGATAGCCTGCATTTAAAAGAGCTTTAACGGTATGGGAGCCAATGTAGCCAGCTCCACCTGTAACAAGAATTGTTTTGGTCATGATTTTTCCTTTTCCTATTTTTGTACTATTTTAAAGAAATCAGAAGGCAAAGTCAACTATTTTCTGCAAATTTCATGAAAAACTGAACAAATATAGCATTGAATTGTTTTTTGTTTGGAAATTAATAGTTTGGTTGGTCTTGGAATAGTTCTTAGATTTTACCTCACATGCAAGAAAATACAATATTTTTCTAAGATAGAGCAGGACTAAGATACTAATTTAGAAATCCACCTTCCCGCTATCCTTCTCCTATAAAAAGTGGTAAAATGGATGAAAGAAAGAAGGAATTGAAATGACAACATTATTTTCAAAAATCAAAGAAGTAACAGAACTTGCTGCGATCTCAGGTCATGAAGCGCCTGTTCGTGCCTATCTTCGTGAAAAGTTGACACCGCACGTGGATGAAGTGGTGACAGATGGCTTGGGTGGTATTTTTGGTATCAAGCATTCAGAAGCTGCAGATGCACCGCGCGTCTTGGTTGCTTCTCACATGGATGAAGTTGGTTTTATGGTCAGCGAAATCAAGCCAGACGGTACCTTCCGTGTTGTAGAAATCGGTGGCTGGAATCCTATGGTAGTCAGCAGCCAACGTTTCAAACTTCTGACTCGTGACGGTCGTGAAATCCCTGTAATCTCAGGCTCTGTCCCTCCACATTTGACTCGTGGAAAGGGTGGGCCAACCATGCCAGCTATTGCAGATATCGTCTTTGATGGCGGTTTTGCGGACAAGGCTGAGGCAGAAAGTTTTGGCATCCGTCCTGGCGATACCATTGTACCAGATAGTTCTGCAATCTTAACAGCTAATGAAAAAAATATCATCTCAAAAGCTTGGGATAACCGCTACGGTGTTCTTATGGTTAGCGAGTTGGCGGAAGCTCTGTCAGGTCAAAAACTCGGAAATGAACTCTATCTGGGTTCTAACGTCCAAGAAGAAGTTGGTCTTCGTGGTGCTCATACATCTACAACCAAGTTTGACCCAGAAGTCTTCCTAGCAGTTGACTGCTCACCTGCTGGTGATGTTTATGGTGGTCAAGGCAAGATTGGGGATGGAACCTTGATTCGTTTCTACGACCCAGGTCACTTGCTTCTCCCAGGAATGAAAGATTTCCTTTTGACAACGGCTGAAGAAGCTGGTATCAAGTACCAATACTACTGTGGAAAAGGCGGAACGGATGCAGGTGCAGCTCATCTGAAAAATGGAGGTGTTCCATCTACAACAATCGGTGTTTGCGCTCGTTATATCCATTCTCACCAAACCCTCTACGCTATGGATGACTTCTTAGAAGCTCAAGCTTTCTTGCAAGCCTTGGTGAAGAAATTGGATCGTTCAACGGTTGATTTGATTAAAAATTATTAAACATTATTAAACATAAGGAGGTGGCAGGGATGGTAGAACCAAACCTAGAAAGCCTTATAAAAGATCTTTACAATCATGCTCGACATGATTTGAGTGAAGATTTAGTTGCTGCTCTCCTAGAGACTGCGAAAAAACTGCCTACTACAAATGAGCAATTGCTGGCAGTTCGTCTCTCAGGCCTGGTCAATCGTGAATTACTCAAGAATCCCAGACATCCGGCACCTGAGTTGCTCAACTTGGCTCGTTTTATCAAGAGAGAAGAAACCAAGTACAGAGGAACCGCAGCTTCTGCGCTTATGTACGGGGAGCTCTTTAAAATGCTTTGATTTCATTGTGAATCAAAGCATTTTTCTATATGGTAGAAAAGCAATTCTTGCTTAGGAAAAAGCAAAAAGCCATCCCATTTAGGATAGCTTCTTGGTACTTATACTCAATGAAAATCAAAGAGCAAACTAGGAAACTAGCCGCAGACTGTACTTGAGTACGGCAAGGCGACGTTGACGTGGTTTGAATTTGATTTTCGAAGAGTCTTAGATTTGTTCAGCAATGACTTTTTCAGCTAGATTCATAGCATGGTCTGATACACGAGTGTAGTGGGAAACAATATCGATAAAGTTGACCCCAGCTTGTGTTGAACATTCGCCCTTGTTGAGGCGTTTGATATGGGTCTTTCTGAGAACACGCTCTATATTGTTGATTTCTTTATGGCGTTCAATCAGACTTTGAGCTTTTTCAATATCATTGTTTTCAACGCTATCAAGGGCATCCTTGATAAAGTCAGTGGTTTTTTGATAGATATCAGCTAGTTCTTGCAAAGCAGCTTCAGAGAACTCAACATTTTTACGTTGAAGGTAGTCGGTCAGATTGATTAGGGCCTCTGCGTGGTCTCCAATCCGTTCCAAATCACGGGATGAATCCAGGATGTTGGTGAGCACTTCACTTTCTTTCTGGCTAAGGGCTTCACTGGAAAGAGTAATGAGGTAACGAGTCAATTTTTCATCAATGGTATTGATGGCTTCTTCTGTCTTGTGTCCTTTTTCAGCAACCTTTTCATTGAGGTCAATGATGTAGTTGTATGAAATGTCAAAGGCTTTAGAAGCATAATTTCCTAAGTGAAGGAGTTCTTTCTTGGCATTTCCGAGAGCGATTGATGGAGCTTGTTTAATCAAATGCTCATCAAGATAAAGTGGCTCGTACTTGACAACTTCATCTTCACCAGGGATGAGCTTAGTTACAAAGAAAGCCAAAGCTCCGATGAATGGAAATTGGATAATAGTATTTGTAATATTAAAGGTTCCGTGGGCGAAGGCAATGGTCATTTCTGGAGCCAGATTGAGTGAAGATTCAAACCATTGAATCAAGCCAGTGAAAGGTACAAGGAAGACGATACAGATAACCGTACCAATCACGTTAAAGGCGACATGGGCACCAGCAACACGTTTGGCAGCAATATTGGCTCCAAGAGAAGCAATAATAGCTGTAATAGTTGTTCCGATATTATCACCAAACAAGACTGGTAGGGCACCTTGTAGATCAATCAAACCACTTGCGTAAAGATTCTGTAGGATACCGATAGTTGCGGAAGAAGCTTGAATGAGTAGGGTTAGTCCAGTTCCGACAAAGACACCTAGAATAGGACTCTTACTTAGTTCGACCATGTAGTCTCTAAAGACTTGCAGGTCTTTTAGAGGCTCCATTGCACCACTCATAAGATTGAGAGCGAAGAAGATGCCACCTACACCAAAAATGATACGTCCGATGTTATTGATGGAGCGATTCTTGGTGAAGAAGAGAAAAATCGCTCCGATGAAAAGCATTGGTAAGGCGTAATCTCCTAGCTTAAAACCGATGATAAAGGATGTAACGGTAGTTCCAATATTGGCACCCATGACAATACCGATAGCTTGACGCAAGGTCAAAAGTCCTGCACTGACTAGTCCCACTGTAATGACTGTGACACCAGAACTTGACTGAATTAGCGCCGTCATACCGATACCAACTAGCACACCGAAGAACGGATTGCTGGTATATTTGTCAATGTAAAAACGAAGGCGATCTCCAGCAGCTTGTTGCAAACCGTCTCCCATGGTCTTGATACTATATAAGAATAACCCCAGACCACCTAAAAAGTGAAATAAAATTTCCTGCCAATTAATGGACATTTCTTTTTCCTCCGAAAAATAATAACGGAATTTCTCCTATTCTATTTTAAAGGATAAAAGTAAATCTAACAAGTGTTAAGCTAAGATTTTAGAAAGAAAATTCGTTAGAAAAAGCAAAAATAATATACTCTAGCATGCCACAAAGATTAAATATCGAAAAATCTTGTGAAATCTTTCCTTATATTTCCAAAGTGTGATATAATAGTTTCGAATAAAATAAATAAAGGGGTTTTTGTAACATGGCAAAACTTACTGTTAAAGACGTTGACTTGAAAGGTAAAAAAGTCCTCGTTCGTGTTGACTTCAACGTACCATTGAAAGATGGCGTAATCACTAACGACAACCGTATCACAGCAGCTCTTCCAACTATTAAGTACATCATCGAACAAGGTGGACGTGCAATTCTTTTCTCTCACCTTGGACGTGTGAAAGAAGAAGCTGATAAAGCTGGTAAATCACTTGCTCCTGTAGCTGCTGACTTGGCAGCTAAATTGGGTCAAGATGTCGTGTTCCCTGGTGTCACTCGTGGTGCTGAATTGGAAGCAGCTATCAACGCTCTTGAAGATGGACAAGTTCTCTTGGTTGAAAACACTCGTTACGAAGATGTTGATGGCAAGAAAGAATCTAAAAACGATCCTGAACTTGGTAAATACTGGGCATCACTTGGAGATGGTA
>OIEJ01000483.1_pt1 | contig 13369 bp, 12 predicted proteins | sample 1581791 | NCBI WGS metagenome assembly OIEJ01 (sample SAMN03281019, study PRJEB24777) | human gut metagenome | isolation source: fecal sample PR141 from 1 month old male Chinese infant, vaginal delivered... | place: Singapore | collected 2005-11-08 | reverse complement strand
ATGAAATAATTCTCCAAATGTTTGACGAGCAGATAAACTAATTAAAAATACAAGAATCCAATAACGTTTTTTATAAAATTCTGGGGAAATTTGAGCACCCAAATAAATAGTAGGTACCATGGTTGAAACGACTACCAACAGTATATATAGCACAGAAACTAAGAATTCTAAAATAATCATAAATAAATCTAATCTCTAACGAATACTGTGAATTTAAGCAAAGTGTCTACCCGTACTAAATAACTTATCGCACCATTTTACGGCATCTTCAAAAATCCCTCCACCATTCACTTCCTTCAATACCTCTGGGGTTAACTCTTCAAATTGTTCCAATTCTACAAATGTATTTTTCATTTCCATGACAGACTCCTTTTCATTATTTTATAGCTAACTCTATCCCCTGCTTCATCTACAAAAGGCTTTAGTTCTCTTTTGAAATACAAGAAATCTAAAGCCTCCTGAAAATGGTATATTGGTTAGAGTGTTAACAATTAGTTGTGAAGATGTTATTTTTATTTAACCACAACCACTTTATAATATTCGTTTGAGTGTGGAGATTCAATCTTAATTTTTTCACCGTATAAACCATCGATTTCTTTATCCAGATAATCTGAAACTCCCGATGGCAAACGTTTCATCTTAAGAATCTCACCAGATTGATCCGCATAGGCTAGGATGTGATGGTGAGTAGTGGTTGCTCCATCATCAATTAATACAAAGTAACCTGTTTTGAGCTTACCTTGCTCATTTTCTAAATAGTATAGTTTATTGTTATTGATTGTAAAATTGGTAGCTCCAAGACGAAGTCGTGCACCTGGATTTTCTAAATAGACATCATTACCAACTTTTTTAATCTCTGAATAGGTTGTCATTGCTGGGATATTAACCACACGATGTCCATTTTCATCAAAGTAGTAGCGATTTGGTAAGTTTTGGAAGTTCTGTACAACCGCCTTAGAATCAATTTCTTGTCCTTCTTCTTTATTATCCACTAAAGCTAAGGTAGTATTTGCAACCTCATCCCCATATTTGTCAGAAAACTTCTTGATTTCAGGCTTGATATACCAAGTGTTTTTTTCAATAATAACATCGTCACCTTTAGCATTTAGCAAATATTCTTGCCCATCTCCAAGTTTGACAATATCATGAATATTGTATCCAGCATCTTTTCTATTTGCTAGATAGCCATCCTTACCAATGACATAACTTTCCCCATCACTGGCTGGAACAGCTCTATCTGCAACCATAGCACCTGATCTTTCAAAGTAAGACCATTTACCATTTGCAGTCGCCCATCCTGTTGCCATAGCGCCACCGTCTTTGAGGTAATACCATGTAGATCCTTCTTTGTACCAACCTGTACGCATGGCACCACTATCTGCTAGTGAGTACCATGTGCTACCTTCCTTGTACCAGCCAGTGCGCATAGCACCACTATCTGCTAGAGAATACCAAGTATTGCCGTCTTTGAGCCAGCCTGTCTGCATTTTACCAGTGCTGTCGAAGTGATACCATGAGCCAGCATTTTGTACCCATTTATCCTTAGCGAGACTACCATCTTGTGAAAGATTCCAGTCAGCACCATTTTTAACCCAAGTATCTGCAGCCTGTGCTTGGTTGATAGACAAAAGCAGACCAGCACCTGCAAGCAAACCAAGAGTAAGTAGTTTAGATTTTTTCATAGCCATTTCCTCCTTTATTGAATAGCTATAAGAGGACTCACCTCTTTATTTAGCTATATTCTAATACTTTTCATAATCAAAGTCAATAATATTGTGAAAGATTAGACAATATTACCAATATCTACGAATTGTATTTTGAGTAATAGCATATTGATCCATATAAGAAACATATTGACCTGGATATGGAGCATGAACTACCTTTCCACCACCAACATAAATACCTACATGGTCATTTGTCTCTTCACTATTATACAAAATCAAATCTCCAGCTTGTTGAGAACCATTACTTACATAACTTCCTCCTGTTGCTTGACCATAGGTCACTCTAGGAATACTAATATCAAACTTAGCATGAATAGCCATCGTAAATCCTGAGCAATCTACGCCACTATTCAAATCTGCCCCACCCCAAACATATGGGATTTTCCCTACAAATGTCTCGGCATATTCACCAAGTGCCTGTCCACGATTTTCTACCCATACACCACTGTCTCTAAAGAAGTATGGTGTACCATTCACACGTTGATAACCAGTGACCATAGCACCACTAGCAGATAAGTAGTAATAATTACCATCAGGTTGAATCCAAGTATTTTCTTTCATCCATCCTTGGTCATCAAAATAGTACCACTTGCCATCTAATTGTTCCCAATTTTTAGCATAACCACCTGAACCGTATTTAAACCACCATTTACCATTGGTTTGCATCCATGTTCCTTTCGGATCACGATATTGATTGAAAGCTTTCTTCTCTTGATTTCCCTCTGCTTGGGTTTCTTTATCTTCAAAACCAATCAATTTTACTTGATCAGCTTCTTCAGCTTTTATCTTGCCTTGATTAACTAATTGAGCAATCGCTTCTTTCTCACTTGCTGATGGGGAATCAGCATAGGCTACCGTAGTATTTGCTAGGAGAACGCCTCCTGCAAGAACTAACAAACTAGAATAAAGATATTTTTTCATCGTGAAAATCCTTTCTTTTTTCTCCTTTTTGGAGATTGATTTTTCTGATTTCATTATATCCCTTATTTGTCCTCAAATTTCTCCTGTCCCTAGAAAGACTAAATCTGTTCCTAAACGGTCACTTATACTCAATGAAAATCAACGAGCAAACTAGGAAGATAGCCGCAGGTTGCTCAAAGCACGGCTTTGAGGTTGTAAATAGAACTGACGAAGTCAGTAACCATACCTCCAGTAAGGCGACGCTGACGTGGTTTGAAGAGATTTTCGAAGAGTATTAAGCCAAATAAAAAATTCCAAAGCAGGTGCCTTGGAACTCCGATTGCTATTTTCCTTGAATGATTTTAACCACATCTCCTACACTTTGCAGTTGGTCAATTTCCTCATCACTGATTTCGATACTAAATTCATCTTCCAGCGTCAAGATAAACTCCATCAAGTCAACGGAGTCAGCATCCAAGTCATCTTTCAGACTCAAGGATTCTGTCACGACAAAGTCCTCTCCCTGTCGCTCTTGGATAATGGTCACAATACGGTCAAAAATTTCTTTTTCTGTCATCTCTTTTATTCTCCTGAAAATTCACGCGCAGTCTGGGCAACTACGTCTGTTTCTAGCATGGTACGAATCTGGCGGATTGTACTATAGACAGCCTTGGCATCGCTGGAGCCATGAGTCTTGACAACAGGTGCCTTAACACCAAACAAGACTGCTCCACCAACATCTGAGTAGTTGAGCTGTTTTTTCAAACCTCTGAGACTGTCCTTAAGAAGGAGGGCACCTAGTTTCGCTCGAAGACCACCACCTGTAATAGCTGTCTTGAGCAAGCCCATGATTCCCATGGCTGTCCCTTCAATGGATTTGAGCACAGCGTTTCCCGTGAAACCATCTGCCACAACAACATCTGCAACGCCATTCATCAAATCACGCGCTTCCACATTTCCGATAAAGTTCAAACTTTCATCAGCCACTAATAATTCATAAGTTTCCTTACGAAGCGGATCACCCTTGCTACTCTCTGTTCCGTTGTTGAGCAAACCAACACGTGGTTGCGCAATGCCACGAACATTCTTGGCATAGAAGGAACCTAGAACCGCATATTGATGGAGGTGCTGGGCTGTATTCTCCGCATTGGCACCGAGGTCTAGCATGTCAAAACCTTTTCCATCTACAGTCGGCAAGGTCGACATAAGGCCTGGTCGGTCAATGTTCTTGATACGACCCACGATGAAAAATCCTGCTGCTAGTAAAGCACCTGTATTCCCAGCCGAAAGAACAGCGTCTGCTTCACCCTCTTTGACAGCCTTGGCTGCCAATACCATACTGGCATTTTTCTTCTTCCGAATAGCTCTAGTAGGTTCATCGTCTGAATCAATCTTTTCATCTGTATGGATAATGCTAACACGCTCTGTCGCTGTCAGATATTGCTTGATTTTGCTTTCATCTCCGTAGAGTTGAACCTCAATATCTGAAAAGTCAGCCAGGGCTTGATTGACACCCTCAACGATGGCCTGAGGTGCATAATCTCCCCCCATGGCATCTACTGCGATTTTTTTCATTTGTTTTCCTCTTTTAGTAATTGACCCCAGTCTGCTAGGGAATCAATAAATTTCTTTGATTTTAGGTGAATCCCAACGTACTCTTCGTAGAGTTGATCCATAAACTTTCGCAAGTCTTGCTTGATTTCAGGCTTAAGCGAAATGGTCTCCAAGGTCTCAAAATCAATGGCTTGAAATTGATTAAGCAGATAAGGTATATTGGGATTTAGATGGCAACGTCTCTCATCCTCATGATAATGCTCTGGACAAAGGCAGGCTCCATATTTGAAAGAAAAGTCAAAAGCCTGACCAACCCGATGACAAAAGACACACTCATTAAAATTGAGGCTGATTCCAAATCGAGTCAAGATTTGAATTTCAAAAATATTGGTCAAAACTTGATAATCCAAGCCCTCTTCCATCAACTCTAGGGTCTTTCTCAAGAAGGCAAACAAGGGAGCATCCTGCTGATTATCCTGCAAACTAGCATCTGCAAGAGCCGCCACATAGGTCGCATAGGCCATGACAAAGAGATCGCTATTAATCTTAGGAAAGGTCATCACCTCGTGATAGTCCTCAATGTAACTGAGTCCGTCATCATTGATTCGCAAGAGAAATCGTGCCAGCACTAAGGGCTGAATAACCGACGCCAGTTTGGACTGGCCAGCATGTTTAACGAAAAACATACGCTTGCCAGCCTGCTCTGTAAAAATCTTAACTAACTTGTCATCCTCACGAAAGTTACGATTGTAGAGCACCAAACCTTGACTCGTGATAGACTGAATCATGCTTCTCTCATGTACTCCTCAAGCCGTTTCATGGCTTCTGTGATATTCTCCATGCTAGCCGCATAAGACAGACGAACATATCCTTCCCCGTAACGCCCAAAGGCTGCACCAGGGATAAAGGCAACAGCCTTCTTCTGGGCAAAATCCTTCAGAAAAGCAAAGGAATCTTGATTGTAGCCCGCTGGAATCTTAGCAAAGATATAGAAGGCACCGTCTGGTTTGATAATCTCAAAACCAAGAGCAGTCATTTTCTCGATAATATAATCTCGACGCTGGATGTATTCCTTCTTCATAGGCTCCGCATCGTTTTTACCAGCTGTAAGGGCTTCTACCGCAGCATGTTGCGCCATGGTATTTGCGGCAGTCACCAAGTACTGGTGACTCTTGATCAACTGGGCTGTAAAGGCTGCAGGAGCGAAAATCAGACCCAAACGCCAACCCGTCATAGCATGCGACTTCGATAAACCATTGATAATAATTGCCTGATCTCTCAACATAGTTCCCAGAGATACATGGGCTTCCCCTGTATAGGTCAATTCTGAGTAAACCTCATCACAGACAACAAAAATTTCGTACTTGCGTAAAACAGCTGCCAAGTCTTCCAACTGCTCCCGACTATAGGTAATTCCTGTCGGGTTGGCTGGATAGTTGAGAATAACCGCCTTGAGCTTGTCACCCTGCTCCAAAATAGCCTTTTCCAACATCTCAGGAGTCAAGACAAAACCATTTTCAGTCGTGTCAATCTCGACAATCTCTGCCCCAACCAGATTGACAATCGGTTCATAACCTGGATAGGCAGGAGCTGGCAAGAGCACCTTATCTCCCTCTTCCAAAATAGCTGTCAAAGTGGCAGATAAAGCCTCTGTCGCCCCAATTGTAACCAAGATTTCATTTTCAGGAGCATAGTCCAGTTGGTACTTTTCCTTAACAAAATCACTGGCCGCCTGACGTAAGGTCAGCAGACCACTCATCCCTGTATAGTAGGATTGGTTCTGGTCAATCGCCCGCTTGGCCGCCTCCTTAACATGATCTGGCGTTGTAAAATCAGGTTCCCCCAAGGTCAAACGCAAAACCCCAGGAATCTCAGAAATAGCCTGGTCAAACTGACGAATCAACGAAACTTGAATCTTATCTAACTGTTTATTAAAGCGCTTAGTTAAGTCCATAGATACCTCCTACTTTCAAAACGTATCTCTATTATACTATAAAAGCCCCCCGACCGCAAAAATACATGATAGAATAACTTTCCACTTTCTATTTTACTTTTCCTGTTTACAGGTCTATAATGGTAACAGATTCTATTTGGAGGTTTTTATGTCATTTCTATCAAAAAATGGAGCAGGTATATTGGCCTGCCTTCTGATTTCAATCGTATCTTGGTACTTAGGAGGATTCTTCCCTGTTATTGGCGCGCCTGTCTTTGCAATTTTCATAGGCATGCTTCTCCATCCCTTTCTCTCGTCTTATAAACAACTGGATGCTGGGTTGACCTTTAGTTCTAAAAAATTGCTCCAATATGCCGTTGTCTTGCTTGGTTTTGGTCTCAATATCTCGCAGGTCTTCGCAGTTGGCCAATCTTCGCTCCCTGTCATCCTGTCCACTATCTCAATAGCTCTGATTATTGCCTACTTCTTCCAGCGCTTCTTTGCACTGGATACAAAACTGGCTACCTTGGTTGGAGTAGGTTCTTCCATCTGTGGGGGTTCTGCCATTGCGGCGACAGCGCCTGTTATTGATGCTAAGGAAAAGGAAGTAGCCCAAGCCATTTCCGTTATCTTTTTCTTCAATGTCTTGGCTGCGCTCATCTTTCCAACCCTCGGCACCTGGCTTCATCTATCCAATGAAGGCTTCGCCCTCTTTGCAGGGACTGCGGTCAACGACACTTCCTCTGTAACGGCTGCCGCCAGCGCTTGGGACAGTCTTTACCAAAGCAATACCCTCGAGTCTGCAACCATTGTTAAACTCACACGTACTTTGGCCATTATCCCTATCACGCTCTTTCTATCCTACTGGCAAAGTCGCCAACAAGAAAACAAGCAAAGCCTACAACTGAAAAAAGTCTTCCCACTTTTTATCCTTTACTTTATCCTTGCCTCTCTCCTCACTACACTACTCACCTCTCTAGGTGTGTCCAGTAGTTTCTTTACCCCTCTCAAACAACTCTCTAAATTCCTTATTGTCATGGCCATGAGTGCTATCGGTCTCAAAACCAATCTGGTCGCTATGGTCAAATCCAGTGGAAAATCCATTCTTCTCGGAGCCATCTGCTGGATAGCCATCATCCTCACTAGTCTTGGTATGCAGACCCTTATCGGCATTTTCTAACACAAAAGGTAGCCCATCAGCTACCTTTTTCTTATGCTTCCTCAATCAAGCGTGTATGTTCTCTCTTGATGCAACGATTCATCACGATATCATCACATCCACCAGCACGCAAGATTTCTTCCGCTTCTAGACTTTCAAGTCCTAGCTGTGCCCAAAAAATCTTAGCGTCAGCCTTGAGAAAATCACGCGCCACATCTGGCAAAAACTCACTGCGACGGTAAACATTGACAATATCTACAGGAAAAGGAATCTCTGCTAGGCTAGCATAAGCCTTTTCACCCAAGATTTCTCCACCTGCATCCTTAGGATTGACTGGGATGATTTTATAACCCCGAGCCTGCATTTCCTTGGTCACTCGATTGCTGGTTGTTTCCTCACGGTCTGACAAACCTACCACAGCAAGGGTTTTACTCGTTGCGAGATACTGACGAATCACGCCATCACTTGGATTGATAAATTCTTGACTCATAGAAATCCTCCTTTTTCATCAGTATAGCATATTTTGAAAAGGCTTGCATAATTCTACTACAAAAAAGGAGGACTAGCCCCCTTTTTATTTAGCCTCGTACCAGGTTGCCCCTTCATTTTCATCTGCGATGAGGGGAACACTGAGTTGAATGGCTTCTTCCATGGTTTGTTTGACCAATTTTTTCATCTCTGCCAATTCAGATTTAGGAACTTCAAGGACGATTTCATCGTGCACTTGTAACAGCATCTTAGTCTGATAACCACCTGCAACCAAGGCTTTATCCAGCTGAATCATGGCAATCTTGAGAATATCTGCCGCCGAACCCTGGATAGGCGAGTTGATGGCAGTTCGCTCCGCAAAACCACGAATGTTAAAGTTACGCGAATTGATATCTGGCAACTCACGACGACGCTTGAAGAGGGTCTCTACATAGCCCTTATCACGCGCCTCACGCACCACTTCATCCATGTAGTTTTTAATACCTGGGAAACGTTCAAAGTAGGTATCAATGTAAGCCTTGGCTTCCTTACGGCTAATGCCCAAATTATTAGACAAACCAAAATCTGAAATCCCGTAAACTACTCCAAAGTTAACAGCCTTGGCATTGCGACGATCGTTTGCAGTCACATCCTCAGGACGCTCAATGCCAAAGACCCGCATAGCTGTCGAAGTATGGATATCTGCCCCCTCTTGGAAGGCCTTAATCAAGTGCTCATCCTTAGAGATATGCGCCAAAACGCGCAATTCAATCTGTGAATAGTCCGAGCTGAGAAGGACACTATCCTCCCACTCAGGCACAAAAGCCTTACGAATGAGACGGCCCTGCTCCAAACGCACAGGAATATTTTGCAAGTTTGGATCCACACTAGACAGACGCCCAGTCTGGGTCAAATCCTGCACATAACGCGTGTGAATCTTTCCATCAGCTAAAATCCAGTCCTGCAAGCCAATTACATAGGTAGATTGAATCTTAGCAATCTGACGGTAGTCAAGAATTTTCTTAACAATTGGCGCAATAGGAGCCAAACGTTCCAAGACATCCACCGCGGTCGAATAACCTGTCTTAGTTTTCTTAGTGTATTCTAGAGGAAGTCCCAATTTCTCAAAGAGAAGCACGCCCAACTGCTTAGGCGAGTTGATATTAAACTCCTCACCAGCCAGTTCGTAAATCTCTTGAGTCAGTTTTTCAATGACAAGCTCATTTTCTGCCTGCATCTCAAGAAGGGTTTCTTTTTTGACCTTAATCCCAGCAATTTCCATCTTAGAAAGAACAAAGGCCAGAGGTTGCTCTATATCATAAAGAAGCTCTAATTGCCCATTTTCGCTAAGTTTTTCAAGTAAAACAGGCTCAGTCTCAACCAAAACAGCAAGCTTACGAGCCAAATGTTCCAAGAATTTCTTGCGTTCAGGAATGGCCTTTTTGACACCCTTACCATAGAAAGTCTCATCATCGACCAAGTAAGTCTGACCATAAAGACTAGCAATAGTCGCAATTTCATTGTCCTCCACAGTCGAAAGGAGGTATTTAGCCAAACGGCTGTCAAAAGCAGGCGCCTGCAAATTCACATCAAAACGATTCAAGAGAACTTTAGCCTTTTTAAAGTCATACACTCTCAGAGGTGTTTTTTCTAGAAAATCCTTGAAAATCGGGTCTTCCAAAAGTTCAAGCTTGTCTGTAGCATAAAGCTTATCCCCACAAGACCAAGCAAAACCAACCAAATCATCCGTATGGTAATTCTCACCAAAAAGCTCAAAATGGAAGATAGATTCTTCACTCAGCATATCTTGACTGACTTGGTCAACAATAGTAAAGTCCAAACTCTCAGCCACATCTGCTGACGACGCATTTAAAGCCTGCTTGAGCTGTTTGAAGCCCATCTCATCATAGAATTTCCCAAGATTTTCAACATCTGGACCACTATAAACCAAATCCTCCAAACCAATCTCAATCGGTGCCTTGGTATCAATGGTCGCCAGTGTTTTAGACAAAAAGGCCTGTTCCTTATCATTGATGAGATTTTCCTTCATCTTAGAAGCCTTCATCCCATCGATATTTTCATAAATCCCCTCAAGCGAGCCATGCTCCAGCAAGAGCTTGATACCCGTCTTTTCACCGATTTTGGTCACCCCAGGTATATTATCCGACTTATCACCCATAAGCGCCTTGAGATCGATAAACTGAGTCGGTGTAATGCCCATCTTTTCCATGAGATAGTCTGGTGTAAAGGCCTCAAACTCAGCAACACCTTTCTTGGAAATCTCAACCACCGTATGCTCATCCGTCAGCTGAATCAAGTCCTTGTCCCCACTGACAATGGTAATATCAAAACCATCCTGCTCAGCTAGTTTATCCAGCGTCCCGATGATATCATCTGCCTCATATTGAGCCAACTCATAGTGGCGAATCCCCATATGATCCAGCAACTCACGAATGAAAGGAAATTGCTCACGAAACTCATCAGGAGTCTTAGCACGACCACCCTTATAGTCCGCATACATCTCTGTACGGAAGGTCGTCTTTCCCGCATCAAAAGCCACCAAAATATGACTCGGCTCAACCCGTTCCAATAAATGACTCAACATCAACTGAAAGCCATAAATGGCATTGGTATGCAAACCAGCCGCATTCTTAAAACGGTCCAACTGCTGATAGAGCGCAAAAAACGCCCGAAAAGCAACAGAAGACCCATCAATCAATAATAATTTTTTCTTATCCATACACCCATTATAAAGGAAAGCACCAAAAAATACCATTGGAAAGAGCCAGACCAAGTATTTTTCAAACTTTTTCCGAATAAATAGATAGAGCCATAGAATTTAGTAAAATTAGATTTAAAAATGTGCTATAATGAAAGGAGAAGAAATATGACTGTACGTCATCCGGGCATCAGCCCGACCAATGATTTGGTAGCTAAGAAGATTTTCAGCAATCCAGAAATCACTTGTCAATTTATTCGCGATATGCTGGATTTACCAGCTAAAAATGTAACCATTCTGGAGGGGAGCAATATTCATGTACTACCTTCCCTGCCTTATTCAGCCCAAGATTTCTATACCAGTATAGATGTCTTGGCGGAGTTAGATAATGGAACACAGGTTATTATTGAAATTCAAGTTCATCATCAGAATTTTTTCATCAATCGTTTGTGGGCTTACCTGTGCAGTCAGGTCAATCAAAACCTAGAAAAAATTCGTCAGCGAGAAGGTGATACACACCAGAGTTACAAACACATCGCACCTGTTTACGCTATCGCAATTGTGGATAGTAATTATTTCTCAGATGACTTGGCTTTTCATAGTTTTAGCATGCGCGAGGACACGACAGGTGAGGTTTTAACCATAACAAATAACAGTCAAGAAAACCATCTGGTCAAGATGGCATTCTTGGAACTAAAAAAATATAGAGAAACCAGCAAGGATAGCATTCGCAAGCCGTGGTTGGAGTTTTTCGGGAACAAACCCTTTACCCAGCAACCTGAGCGAGCCATCAGTCAGGCAGACCAACTGCTGGACTATAAGAGCTGGTCCGAGGAGGACAGGAAAATGTTTAGCCAACTACGTATGCGCGAAGAACAAGCCTTGCTAGCACAGGACTATGCCTTGGAACAAGCTGAAGAAAAAGGCTTAGAACGAGGTCTTGAACGTGGGCGAGCTGAGGGTATCGAACAAGGACTGGAGCAGGGACGAGCAGAGGGTATCGAAGAGGGATTAAAAGTAGGTTTAGTAAATCTAGTCCGCCAAGGTCTTTTGCCTTCTGAGATTGCAAGTCAGCAGCTGGGAATGAGCGTCTCTGAATTTGAGGCACTGTTATAAAACTATCAAGATAATGCATTCCTAGAATTAAGAAAATACAGAGAAACCAGCAAAGACAAGGTTCGTAAGTCATTGTTGGAGTTTTTTGGGAACAAACCCTTTACCCAAGCACCCGAGCGAGCCATCAGCCAGGCAGACCAACTGCTGGACTATAAAAGCTGGGCCGAGGAGGACAGGAAAATGTTTAGTCAACTACGTATGCGCGAAGACAAGCATTATTGGCTCATGATTATGCCTTGGAACAAGCTGAAGAACAAGGTCTGAAACAAGATTTAGTAAATCTTGTTCGCCAACATCTTTTAATCGCTGAGGTTGCTAGTCAGCAATTGAGCATGACCGTCTCTGAGTTTGAGGAGCTCTTGTAAGACCATACAATCACTAATAACATAAAAGGGCTCTATAATATTTGTAGTGGGTAAATCCCCTATTGATATTATGGAGCCTATTTTGTTGTAGAAAAAAAGTCCCATAAGATCTATAATGAAAAGCAACCAAGCCATCATTAGAAAGAATCCTATGGAACAATTACATTTTATCACAAAATTACTAGACATTAAAGACCCCAATATCCAAATTATGGATGTTATTAATAGGGATACACATAAAGAAATCATCGCTAAATTGGATTATGAGACTCCATATTGTCCTGATTGCGGAAGTCTAATGAAGAAATATGACTTTCAAAAACCGTCTAAGGTTCCTTACCTTGAAACGACTGGTATGCCTACTAGAATTCTCCTTAGAAAGCGTCGATTCAAGTGCTATCAGTGCTCGAAAATGATGGTAGCTGAGACTTCTCTCGTCAAGAAGAATCACCAAATCCCTCGTATCATCAACCAAAAGATTGCCCAGAAGCTAATTGAGAAGACTTCTATGACCGATATTGCCCATCAGCTGTCTATTTCAACTTCAACTGTTATTCGCAAGCTCAATGACTTCTGTTTTAAGTCTGATTTTTCTTACCTCCCTGAGATTATGTCCTGGGACGAATATGCCTTCACTAAGGGAAAGATGAGTTTCATTGCTCAAGATTTTGATAAGCTCAATATTATCACTGTTCTTGAGGGTAGAACACAAACTATCATAAGAAATCATTTTCTGCGCTACAATCGCTCTGTTCGTTGTCAGGTGAAAACCATTACTATGGATATGTTTAGTCCTTACTATGACTTGGCTAAACATCTTTTTCCGTATGCCAAAATCGTTCTAGATCGCTTCCACATTGTACAACATCTTAGCCGTGCTATGAGTCGTGTTCGTGTCCAAATCATGAAGCAATTTGAGCGAAAATCTCATGAATATAAGGCTATCAAGCGCTACTGGAAACTCATTCAACAGGATAGCCGTAAACTGAGTGATAAGCGATTTTATCGCCCTACTTTTCGCATGCACTTAACCAATAAAGAGATTATAGACAAGCTTTTGAGCTATTCAGAAGACTTGAAACACCACTATCATCTCTATCAACTCTTGCTTTTTCACTTTCAGAATAAGGAACCAGAGAAATTTTTCGGACTCATTGAGGAAAATCTAAAGAAAGTTCATCCTCTTTTTAAGACTGTCTTTAAAACCTTTCTAAAGGACAAAGAGAAAATCGTCAATGCCCTTCAGTTACCCTATTCTAATGCCAAATTAGAAGCAACCAATAATCTCATCAAACTTATCAAACGCAATGCCTTTGGTTTTCGGAACTTTGAAAACTTCAAAAAACGGATTTTTATCGCTCTGAATATCAAAAAAGAAAGGACGAAATTTGTCCTTTCTCGAGCTTAGCTTTTCTTCAACCCACTACAGTT
>OIEJ01000482.1_pt1 | contig 13466 bp, 10 predicted proteins | sample 1581791 | NCBI WGS metagenome assembly OIEJ01 (sample SAMN03281019, study PRJEB24777) | human gut metagenome | isolation source: fecal sample PR141 from 1 month old male Chinese infant, vaginal delivered... | place: Singapore | collected 2005-11-08 | reverse complement strand
GCAAACTAGGAAGCTAGCCGCAGGTTGCTCAAAACACTGTTTTGAGGTTGCAGATAGAGCTGACGTGGTTTGAAGAGATTTTCGAAGAGTATTAAAATCCAGTCACGGTAATCCCCAGCAGGCGGACACCTCTTTCTTTCTCGCTTAACTCTTCATAGAGTTGCAGGGCTATTTGGCTTATCTGACTAGCATCCTGTGTTTTTTGAGCCAGACTTTTTCGTTTGGTAAGAGTTGAAAAGTCCTCGTAGCGGATTTTCAAAATAACAATTTTTCCAGCTTTTTCTTGCTGACTGAGATTGAGAGCGACTCTTTCTGATAGAAGAGTCAGCTCTTTTTTGATATCTTCCTCGGCACGGAGAATCTTTCCATAGGTTTTCTCCTTGCCGATTGATTTACGGATGCGATTGGATTTGACGGGGGAATTGTGAATACCACGAGCCTTTCGATACAGGTCATAGCCCAGTCTGCCAAAGCGGTCTATTAGGGTCACTTCAGGGACTTCAAGCAAATCAGCGCCGGTAAAAACACCCATGTGATGAAGCCGTTCCACCGTCTTTTTTCCTACTCCATGAAACTTGGAAATATCCATTTGTTTGAGAAAGTCCTCAGCTTGTTCAGGTAAAATTACTGTCAAACCATGTGGTTTTTGATAATCACTCGCCATTTTAGCTAAGAACTTGTTGTAGGAAACACCGGCAGAAGCAGTTAGATGGAGTTCTTGACAGATATCCTCTTGAATGAGACGAGCGATTTTGACAGCTGACTTGATACCGAGTTTATTTTCTGTCACATCCAAATAGGCTTCATCAATGCTCATGGGTTCTATTAAATCTGTATAACGCTTAAAGATAGATCGAATCTGGAGTCCCACAGATTTGTATTTCTCATAATTCCCTGAGATGAAGACGGCCTGGGGACATCGTTCATAAGCTTCCTTGGAGCTCATGGCTGAATGGACACCAAAAGCTCGTGCCTCATAGCTACAAGTAGAAACGACTCCCCGCCCACCTGTTTGCCGAGGGTCACTGCCGATAATGACAGGTTTTCCTCTGAGTTTAGGATTATCCCTGATTTCTACTGCAGCAAAAAAGGCATCCATGTCAATATGGATGATTTTTCTTGACAAATCATTTAATAAGGGAAAAATCAACATGCCTAGCACCTTTTTACTGCTTATTTTCTTTTATTATACCCTTTTTTCTGAAAAAAAGAAAAAAAGACTTTATTTTTTCAAAAATATAATACAGTTTGACATAAAGAACGGTCTGTGTTATAAAAGAAAGTGTAAAAATAAGGAATTTTCGCTTGTTGAAATCGGTTACTGTATGGTATACTAGTTTCATAAATGTAACAGATGACTGTTACTAGAAAGAAAACAGAGGACATTAACATGGTTGTTAAAACAGTTGTTGAAGCACAAGATATTTTTGATAAAGCTTGGGAAGGCTTCAAAGGCGTAGATTGGAAAGAAAAAGCAAGTGTATCACGCTTCGTACAAGCTAACTACACACCTTACGATGGAGACGAAAGCTTCCTTGCAGGACCAACAGAACGTTCACTTCACATCAAAAAAATTGTAGAAGAAACTAAGGCTCACTACGAAGAAACTCGTTTCCCAATGGACACTCGTCCAACATCTATCGCTGATATCCCTGCTGGATTTATCGACAAAGAAAATGAAGTTATCTTTGGTATCCAAAATGACGAACTCTTCAAATTGAACTTCATGCCAAAAGGTGGTATCCGTATGGCTGAAACTACTTTGAAAGAAAATGGATACGAACCAGACCCAGCTGTTCACGAAATCTTCACTAAATATGTAACAACGGTTAACGACGGTATCTTCCGTGCCTACACTTCAAATATCCGTCGTGCTCGTCACGCACACACTGTAACTGGTCTTCCAGATGCCTACTCACGCGGACGTATCATCGGTGTTTACGCACGTCTTGCTCTTTACGGTGCAGATTACTTGATGCAAGAAAAAGTAAACGACTGGAATGCAATCGAAGAAATCGATGAAGAAACAATCCGTCTTCGTGAAGAAATCAACCTTCAATACCAAGCATTGCAACAAGTTGTTCGCTTGGGTGATCTTTACGGAGTTGATGTTCGCAAACCAGCTATGAACGTTAAAGAAGCTATCCAATGGGTTAACATCGCCTTCATGTCTGTCTGCCGTGTTATCAACGGTGCTGCTACATCCCTAGGACGTGTGCCAATCGTATTGGACATCTTTGCAGAACGTGACCTTGCTCGTGGTACATTTACTGAATCAGAGATCCAAGAATTCGTTGATGATTTCGTTATGAAACTTCGTACAGTTAAATTTGCTCGTACAAAAGCTTATGATCAATTGTACTCAGGTGACCCAACATTCATCACAACTTCTATGGCTGGTATGGGTAACGACGGTCGTCACCGTGTTACTAAGATGGATTACCGTTTCTTGAACACTCTTGACAACATCGGTAACTCTCCAGAACCAAACTTGACAGTTCTTTGGACTGATAAATTGCCATACAACTTCCGTCGCTACTGTATGCACATGAGCCACAAACACTCTTCTATCCAATACGAAGGTGTAACAACAATGGCTAAAGACGGATATGGTGAAATGAGCTGTATCTCATGCTGTGTGTCTCCACTTGACCCAGAAAATGAAGAACAACGCCATAACATCCAGTACTTCGGTGCTCGTGTAAACGTATTGAAAGCCCTTCTTACTGGTTTGAACGGTGGTTACGACGATGTTCACAAAGACTACAAAGTATTTGACATCGAACCAATCCGTGACGAAGTTCTTGAATTTGAATCAGTTAAAGCTAACTTTGAAAAATCTCTTGACTGGTTGACTGATACTTACGTAGATGCTTTGAACATCATTCACTACATGACTGATAAGTACAACTACGAAGCTGTTCAAATGGCCTTCTTGCCAACTAAACAACGTGCGAACATGGGATTCGGTATCTGTGGATTTGCCAACACTGTTGATACATTGGCAGCTATCAAATACGCTACAGTTAAACCAATCCGTGATGAAAATGGCTACATCTACGATTACGAAACAATCGGAGAATACCCACGTTGGGGTGAAGATGACCCACGTTCAAACGAATTGGCAGAATGGTTGATCGAAGCTTACACAACTCGTCTACGTAGCCACAAACTTTACAAAGACGCTGAAGCTACAGTATCACTTTTGACAATCACATCTAACGTTGCTTACTCTAAACAAACTGGTAACTCACCAGTTCACAAAGGTGTATACCTCAACGAAGATGGTTCTGTGAACTTGTCTAAACTTGAGTTCTTCTCACCAGGTGCTAACCCATCTAACAAAGCTAAAGGTGGCTGGTTGCAAAACTTGAACTCACTTTCTAGCCTTGACTTTAGTTATGCAGCTGATGGTATCTCATTGACTACACAAGTATCACCTCGCGCTCTTGGTAAGACTCGTGACGAACAAGTTGATAACTTGGTAACAATCCTTGATGGTTACTTCGAAAACGGTGGACAACACGTTAACTTGAACGTTATGGACTTGAACGATGTTTACGAAAAGATCATGTCAGGTGAAGACGTTATCGTACGTATCTCTGGATATTGTGTAAACACTAAATACCTCACTCCAGAACAAAAAACTGAATTGACACAACGTGTCTTCCACGAAGTTCTTTCAATGGATGATGCCTTGGATGCGTTGAGCTAATCAAGTTCTTGAATAATGAAATAAGGAACCCTCGGTCAGTCGACTGAGGGTTGTTTTTGGGCTCTTAAATTCCTTAAGTCAGGTATTGAAATGTCTGACAGGGATTCAAAGATACTTGTCGAGTTGCGGGAGGTATTTGATACTCAATGAAAATCAAAGAGCAAACTAGGAAGCTAGCCGCAGGCTGTACTTGAGTACGGCAAGGAGAAGCTGACGTGGTTTGAATTTTATTTTCGAAGAGTATGAAAATAAAAACACCACACTTTGTATGGAACAAGGTGTGGTTGTATTTTATCTCTTAGACCAAGTTCTCTTCATAAAGAGAAGTAAGATTGGGTAAATCTCCAAGCGGCCTGCAATCATTGCAAAGGAGAGGAGAATTTTTGAGATAGGGCTAAAGATTGAGAAACTAGATGTCGTTCCTAGAATAGGCCCGATATTATTGAAACAGCTAAAGACAGCGCTGGTCACAACCAGAAAATCATTGCTATCTAGGCTGACAATAAAGATAAGTGCTAGTAAAATCATAGAATAGATGACAAAGTACTTGAGAATCTTATGCTGGGTATCTTTGTCAATCACCGTTTTATTAACATGGAGGGTCAAAACACGGTGGGGCGATAGGATTGACAAAATCTGATTTTTAGCAATTTTTGAAAGGATGAGGCCTCGAATAACCTTGAGTCCACCTGCGGTTGAACCAGCAGAACCACCGATTGCCATAAGGAAGAGGAGGATAAACTGGGAGAATAGGGGCCAGTTGGTAATGTCTCCATATCCAAAACCAGTTGTTGTAATGATGTTGGAAACCTGGAAGAAGGCCATTTCAAAACTCTTTGAAAATCCTGGGTAGAGATAGAGGGTATTAAGGCTAATCAAGCCTGTAGAAAGCAGTACAATGACCAAGTAAGCACGAAGTTCTTCGTCACCAAAGAAGGCTTTGATGCGACGGAGCATGAGGTAGTAGTAGAGATTGAAATTTACCCCAAAAACCAGAACTCCTATACTAACCAGATAGGTAATCAGTGAGCTACCATAGTGAGCAATTCCGTCGTTATAGACGGTAAACCCCCCTGTTCCCGCTGTCCCCATAGCAATAACAAAACTATCAAATAGGGGCATGCCAGCTAGATAATAGATGATGACAAAGAGGGAGAAGAGAGCTAGATAAAGGAGATAGAGAATCTGAGCGGTGTTTTTTAGCTTGGATACAACTTTACCAAAGACGGGACCAGGAACCTCAGCCTTCATTACCTCTAGGTGGCTATTCTTGGCATTATCCATAATAGCAAGTGCAAAAACAAGCACTCCCATCCCTCCGATCAAGTGGGTAAAACTTCGCCAGAAGAGGAGGGAACGGCTGAGAACCGAAACATCGTTCAGAATAGTTGCTCCAGTAGTTGTAAAGCCAGAACTGATTTCAAAAAAGGCATCGATAAGGCTGGGAATTTGCCCAGCAAAAACAAAGGGGAGACCGCCAAAGAAAGACCAAAGGATCCAACAGAGGGCAACAATCAAGATTCCCTCCTTGGCGTAAATCCGTTGATTTTTTGGCTTTTGTAAAATTCCTGAACCACCTAGTAATACGAGAATCCCAATCGTTGTAAAGAGGGCTGTAAAGACTTGGCTCGATTCATGGTAGTATATGGCAATCGCAACAGGAACCAAGAGGAGAACAGCTTCAATCAAAAGTAACTTTGAAAGGAGGTAACGAATCATACTTTTATTCATTTCTTACCTCGCGATCAAATCATAAATCTTGGTGATGTTTGGCAACAGAGTTGTTACTAGGAGCTTGTCTCCGACTTCAAGCGTATCCTCCCCAGTAGGGAAAATAGTCTTGCCTTTTCGAATGATAGCTGCAATAAGAACCCCTTTTTTCAATTTCAGTTGAGAAAGAGGTTTGGCAGTCATTTTATTGGCTTCCTTGATATGGAATTGTAGGGTTTCGATTTGGCCATTGGCTAGATGGTGCATGGCTTGAAGGTCTGAATACTGGGCATTCACACGGCCACGAATAAAGTGCATGATTGTATCTACAGCGATGATTTTCGGAGTGATAATGCTTGAGAAATCAGGCGCATTGATAATCTCGAGGAGACTGGTACGATTGACCTTGGTAATATTTTTCTGTACACCTACCCTGTCAAGGAACATAGAGGTAATCAGATTTTCCTCATCGACTCCTGTTAGAGTCGCAACGGCATCATAGTTTTGAGCACTTTCTTCCAGCAGAATATCTTTTGTGGTACCATCTCCTTGAACGATGTAGAGATTTGGGAATTTCTCGCTAAAGAAGCTGGCGATTTCAGGATTGATTTCAATAACCTTGGTATCTATACGACTGTCTTTGAGGATACCTAGTAGATAATAGGCAATTCTACCAGCTCCAACAATAAGAAGACTCTTCACGGCACGAGACTTGAAATAATTATGGAAGAGCATCATGTCAACACGGTTACCAGTGACAAAGATTCTATCTTTATCCTGTACAGTCATGTCACCGCTTGGAATGATAATTTGATGATCCCTCTCTATCGCACAGACAATGACATTGCCAAATTTTTTCCGAAAATCAGAAATGGGCATTTGGCAAAGACTACTGGAGGATTTAACAGTGAATTCCATCAAGCTGACCCGTCCACCAAAGAAACGTTCGACAGATAGGGCGTTGGGGAAGTCAATGATATTCGCGATAGCGCGGGCAGCTAGGAGCTCAGGATTAACGATAAGAGAAAAACCGAGAATATTCTTTTCCTTGAAATAAGAGTTAGAATATTCAGGGTTCCGCACCCGAACGATGGTCTCTTTAGCTCCCATTTTTTTGGCTAGAACGGCTGCAATCATGTTCACTTCATCGTACTCAGTCAGGGCGATAAAGATATCACAATCCTGGACGCTGGCTTGCTCAAGAATGGCAAAATCAGCTCCGTTACCAAGGATACCCATGATATCAAAGCGACTGACAATATGATTGAGAACAGCTTCGTCTTGCTCGATCAGCAAAACATCATGCTTTTCTGCAACCAAGGAGCGACAGAGGGCAAAACCAACTTTTCCCCCTCCGACAAGGATAATTTTCATAATAAAACCTACTTTTTCATGATGTAACTATCATACCTTTTTTCAAGAAAAAATGCACCTACTTGCTAATAACCAGATCTTTTAGTAAGAAATTTGCTATAAGGTAAAACTATACCCTAATCAATTGAAATAGCTATTAGCGAATTTCTAGAAAATATGGTATGATAAAGGACATGCGAGGAGACAAAATGAATAATAATTTACTGGTATTACAATCAGACTTTGGTCTGGTTGATGGTGCGGTATCGGCTATGATTGGAGTGGCTTTAGAAGAATCTCCAACCTTAAAAATTCATCACTTGACGCACGATATCACGCCTTATAATATTTTTGAGGGGAGTTACCGTCTCTTTCAGACGGTGGATTACTGGCCTGAGGGAACGACATTTGTATCGGTGGTCGATCCAGGTGTCGGCTCGAAACGTAAGAGTGTGGTTGCCAAGACTGCAAAAAATCAATACATTGTCACGCCAGACAATGGAACTCTTTCTTTTATCAAGAAACACGTTGGCATTCTAGCCATCCGTGAGATTTCTGAAGTGGCCAATAGACGTCAAAATACAGAGCATTCTTATACCTTCCACGGTCGTGATGTCTATGCCTATACTGGTGCTAAATTGGCCAGTGGTCACATTTCTTTTGAGGAAGTGGGGCCAGAGCTCAGTGTGGATCAGATTGTAGAGCTTCCAGTCGTAGAGACAATCATAGAAGATCATCTGGTGAGGGGAGCTATTGATATTCTGGATGTGCGTTTTGGTTCGCTTTGGACCTCTATCACACGAGAAGAATTTTACAAGCTGGAACCAGAATTCGGTGACCGTTTTGAAGTGACTATCTATCATGCAGATATGCTGGTCTATCAAAATCAGGTTGTCTATGGCAAATCATTTGCAGATGTGAGAATTGGGCAACCCATCCTTTACATCAACTCTCTCTATCGTTTAGGTCTGGCTATCAACCAAGGTTCCTTTGCCAAGGCTTATAATGTGGGCGTCGGTTCATCTTGGACCATTGAAATAAAGAAAATAGAATCATAAAATAGGAGAATATAGATGAAAAATCAATCAATTAAACAAGTTGTTGCTATCGGTGTTGGAGCTGCGCTCTTTGTTGTCATCGGGATGATCAGCATTCCGACACCTGTTCCAAATACAAGCATCCAGCTTCAGTATGCGGTACAGAGCCTCTTGTCTATCATTTTTGGCCCTCTAGTGGGATTACTTGTTGGTTTAATTGGTCATGCAGTGAAGGACTCTCTTGCTGGCTACGGTCTTTGGTGGACTTGGATTATTGCTAGTGGTCTCTTTGGTTTAGCCGTCGGACTCTTTAGAAAATACATTCGAGTAACACAGGGTGTTTTTGAGTTGAAGGATATTGTCTTCTTTAACCTCATTCAGATTGTTGCAAATGCTCTTGTTTGGGGTGTCTTGGCACCACTTGGAGATGTTGTGATTTATCAAGAAGCGGCAGAAAAAGTATTTGCCCAAGGGATTGTTGCGGGAATTGCTAATGCTGTAACTGTAGCTATCGCAGGTACCCTTCTCTTGCTAGCTTATTCACGTACGCAGACTCGTTCAGGAAGTTTGAAAAAGGATTAACGTAAAGGAAAAGGCTGGGCAACCAGTCTTTTTGCTGTTTATAGGCTAGTCGGGTAAGCAATTTAGGCTAGGAATCTTGTTGGCGCTAAGTTTTTAAGAGAAGAGACTGCAAGAAGGGTTCGATTTATGATAAAATAGAAGTCTAAGAAGCGAATGAAGAGAGTAAGATGAAAGAAGCTATAATTGAGTGGAAGGATTTCTCTTTCCAGTATGAAACGCAACAAGAACCGACCTTGCAAGGGGTGGATTTGACTATTTATAAGGGAGAGAAAGTCTTAATTGTTGGGCCATCTGGGTCAGGTAAGTCTACCTTGGGTCAGTGTTTGAATGGGATTATTCCAAATATTTACAAGGGTCAGACATCTGGAGAATTTTTGATCAAGGGACAAGCGGCCTTTGATATGAGTATCTATGACAAATCTCATCTGGTTAGCACGGTTTTGCAGGATACAGATGGGCAGTTTATAGGTTTATCCGTGGCAGAGGATTTGGCTTTTGCTCTAGAAAATGATGTAACAAGTCTAGAAGAGATGAAAAACCGTGTTCATAAATGGGCTGAAAAGCTGGACCTTCTTTCTTTACTGTCTCAGCGTCCCCAGGATTTGTCAGGTGGACAAAAGCAGCGAGTTAGTCTAGCTGGTGTCTTGATTGATGAGAGTCCGATTCTCTTGTTTGATGAGCCACTCGCCAATCTGGATCCCAAGTCAGGTCAGGATATTATCGAATTGATTGATCAGATTCATAAGGAGGAGGGGACGACGACTCTTATTATCGAGCACCGTTTGGAGGATGTTCTGCATCGCCCTGTGGATCGGATTGTCTTGATAAACGATGGTCGTATCCTCTTTAATGGGAGTCCTGACCGGTTACTGGCGACTGATTTATTGACCCAAAATGGAATTCGCGAACCCCTTTATCTAACCACTCTCCGTCAATTGGGTGTGGATTTAGTCAAGGAAGAACAATTAGCAGATCTGGATAACTTGTCCATCTCAAAAGGTCAGGTTCAGCTGCAGAATGAACTGGCAAAAGAAACCCCAGAATTGCAGTCACTCTTTAAATTAGAGGACGTGTCTTTTTCTTATGATGATAGACCGATTTTAAAATTCATTCATTTAGATATTAAAAAGGGTGAAAAAATTGCCATTGTCGGAAAAAATGGAGCGGGGAAATCAACTCTAGCCAAGGCCTTAAGCAGCTTTATTCAGACTGAAGGCCGCTTTCTTTGGGAAGGACAGGATATAAAAGGAGATTCTGTTGCAGAGCGGGCGGGACGAGTAGGCTATGTGCTACAAAATCCCAATCAAATGATTTCGACCAGCATGATTTTTGATGAGGTAGCTCTGGGACTTCGTTTGCGAGGTGTGGACGAGAAGGAAATTGAAACGAGAGTCTATGAAACCTTGAAAATCTGTGGTCTCTATGAATTCCGTAATTGGCCCATTTCTGCCCTGTCATTTGGTCAGAAAAAACGTGTGACTATTGCATCGATTTTGGTCTTAGGGGCTGAAATTATCCTCCTAGATGAACCGACAGCAGGTCAAGACCAGAAGAACTATACTGAGATTATGGAATTTCTCGAAGAGTTACATCAAAAAGGGCATACCATTGTCATGATTACCCATGATATGCAATTGATGCTGGATTATTCAGACCGAGCTCTTGTCATGGTGGATGGGGAATTGATTGCCGATACTGATCCAGCTAGTCTTTTGAGCAATCCTGAGCTGTTAGTAAAAGCCAATCTAAAAGAAACTTCAATCTTCAACTTGGCCAAGAAACTAGACGTGGATCCACTTGCTTTAACGGCATTTTACAAAGAAAGGAGAGAAGGATGCAAGCTAAATTAATCGGTTACCAGCATAGAGATACTGTGATTCATCGCTTGTCAGGGGCTGGGAAACTCCTCTTTTTCATTCTCGTGTCATTGGCGGCCATGATTAGCTATGATACCAGACTGCTTGTTCTGATTGCCATCTTTTCGATATTTCTCCTCTATTTGTCAGAAATCCGTTTTAAAGATGTTTCCTTTGTAGCTGTTTTTGCGACGGTATTTGCGATTTTGAATGTCTTGATGGTCTATCTCTTTTCTCCCGAGTATGGGGTTGGACTTTATGGAGAGAGAAGTGTGATTTGGCAGGGAATCGGTGCCTACACTCTGACCAGTCAAGAGCTCTTTTATCTGCTAAATTTGGCTATTAAGTACCTTTGCACCATTCCTCTGGCTATTATCTTTTTGATGACAACCCACCCTAGTCAGTTTGCTTCCAGTTTAAATCAAATTGGTGTGCCTTACAAGATTGCCTATTCAGTCAGCCTGACCTTGCGCTATATTCCAGATTTGCAGGAAGAATTCTTTACTATCAAGATGTCTCAGGAAGCGCGTGGGATGGAATTATCCAAGAAAGCTTCTCTTATGCAACGAATCAAAGGCAATCTGCGCATTATTACTCCCTTGATTTTCAGCTCGCTAGAACGCATTGATACCATCGCGACTGCCATGGAGCTTCGACGCTTTGGGAAAGAGAAAAAACGCACTTGGTATAGTTATCAGGTCTTGAAAAAAGGAGACTATCTTACCTTGCTCTTGGCAGCCTTGTTTTTAGTAGCTAGTTTACTACTTATCTTGCAGAATCAGGGACGATTTTACAACCCTTGGAAATAGCTTGAAAAAATTGAAAAAATCAAGTCGTTTCTATTGACAATGATTCTGAAAGTGTTATACTAAGAAAGTAGTTTCGCTGATTTACTTCAAACCTGTTGTGAGGTAAGTTAACGATGCCTTAACCACGCTGTTTGCTGAGCTTGACTCCGGGCAGTGTGGCTATTTTTTTGCAATGGTAAAAGGAAGCAAGTCATGACAAATCACATTGTATTATTTGAACCACAAATTCCACAAAATACAGGCAATATCGCGCGTACTTGCGCTGCGACCAATTCTCCCCTCCACATCATCAAGCCTATGGGCTTTCCTATCGATGACCGCAAGATGAAGCGAGCTGGGTTGGATTATTGGGATAAGCTAGAGATTTATTTTTACGAGAGTTTGGAGGATTTCATGTCTCAGATGAAGGGAAAACTCTATCTGATTTCGAAATTCGCGGAAAAAGTCTATTCTGAGGTGGATTTATCGACTGACGAGGACCACTATTTCCTCTTTGGACGTGAAGATAAGGGCTTACCTGAGGACTTTATGCGAGAACATCCTGAGAAAGCTCTCCGTATTCCTATGAATGATGAACACGTCCGCAGTCTCAATGTGTCTAATACCGTCTGCATGATTGTCTACGAAGCCCTTCGCCAGCAGAACTTTGCAGGTCTTGAGCTTGTTCATACCTATGAAGTGGATAAATTGAAATAAAAAATGAAAATGAACAAAATGCTTGCGCTTGCAAGCGTTTTTTGTTATGATAAAAGAGTCTTCAGGGCAGGGTGAGATTCCCGACCGGCGGTAAATTTGACTAGCTATTTTAGCTTTCTCGTCGTTGTCTTGTCTCGATATACTTTAAGTATTATCTTCGACTGCGACGCCTAGATAAATCTAAAATATCTTAGCCAAATAAGTCCGCGAGCGCAAGCTGATGTGGTGAGATTCCACAACCGACAGTATAGTCTGGATGGGAGAAGACGAAAGAATAGCTTTGTCTGTTCTGATAGATTTATAGCTAAACTGTAACCGCTTGCTTGAATTTCCTTAATAGAGTGAGAGGGAACTTTTGGGATATAAAAAGTGAGAATAGATAGAGAAATCCTTTCTAACTTCTTCTGATTTTATAGAAAATTGGAGGAACCTGTTATGACAAACACACGTCGACTTTCGACCATTGCAATTCTATCAGCTATCTCATTTGTGCTGATGTACTTTGACTTTCCGCTTTTACCAGCGGCGTCCTTCCTCAAGATCGAATTTAGTATCTTGCCAGTCCTTGTGGGCTTGGTGGTCATGGATTTGCCTGCTGCTCTAGGAATTCTCTTGCTTCGCTCACTCTTGAAATTGCTTCTTAACAGCCAGGGGGTGAATACTTACATTGGTTTGCCGATGAATATCGTAGCTTTGGGAGTTTTTGTCATCGTATTTGCTTTGATTTGGAAAAAGGAACGGACAACCCTTCGTTTCCTACTAGGCTCTCTAGCTGGGACTATTGGTTTAACCGTGGCTATGTTGGTTCTCAACTATGTTTATGCTGTTCCTTTGTACGCTAAGTTTGCTAACTTTGATATTGGAAAAATTTTGGGACTTTCCAACTACCTAATGACCATGGTATTACCTTTTAACTTGATTGAGGGTGTAATCTTTTCCGTTTCATTTTGGTTGTTGTATGTTCTCTTGAAACCAACCTTAAAACATTATGAGAGATAAACAAACATTTTTAATGAAGGGCAGTTTTGCCCTTTTACTTTTCGTTATTCTTGGCTATATGGTCAAATTTTACCCTGAAACGCTGGTCGGTTTTGACCAACCGATACAGACTGCCGTTCGAGGAGGCTTACCAGATTATTTGACTATTCTTTTCCGAGCCATCACACGCCTGATTGATATCCCAGTGATTATCACTTGGGTTGTCATCGTAGCCTTTATCTTTTATCGTAAGCGGTGGAAGATAGAAAGTTTCTTTATGCTAGGGAATTTGACTTTGGCAGGTCTTTTAATCGTGACCTTTAAAAATATCTACCAGCGCCCACGACCAGCTATTTTACACTTGGTTGAGGAGAAGGGATTTTCCTTTCCAAGCGGCCATTCTCTGGCTGTAACCTTGATGGTAGGCACTCTGATTGTCATTCTCAGTCAACGGATTAAAAATCCAGTCTTGAGAAAAGTCGTGCAAATCGTCCTTGGCCTCTACCTAGTCAGTGTGCTGGTATCAAGGGTTTATCTGGGAGTTCATTACCCATCAGATGTCCTTGCCAGTCTCTGTGTGGGTTTGGGAGTCCTGTTTATCGAGTTTCCCTTTTATGATAAGCTCCGCTTCCAATGGCGATTTAAAGGTAAGCAGAAGTGATGAAAAAGATAAAAAATTATACAAAGATAAGTATATAAAATATATATTTTAAACATGTTTTTGAAACTT
>OIEJ01000480.1_pt1 | contig 13530 bp, 9 predicted proteins | sample 1581791 | NCBI WGS metagenome assembly OIEJ01 (sample SAMN03281019, study PRJEB24777) | human gut metagenome | isolation source: fecal sample PR141 from 1 month old male Chinese infant, vaginal delivered... | place: Singapore | collected 2005-11-08 | reverse complement strand
TGTACTGACCCCAAAAAGTTAGACAAATAATTTAAGTGAAGGATTTAGTTCTGTATTGCACAGGACTAAGTCCTTTTAATTTTACCTTAATTCGTTTGTTGTTGTAGTAATCAATATAGTCTACAATGGCTTGTTCCAATTGCTTAAGTGACTTAAATGTTTTCTCATAGCCATAAAACATTTCGGATTTCAAAATACCAAAGAAGGACTCCATCATACCATTGTCTGGGCTGTTGCCCTTGCGTGACATGGATGCTTGAATTCCCTTACTCTCTAGGAACCGATGATAAGAATCGTGTTGGTATTGCCAGCCTTGGTCACTATGGAGAATCGTATTCTCATAGTGTTTCTCTGTGAAGGCCTGCTCTAACATCGTTTTTACTTGTTCTAAGTTGGGTGAAGTAGAAAGACGATAAGCAATAATTTCACTGTTAAAGCCATCTAAAACAGGCGATAAATACAATTTCTGTGTGCTATTTGGAATGGCAAACTCTGTCACATCCGTATAGCACTTTTCCATTGGCCTTGATGCTTCAAACTGGCGTTGAATAAGGTTATCTGCTTTCTTGCCAACTTCTCCTTGGTATGAAGAATACTTGCGTTTACGACGAATTTGGGCACTGAAACCAAGGATCTTCATCAGACGTTGGACCTTCTTATGATTCACTACAAAACCACGATTCCTCAATTCTAGAGTCATTCGGCGGTAACCATAATTTCCTTTATGCTCAGTAAAAATAGCTTGAATTTCAGCTTTAATATCATGATTTTTATCGCTTCTATCTAGTTGCTTTAGCTGGTAATAATAGGTTGAACGAGCTAGCTTAATAATCTTTAGAAGAGTCTCTAAAGGAAACTCTGTTACCAATCCTCGGACAATTTCTGTTTTTCTTTTAGCTCTTTCTCGTCCCTCAATCGGAGTTCTCTCAACTTTTTTAGAACAGCATTCTCCGCTCTCAAATATTCTAATTCTTCCTGAAGTCGCTCTAGCTCTGTCATCTCTTCAGGTTTCTTCTTTGGCTTACGTCCCATTTTAGATGGTCTCCCTCTTGTTTTCTCAACAATAGTATACCCATTTTTCTTGTATTGTGCTATCCAATTTTTTAATAGCGAAGGATCGGATAAAACATAATCTAAAGATACACTTCTTAGTGAACGACCTTTAAGCAGAACGTTATTAATTATTTCTTCCTTTAATTCGGGAGAATAGTAACGATTCTTTCCTTTTTTTGCGATTTCTATCCCGTAACGATCAATTAATTTAATCATGTACCTAAGATTAGAAATGTTTATCCCAAATTGATTTGAAAGCTGTCTAAAGCTCTCTCCTTGTTTTCTCAATTCATATATTTGAACTTTATCTTCATAAGTTAATTTCATTATAAAACACCCCAAAAGTTAGATTTTTTCTGTCTAACTTTTGGGGTGCAGTTCATATCCTCGGTGTTTTTGATTAAGGAAATACCTATCTTTAAAACTTTCCTTAGGTGAGTACGGACGTTAGGTGAAATTATCCAGTGGATGATTTCAGCAATCCAGGAAGTTCCATGACTAAATCAAGATACAAAGGGCGTCTGCGGATAAAGTCAAAATAGGAAGTTTGACGAAGAATCTTTAGATTCTAGGAGAACTTATCTTTTTGACACGATCCGCAGCCCGTGTTCAATTCTTATTGAGCCTCTTCACTCTTTTGTTTCTTGGCTCAGGCTAAAACAGTTTCCCAAACTGTTTTACTCTCAAAACTCCCGAGTACTTGAAACATCGTTGTTTCAAGTACTTTTCTCACGGCGGAAAGTTTCGTCATTTTCTTGAATCATTCTAAGAATTGTAGTAAATTTATATTTTTTGCAGAATGGATTAACTTATTCTACTTTAAAATAGTTCGTCTACATTCTAAAAGGAGTGGGAATCAAATCCCACTCCTTTTAGTCTGCAGTTTGTTCAGATGCTTCTAATTTCTTTCCAAGATCGATAATGTACTGTTTGAGATCGTCTTTGACTTGAGGATGTTTCAAGGCATAGTCGATCGATGTTTTCATGAAACCAAACTTATCGCCCACATCGTAGCGTTTGCCATCAAATTCACGAGCGAAAACACGTTGGGTTTTGTTGAGGGTATCGATGGCATCGGTTAATTGGACCTCATTCCCAGCTCCTGGTTTTTGATTTTCAAGAATATCAAAAATCTCAGGTGTCAAGAGGTAGCGACCGATGATAGCGAGATCACTCGGTGCATCTTCTGGATCAGGTTTTTCGACAAAGGTCTCAACGCTATAAAGCCCATTGATGCCTTCTCCTTGAGGAGCAATGACCCCGTAAGAGGAAACCTCTTCATGAGGCACTTCCATCACGGCAATCGTAGAAGCATGTGTCTCATCATAGTCATTGATCAATTGTTTGGTCAATGGCAGTGCATGATCGTCCGTGATATCCATGAGATCATCCCCAAGCATGACAACAAATGGTTCATTCCCAACAAAGGCCTTGGCTTGAAGAACAGCATCTCCCAAGCCACGAGGGTGGCTTTGACGGATGAAGTGGAGGTTGATAGCCGTTGTATCATTGACCAACTTGAGGAGATCGGTCTTGCCTTTTTGTTCCAAGTTGTATTCCAGTTCAAAGTTTGAATCGAAATGGTCTTCGATGGAGCGTTTGGCTTTACCCGTTACGACGAGGATTTCCTCAATTCCAGATCTTAAGGCTTCTTCCACGATAAATTGGATGGTTGGTTTGTCTACGATTGGCAACATTTCCTTTGCCAACGCTTTGGTAGCTGGAAGGAATCGGGTTCCCAATCCAGCAGCAGGGATGACTGCTTTTCTAACTTTCGTCATATCATTTCCTTTCTGAAAGGTCGGTTTGATGGAAGAATGGCTGCTTTATTTCCATTCGTTTTCTTCTTTAAATTCATTGCTCATCATGTGGTGGATGGCTTCACGGATGCCTTTTCCTTCATAGATGACTTGGTAAATCGCTTGTGTGATCGGCATATAAACATCCAACTCTTGAGCCAGTTCATGGGCAACTTTGGTTGTTGAAATTCCTTCGATGATCATGCCCATATTGGCTTCGATATCTTCGAGTTTTTCACCACGACCGAGCGCATCCCCAGCTCGCCAGTTGCGGGAATGAACAGAAGTACCAGTAACGATCAGGTCACCAACCCCAGACAAACCACTATAGGTCAAGGGGCTAGCTCCAAGCTTCACACCGAGACGCGTGATTTCTGCGAGACCGCGCGTGATGATAGCTGCTTTGGCATTGTCCCCGTAACCAAGACCGTGCAATGCTCCAGCTCCGACCGCGATGATATTTTTTAAGGCACCAGCTGTTTCTACACCGATGACATCGGTATTGGTGTAAAGGCGGAAGTAGTGGTTGCTAAAGAGCTCTTGAACGTAGCGGGCAGCTTCTAAATCTTTTGAGGCAGCTGTAATGAGGGTGATGTCCCGTACGATGGTTTCTTCCGCGTGACTCGGTCCAGAAACGACCACTACTTCACTGCGAAGAGAAGCAGGAATCTCTTCTTCAAGGATTTGAGAAATCCTATCGTGTGTACCAGGTTCTAGTCCCTTGGAAGCATGCATGACCGTCACAGGGTGATCCAGTGTTTCAGCGACTTGCTTTGCGACCAAGCGCGTGACCTTGGTTGGGACCACAAAGAGGATGGCATCTACACCGTCCAATGCTGCTTTGAGATCTGTCGTAGCCGTGATTTGATCGCTAATGACAGCCTCTTTGAAATAACGTTTATTGGTATGTTGGGTATTGATTTCGTCGATTTGTTCTTGGATATTTCCCCAGAGACGGACTTCATGGCCGTTATCATTGAGGACTTGTGAAAGGGCTGTTCCCCATGAACCAGGACCCAATACTGCAACGGTTTGTTTTTCCATTGTATCTTCCATTTCTATATGTATTTTCAAGCAAGGCTGGCAAGCAGCCAAGCCTCCTCTAATCATGCCTTCAAGCACGCCTTGAAGGACGATTCTATTCTCTTCTCTATTTTATCATAATATAGGTGAAAAAACTTGTATGATTGAACATTGTTTTAGAAGAAAATGAAAGGCGATAAATAAAACCTATCACACTTTTAAAAAATACATATTAGACACTATCACTAATAGGTGGTAAGATAAATGCAAGAAAACGTAAAGGAGGAATGAATATGTGCAGAACAATCGTAGGAGTATCCGCTAATCTCTGCCCGGTTGATCCGGAAGGAAAAAACCTTCATTCCTCTGTATCTAGTCAGTTTGCCGAAGGCATTCGCCAAGCTGGAGGCCTGCCAATGGTGATTCCGATGGGAGATCCTTCCTTGGTCAAGGACTATGTGGAAACCATTGATAAATTGATCCTGAGTGGTGGTCAAAATGTCGATCCAAGTCTCTACGGTGAGGAAAAAACGATTGAGAGCGATGATTACAATATCGAGCGGGATCAATTCGAACTTGCCCTACTGAAGGAAGCGGTTCGTCAAAACAAACCAGTTCTAGGCATTTGCCGCGGGGTACAGTTGATCAATGTCGCCTTTGGAGGAACGCTAAACCAAGCCATTGAAGGGCACTGGCAAGGACTTCCGTTTGGGACTTCTCATTCCATTGAGACTCAAAAAGGCAGTGTCGTTGAGCAACTCTTTGGCCAAGCGACACGGATCAATTCCGTGCATCGCCAAAGTATCAAGGATCTGGCACCAAATTTCCGCGCTACAGCTTTTGATCCACGTGATCATACCATCGAAGCCATCGAAGCAGTCGACGGTCATCGCATTATGGGCTTGCAGTGGCATCCAGAATACTTGGTCAATGAAGAAAAAGGGAATTTAGAACTATTTCGCTATTTGTTGCAGGAGTTATAATGAAGTTAGAGGTTGGACTTGAGCCGATCTCTTTTTGTGTACTGAATTAGTACTATCTAGAAATAGTGAATTATTTATGCTAGAATAGGAAATAGAATTGGGAGGTATCAAATAAAATGAAATTGATTCGGACAGTAAACAGCAATTATGTATGGCTGTTGTTTGCTTCTTATCTTTTTGGAGTTATTGTAAATTTAGTACGATTTCCAACAAATACTTTATTTTTAGAGTTAGGAAAGACCAGTGGTACCAGTATTATAGTAGGGATGATGCTAAGTTTTCCCCTTTTTTGGCTATTGACGGAAAGTAGAAAGTATGTAAACATTCGAAGAGTTAATATCTTTCTGGTAGCGTTTATTTTATTTTTTTCGATTCTGAAAGGTCCAAGCCTGTTCATGTCACTAGGCTTAATCTTACTTTCGTTGATTTTATTCCTATTTTTTTATCTGGAAAAAGAGAAGTTCTCATATATATTCCTCGCTCCAGTGCTCTTATCTTTTCCTAAATTACTGCTCCAAACAAGTGTTAATTTTCAAGACCAAGGGTTAGGGATCTTTTCATTTACTCTTTCTGAATCAAGGTTGCCAACCTTAATCTGGTCTATTTTGATTTCGATCATTATAGCTGTTTTGGTAGGTATCATTCTCTATAAACTACCTTTGGAGAAAGCAAGTGATATCTGGATTCGAAGATTAACAGTTGTCGTACTATTATGTGGTTTTTTCTATGTACTATACCTATCTGTGGTTGTATATTATAAGGTGAAAGCCAATGCGGTCTCCTCGTTTGATATCGGAATCTTTTCGCAAATGTTTGAGAGAATGAGGCATGACCTTTCACAAATTACAACACTTGAAAGAGATAGAGCCTTATCTCATTTTTCAGTACATATTTCACCAATCTACTATTTGATTTTACCCTTTTATATGTTATTCCCGTATGTGGAAACATTAGATATTGTACAGAATGTTATTGTATTTTCAGGAGTGATACCATTGCTCCTCATTCTGAAAAAAATACAATTGCCAAAATTAATGACCCCTCTGTTTATTGCACTCTTTTTTGTTACACCTGTAATGACAACAAGTGGTGGCTTTCACCTGCATGAAAATTGTTTTTTGCCACCATTAATTCTATGGTTGTTTTATGGAATCATTTCTCAATGGAGATGGCGCTCGCTTTTGTTTGCACAGTTGTTACTCTTTGTAAAAGAGGATGCCTTCGTTTATGTCATTGCGTTAGGCCTTTACTTCACTTTTCAAAATCGTTTTACGTTCTCCGTTAAGTTTAAAAGATGGTTATATATAATTACTATTGCCCTACCGATTGTTTACTTTAGTTGTGGATTGCTTTACTTAGCAACGCATGGCGAAGGGGCGATGGTATCAAGGTACGACAACTTATTAGTCAGTGGTGAAAGTGGCTTGATGATGGTAGTGAAGAATGTTATCTTGAATCCACTTTATGTTATGGGCATGTTATTCACACCAAAGAGATTGGGATATATCTTTATAGTCCTGTTTTCATTAGGATTCTTACCAGTTATTCAGAAACGCTGGGCGACCTATTTTCTTATCTTGCCTCTCTTTCTGATTAATTTATTAATGGGGTGGCCGTATCAGCATGATATTGGTTATCAATATAGCTATGGTTCCATCACACTCCTATTTCTGATGGCCTTGTTGTCAGTGGATGATCTTAGTAAGCAACAGGTGATAAAAGAAAATGTATTGGTAGCCTTTGTAGCTTCTTGTGTGATTTTATCAGGTTCTATCCTTTATAGTTTTACGAATAATTGGACTTTTGAAATTCATTATTACCAAGATCGAAAGGATTATTTTGACGGAGTCCAATCAGTGTTGGATAAAATTCCCAAAGAAAAAGTGGTTTTGGCAGCAGGTGGTTACACTCCTGGCCTTCGAAAGAATGAAGCACTATATGATATCTTTTATCATCATGATAAAAAAGTGGATTCAAAAATTGACATCGTTGTAGTTCCAAGGGAAATGCAAGAGGAGAAAAATGGCTACTCTGAAACAGCAACTTTAAACCTCTATAAAGAGGCTGGGTACAAGGAAAGCCATCTTTCAACTAAGGATGTATTGGTCTTAGAGAAAGGGCATTGATCCCTAAAGTTTGTCTAAGAAATAGGAGAGTGATCCTTAAATGTACAAAAAAGGACTTTTTGTTCATGAAACTTGACAATTTTACTATGTTGTGCTATATTGAAAACGCTGATTTTTTTTAAATAATAAGTAAAAGGGAGAAAATATGAAAAAGTTAGCAGTTTTTTTGTCAATAGTTTGTTCGCTATTGATTGTGTCATTGACACTTTTTTCTAAAACTGTACAGGCGGAAGCGCCTAAAAAAGTCGATGTGATTACGGAAGTTAAGATTCAAAATGATCAAGGTGGAGAATTGACAGGGACTCTTGGTAGATATGATAATTTCCGATTAAATGCAAAATTTGCTATCGGGAAAAGAGGAACAGTCAAAGCCGGAGACACAACAGAGGTTAAAATCGACTCACCAATTGATATCAAATCACAGGATTTTGAGATTAAAGATCCAAGTGGTAACTTGGTTGCCAAGGCAAAAGTTGATGCAGCTACTGGTAAAATTATCTTGACCTTTACAAATTATGTGGAAACAAAAGACGATGTATCCGGTTCATTCTTCTTTTATGCGGCAGTTAACAGAGATAAATTCCCGCAAGAAGGAGACGCTCCAGTTAAAGTAACTGTTAACAATCAAGTGAAGTTTACAGGGAAGGTAGCCAGCGGGGTTATTGGAACTGCCAAACGCTATCCTATTATCAAAACAGGTTGGGATACGGGAGACCATAAGGAACTTGGTTTCCGTATTGCTGTGAATAGAACGAATGAAGCTATCAATAATGTAGTTCTTACAGATACGATCGAATCAAAAGCGGTTTCTTATAAAGCAGGAAGTTTTAAAATTTTCAAAGGAACTTGGGAATACATCAATGGTAAATGGGAACTTAAAAATAAGCAAGACGTTACTTCTCAATATACTGTAAATGCAACAGATTCAACCTTCTCTATTAACTTTGGAAACCTTTCTGCAACAGATCAATTTTCTGTAGAGTACTTTGCAAATGTTAACTATGCAGCTGTCGATCGTGAAGTTATTAAAAACAAAGCTACACTCAAACGTGCCGGTAAAGAAGATTTTGATTCAAAAAGTAATGTAAAAATCCAAATTGCTGGTGGTGAAGGAATTGGTTATGAGTTTAGTATCAAGGTAACCAAAGTAGACGAAAAGAATGGACCACTTAAAGGTGCAAAATTCCAGGTGATTCGTCAAGCGAACGGTGAAGTGATGGGAGAATTCGAATCCAACGAAAAAGGTGAATTTTCTGTTAAGAAGCTTTTGAGAGATAAATACATTATCAAAGAAGTCTCAGCTCCGAAGGGTTATGAGTTGTCTAAGGAAGATACTGTTGTGGAAGCTGGTGAATTTAAAACAGCGGATAAACCTGTTACAAAAACGATTGTAAACAAAAAGGAAAAACCTGTAACAACAACCACAACCACAACAACCACAACCACAACTACTACCACAACGACCAAAGCACCGACGACGACCACAACAACGACGGAAGCTCCAACAACCACCACTACAACAACGAAAGCACCGACGACGACAACAAGGTCGACGGAAGCACCAACCACCACGACGACAACAACGAAAGCACCGACGACGACCACTACGTCGACGGAAGCTTCGACCACTACGACTACAACAACGAAAGCACCGACGACGACAACAACGTCGACAGAAGCACCGACGACAACCACTACGTCGACGGAAGCACCGACGACAACAACAACGTCGACAGAAGCACCGACGACAACCACTACGTCGACGGAAGCACCGACGACAACTACTACATCGACGGAAGCACCAACCACCACGACGACAACAACGAAAGTACCGAAAACAACTCCGGAAGTACCAGTTAGAAAACAATCGACAACAACATCTGGAATCCCAGGAGCAAAAGGCAGCAACCGCGGAGGAGGATACAGATCGCTTCTTCCGAATACAGGTGAAGTTGCAGCAACTGGACTTGTAGTCTCAGGAGTTCTTGTATTGTCAGGAGCTATTGTATTGAAACGGAAATTGTCCATGAACTAAGCAATGAGTTTCTATATCAGGGGAGAGCTTTTGCTCTCTCTTTTTTGAAAAAGGTAAATAGGAGTGAAGGGATGAAATTGTCCATATTAATAACTCTCTTGAATGAAGAGTTAGTACTACCTCAAACACATCGTGAAATTTCAAACCAGCTGGAGAAGATGTTAGATCATGAGCTCACGGATTATGAACTACTTTACATCGATGATGGGAGTAATGATAAAACATTTGAACTGATTGAAGGATTTGCTCAAGAGAACAAACGGGTAAAATATATTCGATTTAGCCGAAATTTTGGTCGAGAGAGTGGGATTTTAGCGGGCTTTAAGTATGCAAGTGGAGATGCAGTGATGGTCATGGATGGGGATCTCCAGCATCCACCGTATCTGATTCCCTTATTTTTAGAAGCCTATAATGAGGGCTACGATATCGTTAGTGGACAACGTACTCGTGAAGGTGAGTCTTTCATTGGAAGTTCCTTTGCTCGTTTGTTTTATTTCTTGTCCAATCGTTCCATGGATGTCCATTTGACAGATGGGAAATCAGAATTACGACTGCTTAGCCGAAAAGCAATGGAAGCATTTGTATCCATGCCTGAGTATAATCGTTTTAACAAAGGTTTGTATGAGTGGATTGGATTCAAAGAAAAAGTCATCCCTTACAAGAATGAAATCCGTAAAGCTGGAAAAAGCAAATTTGGTTTTAAAAAATCATTGAACTATGCCATACAAGGGATTATTTCTTTTAATGATCGTCCTTTACGTGTATGTATTCAATTTGGTTTTGTCTCCTTAGGACTGGCCCTTCTATACCTGGTGTTTGAATTGATGAAATATATTCTTTCTGCTGGGAATTATGTCAGTGGTTATTTTACGACGATAGCAGCCATTATCTTATTTAGTGGTGTTCAGTTGATTTTTATTGGGATTCTTGGAGAGTATATTGGTAAGATCTATTATGAAGTGAAGCGTCGTCCTCACTTTATTATTGAAGAAACAAATATCGAAAAAGCAAAAGAAAATCATATCGGATAAAAAAGATAGGAGAAAACATGTTAATCTGGTTTATGCGCTGGCAAGAGCTTTTGAAAAAATATCCAAAGAAGATTCTCTATGTAGCTAGTGCTCTACTTCCAATGACCATTATGCTTCTTGTATGGGCATCAATAGGAATGTATCCCTTTGGTAATAAAAGTTTAATGGCTGTTGACTTTGGTCAGCAGTATATCAGTTTCTTTGGGCTACTAAAAAATGCTGTACTGACTGGAGATCTTTCCAGTTTGAGTTATTCATTTACCAAATCTCTTGGTGGAGATATGATTGGGGTTTTGGGTTATTATTTGATGAGCCCCTTCAATCTGATCTACATTTTAACACCACTAAAGTATTTTGGAGCTGCTGTATTCTTAACGATTTGGCTTCGTTATGGAGCCATGGGAATGTCCTTTGCCTTCCTTTTAATCAAGCGCTACAAAGGATCAGTCTCTAGAAGGTGGATGGTGCCACTATTTTCAACGGCTTATGCATTATCTGGTATGATGGTTTCCTATCAGATGAATGTCATTTTCTATGATGCTATGATCCTACTTCCAATTGTCATTGTGTATCTGGAAAAACTATTAGATGGTCAGTCCCCTTATCAGTACGCCTTGGCTTTAGGCTTAACCGTCTTGCTCCAATTTTATATGGGCTATATGATCTCCATCTTTATTGTCTTGTATTCTTGCTATTATGTATCTCCAAGATTAATGGGTGAGGGAGATTTCAAGACAAGACTGAAAAACTTTAGTCTCCCCCTCTTACAGCTAGTCATTTATACCATAATCGGGATTGCGACAGCTGCTATTTTGATTCTACCGGTATTCTTTAATCTGATAGAAAGTAAAGGACAAGTCGGTGGAGGTATGACCTTCTCCTTTGCCTTCCAAATTAATCCACTAGATATTCTTGCGAAATTAGTAGTGGGAGGCTTTGATACAACTTCTGGTTGGTCTGCTGGTCCAAATTTACCCAACATCTTTATCGGCGCTTTGAGTTTTCTCGGCTATATCTTTTATTTCCAATCAAAAGAGGTCTCGAAAGCTAAAAAATGGGCTGCGGGGATTGTGACTTTAGTCTTTCTAATTTCCTTTGTGAATGAATTTGTCAGCAAGATTTGGCATATGGGTCAAAATCCAGCAGGTTTCTTCTTCCGTTTTTCTTGGCTATTTTCATTCTTTATGTTGGTCTTAGCCTACCAGGCTGTGAAGGCAAAGGTGTTTATTTCAAAATGGACCAATTGTCTCATTGGCCTCGGTGTACTGTTATCTGTGGTGTATCTATATTTCCACCAATATAGCTTTATTGCAAAGACTCAGCCTAAAGCCATTACCCAATTCTTCTCAAAATTTTCTATTTTAAGTGTTCTCTTACTTGCAGCAATTATTAGCTTACTCTTTTATGCCTATTGGGAAAAATCCCAGAAGAGCCAATTGTCAAAAGCCATTCGTATGGGAGGTGCTGGTGTTCTTCTAGTAGTAGCGGCTATCCTCTTAAAAATGGGTTACTTGTTATCGCAAGTGGGAATTACAGTGATGCTTTACTTAGCTATCTTAGGAATTCTAAACCTTCAATGGTCGCGCCTATCAGTGATTGTTGTGTCGTTATTGACAATCTTTGAGTTAGGCTATAATGCCTATTTATCTCAAGTGACATTTGTTTACGATGATGTACGTAAATTTGCAGATGCTACTGTTTCAGTTAAGCGAGTAACAGATAGTGTTCAAGAAAATGCTGATCAACCATTCTACCGAATTGCAACTAATTTTGCTTATTCTAGAACGGTTCCTTCGTTGGTCTCTTATCCAGGATTAAGTACTTTCAGTTCGAGCTTGGAACGTAGTACAATGGATCATTTCGCATACATGGGAGACCTAGGAGTTAATGCGGCGACCCAGTATGCTAATGGCACACCGTTGACAGATGCCCTGTATGGAATTCGATATTTTATGAGTACTAAAGACTGGGATCAAAAAGAGGTAGATGCACACCCTGAAAAGATGTACTCTTACCGCTTTACAGAGCGCTTTGATTTGAATCGCTACTTCTCAGACAAGGTCTATGAAGATGAGCGCTATGTCGTTTATAAAAATCCAAATTCATTTCCTCTTGCCTATGGAACCAATTCTCTAGTTAGAAATATTCGTTTTGGTGTCAACAATGCCTTTGCGAATCAAAACATTATCTTGAACTCGATGGAGGGACACCAACAGGAAAACAAGGATGTAGTTGAGTACTTTAAACCTCTAGCCTTTAGTTCAATCGAGACAGAAAATGTCAAGGAAGAAAAGGTCAATAAGGAGACTGGAGAAGCAATCTATAATAGAATTGATCCTTCAAAAGAAGCTATTATTCGTTACAAGGTCATTCCTCGTACCAATAATACTTATTACTTTTTCACGCCTGTATCTCTGATCCAAAATCAAGACTATTCTGTATTGCTAAATAATAAATGGTTACTAAATGATAAAATCTTTACCCAAAGACAAATTTGGCAGTTGACGGATCATACAGAAAATCAAGAAACAGTTATTGAATTTAGATTTAAAACAGACCATATCGATATGAGTAATGCCGGTGTCTATCGTGCGGATATCGATCAGATTCAGCAAGTACTGGATAATCGTAAAAAACAAGGTTTACATGTGACGAAGTTTGCAAATACCCATATTGTTGGAGATGTATCCATTACAGATGATAGCAACTATATGATGACCTCTATCCCTTATAGTGATGGATGGAAGGTGAAAGTAGATGGAAAATTTGTCCAAACAGAAAAAGCCTGGGACGCTTTCCTATCTTTCCCAATTACAAAGGGAAATCATAAGATCGAATTTGTTTTTAGACAAAAAGGAGTTATTTTAGGGGCTCTCTTATCGATGATTTCGATAACCTATCTCATCATTCAGTTAAGACGAGAAAAGGATGAAATCAGCTCATATTAAAAAGACTCTGGTATCAAAAAAGAATAGCACCCCCGTGGGATGCTATTCTTTTTAGTATGAGTGAGATCCACTCTTATTAGTTATTTGAAATTTTACGTTTCAAGACGATTGCGCCAGATAGAACGATAACTCCTGTTAGGATAGCCCCTGTTGCAGCAATTTCCCCTGTATTTGGAAGGAATCCTTTACGACGACCATTCGTTGACTTGGTCGTTCCAGAATGGTTGTTTGATGGCCCTCCTGGTGTAGTTGTTGTGCTAGCCGTAGGTGCTTCTGTAGTTGTAGTACTAGTAGTAGTCTCTTTTGTAGTTGTGGTACTAGTAGTAGTCTCTTTTGTAGTTGTGGTACTAGTAGTAGTCTCTTTTGTAGTTGTGGTACTAGTAGTAGGCGCTACTGTAGTTGTAGTGCTAGTAGAAGGTGCTTCAGTAGTCGTAGTGCTAGTAGAAGGTGCTTCAGTAGTCGTAGTGCTAGTAGTAGGCGCTTCAGTGGTTGTAGTACTAGTCGTAGGTGCTACTGTAGTTGTAGTACTAGT
>OIEJ01000459.1_pt1 | contig 14115 bp, 8 predicted proteins | sample 1581791 | NCBI WGS metagenome assembly OIEJ01 (sample SAMN03281019, study PRJEB24777) | human gut metagenome | isolation source: fecal sample PR141 from 1 month old male Chinese infant, vaginal delivered... | place: Singapore | collected 2005-11-08 | reverse complement strand
GATATGTATAATTAATCATATTAGAATTGCAAGCTGTTCTTAGTAACAGCTAGTATTTTGTATGGATACTAAACTAAATAAATTTTTGAGGAGAAGATAATGGGAAATAAACCATCTATGAGTCGTTCTGAACGTTTACGCCGTGAAAAAGTCACGCGTTACTCAATTCGTAAATACAGTTTTGGAGCAGCTAGCGTAGCAGTTGCTGCACTTTTCATGTTTTTGGGTAATGGAGCGGTGTCTGTTCAAGCGGCTGAAGTCCAAGGAACTGGAATCCAAGGAGCAGAAACAGCTACTGTTCCAACTAATGAAGTTGTTTTGGATAAGACTCAATTGAAAAGCTATATTGCTGAAATTGAAGAGAAAATTTCAGCGGGTAAATACGCTAATAAGACTGAGGAGAGCATCGCTCTTTTAAATTCTGAGCTAGCTTCTGCTAAATCTGTGCTTGCTTCTGCAACCAGCCAAGATGAACTAAAAGCAGCTTATAATAAACTTGTCACTGTAGTAAACGCAAAATTGCACAATAAACCTGTAGAGAAACAAGAAAAACCAGCAGTAGATACGACAAATGGTAAAGAAACTGTCGGTTTAAAAGCAGAAAATACAGAGAAAAAATCTGATTCTAACTCAATTGAAAATACAGGTTCTAATGATTTACGTAATGGGAAAGAGTTAGATGGAGATAATGCTTTCCGTACAGAAGCTGTTACGAATAACAAACCAGTTGGGAATATTCCATTTTCTAATGCAGCTACAAAAGATATTTATGTTTATAAAGGTGAAGAAACAAACATTGAATTATCAGCAACAGATGATTCTGGAAAACTTAAGGACATTCGTATAGCTGAGGGTTCAAGAGGAATTGATGCTGCTGGGGCTGCTGGCGGTAGAATAAATAATCAGTATGGACTAACGTTCTCATCTCAGAGAAATGAAACTGAAGGAATTGTAGCGACACAAGATAATCCAGCCAAGGTAACTATTACAGGGACAGTATCGGTGCCAAACAAACCAACTTATACAGGTAAGTTAGTGACACGTTATCTAGTCGCTGAAGATTTAGATGGGGCAGTATTCTCAGAACCTAGTGGAAATCAGGAAAATGCGAATCCACTACCAGAAGGCTACTTTAAGTTATGGGTTCGTGAACAAACTCAAAAATATGATATTCAAGTACAAACAAATGAAGCTGGTAAGATTGCTGTTGCCGATGTAAACAATCTTTCTCAAGCTGATTTTGAGAAAATTAAAAATAATATAAAAATTACTTATAATACAGCAGACGATGCAAGATTGCTTGATAAAAACGGTAAATTAGTAGAAAATGCTTCGAACTACATTGACACTGTAACTAAGCAAGGAGATCAGATTGTTGTTACTTATAAAGACGGTTCAAGAGATTCTGTTGCTTTAACGAGTGTTTTACGCAATAATCCTCTACCTACAGTAAAAGTGCCATATTCAAACCAAGCAGAGAAACAAGTTTATGTTTATAAGGGTGAAAATACGGATTTAACATTCACAGCGAATGATGATACTACTGTAAAAGATATGTACTTGCGTGGACCTGGAGATGTTAACTGGAATAATACTGAAGCTTTTGGATTCACAACAGGTAAGATTGATAATGGTGTTGTTACTGGTAAGGGTACAGTTTCTGATAATAAACAGGAAGCAACCATTACAATGACAGGTGAAACCAATCTGAATGCGGGTGAACAATGGACAAGTTATGTTGCTGCTAATGACAATGATAACTTTAGTTCAATGCCAGCGGGTCGAGATTTTAACGCTTTAGATAAGGACCCTGATGCAAAATCTAAACCAGGATATATTCGTTTTGTCGTTAAAGATCAAGCATCTAAATACGACATTACTGCACCAACAGAAAAAGTTGCAGTAGCAGACCCAGATAAAGTAACTGAAGCAGACTTAGCGAAGATTAAAGAAAAACTAAAACTTGAGTACTCTAACAACAATGATGATGCGAACTTAGCTGATAAAAAAGGTAAGAATGTTGATGATAAAGATTCTAGAATCCAATCAGTAACAAAAGATGACCAAGGAAATCTTGTTGTAACCTATAAAGATGGTTCTACAGATAAACGTAAATTATCAGAATTTGTATCTTTAGATAAACAGCCAGCAATTACTGCAGTTAACCAGGCAGCAGAAAACAAAATCGCAGAAATCAACAAAACTCCAAACGCTACTGATGAAGAAAAAGCAGCAGCAATCGCCAAAGTAAATGCAGATAAAGAAAAAGCAGTAGCAGCGATTAACGATGCTAATGTAACGACAAAAGATGCTATTGATAAGGCCCAAAATGCTGGAACTACAGCAATCGCAGGGGACAATCCAGTAGTAGCTAAAAAGGCTGCTGCTAAAGCAGATGTTGAAGCAGCGCGCCAAGCGAAAGCCAATGCAATTAATGCTGATAAAAATCTAACACAAGCAGAAAAAGATGCGGCTCTTGCTAAAGTTACTAAAGCAGCAGAAGATGCAACAAAAGCAATCGATGCAGCAACAACAGATGCAGCTGTAGATACAGCAAAAGGTACTGGAATTACAGAAATTGGTAAGGTTAATCCAGTTGCAAAAGAAAATGCAAAAGAAGCTATTGGGAATGCATTAACAGCTAAGAATAAGGAAATCGATGATCGTAAGGATTTAACACAAGCAGAAAAAGATGCGGCTAAGGCTGAAGCTAAGAAATTAGCAGATGCAGAACTTACAAAAGTTAATGCTCAACCTGATAATGCAGAAACGGCTGAAGCAGCGGCAGCAGCACAAAAACTTGTTAATGATGCAGAAGATAAAGGTGTTGCAGATGTAACATCTGTATACCCAATCGCTAAAGAACAAGCGAAAAAAGCTGTAGCGGATGAATTAGCCGAGAAAGAAAAAGAACTTGATGGTCGTAAAGATTTAACGACAGAAGAAAAAGAAGCGGCTAAGAAAGAAGCGCAAGCCCTAGCTAAAAAAGCTACAGATGCTATCAATGCTCAACCAGCGATTGCAGATACCTCAGATAAAGCAACAGCGGCGCAAACAGCAGTAGACACAGCTAAAACTACGGGTGTTGCGGAAGTTAAAGCAGTAAATCCAGAAGCGAAAGTTAAACCAGAAGCTAAAAAAGCTATTGATGATGCTGCAACTGCTAAAAAGCAAGCAATTGATGCACGTACTGATCTATCTGATAAAGCTAAAGAAGCTCTTAAAGATGAAGTAGATGAGATGGCAACTGAAGCTAAAAAAGCTATTGATGATGAGAATGTTACAGCAACCCAGGATGTTAACGACATTAAAGAAGTAGCTAAAAAAGCAATTAAAGGTATTGGCGAAGCTAATATTCCAGCCAATAAAGTTGCTGTAAAAGATCCAAGTGCATTAACAGCTGATGAAAAAGCAAAAGTATTGGATGCAGTTAAAAAAGTAAATCCAAACGCAACAGCAGTTACTCAAGATGCAGATGGTAATGTCACAGTGACAACACCAAATGGTGATGAAGTAATTATTACACCTGATCAGGTTGTGAAGACAGAGGATTCAGTTTCACAACCAAAAGCCGGAAATGATGTAGTTAAACCAGCGGATAAAACATTAGTGAAAAATCCAGCTTCACTCACTCCAGAAGAGAAGGCAGCAATCGCTGCGAAAGTGAAAGAAGTAAATCCAGATGCAGTAGTAACTGTGGATGATAAAGGTAACACAACTGTTTCAACAAAAGATGGTAAGACTGAAGTTATCCCAGGGGAAGACTTAACTAAGACAGAAGCAGAAGCAGCGCAACCAAAAGCTGGAAACGATGTAGTTAAGCCAGCATCTAAGACAGTAGTAGCTAATCCAGAAGCCCTTACTCCAGAAGAGAAGAAAGCTATTGAGGATAAGGTTAAAGCCGTTAACCCAGGTGCTACGGTTGTAGTAGATGACAAAGGTAACGCAACTGTTACAACACCGTCAGGTAAGACAGCGGTTATTCCAGCAGCTGATTTGACGAAGACAGCAGAAGCAGTCGCTAAACCAAATGCAGGCAATGATATCAACACACCGGCGGTTAAAACAGCAGTTGCTAAGAAAGATGCTTTAACTGATGCAGAAAAAGAAGCAGTTAAGAAAGCAGTATCAGCCGTTAACCCAGGAGCTACGGTGGTAGTAGATGATAAGGGTAACGCGACTGTTACTACGAAAGATGGTAAGACAGCCGTAATTCCTGCTTCTCAACTAGTTATTCCAACAGAAAAACTTGCAGACCTATCTGAGCAAAATGGTGTGAATATTCCAGCTACACGTACCTTGGTAGCAGATAAGAATAACTTAACTCCTGAAGAAATTGCTAAGATTAAGATTGCTGTGGAAGCTGTAAATCCAGGCTCAACAGTTGTTGTAGATGAAAAGGGTAACGCGACAGTAACCACAGTAGATGGAAAAACAGCAACAATTTCAGCTGAACAATTAGTTAAAGATGAAGCAGATGTAGCAACTAAAAACAATGGTGAAAATCTTAATCTTGATTTTGAAAAACAACTTGTAGCTGATTTGGACAATTTAACAGACGCGGATAAAGCGGGAGCTAAAGCCAAAATTATGGCAGCTAACCCAGATGTAGCAGAAGTAATCTTTGATGATAAAGGAAATGCAACGGTTATTTTGAATAATGGTAAAGCATATACAGTTTTAGCTAAAGATATCTTTAAAGAAATTCCTTATGTTCCATCATATAATGGAGGAAATAATAGAATTAATAACGCTGAAACGATAGTCGATAAATCGAAGTTAGAAGGTGCTATTCGTCAATTGGATAAGTTAATCATCCAAGAATCAGCTAAGCTTGATGCAGAAACTATGAAAGAAGCGAACGCATTATTAGCAGCCGCTAAAGAAGTATTTGCCAATGCAAACGCAACTCAAGCAGAAGTGGATGCAATGGTTAAACGTATAGAAGACTTCATGTTGAAAGTTTCTCCAGTAACTAATCATGCAATTCCAGCTAATGATCAAGCTACTCAAGCAGCAAACGCTAACCGAGAAACAGCTAACGTGAATACAGTGGCTAAAGAATTGCCTAACACAGGTACAGAAGCTAACGCTAGCCTCGCAGCGCTTGGACTTCTTGGAGCCCTAGGTGGATTTGGACTTCTTTCTCGCAAGAAAAAAGAAGACTAAAAACTCATAGTTTTTAAGAAGATGATTCGTCATCTTCTTTTTTATGTTTTCTTAAGGGGCAAAACTGATGCAGACAGCTTCAGGAACATGGAAGTCGTTAGAAAGTTCGGCTAGACGACCAGTTTCAGTATTGCGTTTAAAGACGGTTGCATTGTCAGAGTCCTGATGAACAGCAATGACAAATTCTTGGTCTGGTGTCAAATCAAAATCACGTGGAGTCTTACCATGCGTTGGAACGATTTCTAATAACTCTAAGCTACCGTCCGCAAGGATTGTATATACTGCGATAGAATCATGACCACGGTTAGAAGCGTAGAGGTATTTACCGTCTTTAGAGAGACGAATAGCAGCAGTACCATTAAAACCTTCGTAACCTTCTGGTAGAGTTGAAATAACTTGCATGCGTTCAAATTCGCCAACACCATCGTAGATTAGAACTTCAATAGTACTATTGAGTTCACAAATGAGATAAGCGATTTTATAGTGGTTATGGAAAACGATATGACGAGAACCAGCTCCAGGAATACTATTGTAGGTATAGAGTTTAGACAATTTTCCTTCTTGATCAAGGTCATAGGTAATGACTTGGTCAGTTCCCAAGTCGCAGGTCACTAGATAGTGATCAGGTGTTAAGTCTGTAAAGTGAACATGGGGGGAAGCTTGATTTTCATGTGGACCTTGGCCACTATGTTGATCTACATCACGAAGTAGAAGACTACCGTCTTTCTGACGTTTATAAACAAGGACCTGTCCTTTATGGTAGTTGGCTGCATAGACCAAATCACGCTTTTCATCAACAGCAACATAACAGTGGGGGGCTCCTTCTTCAACGACATGATTTAATAAGGTTCCATCAGTTTGATAGGCTGCAATTCCCCCCATGTCATCCTGACTACCAACAGTGTATAAATGTTGGTGCTGGTCAAAGGCAAGGTAGGTCGGACTTGGCTCAGCTGCAAAAAGTTCTAGATTTGAAAGCTGACCAGTTTCTGTATCAAAGTCTGCCTTGTAAATCCCTTGAGAAGTACGACGTGTATAAGTTCCAAAATAAACAGTTTCTTTCATAACTTTACCTCTATATAAAGATAAGACTATTATATCACAAAAATTGTGGTTGGAGGAACTCTATAACACACCAAATAAATATAATAAAATATCAAATTTAGCTTGATTTTGTATTGATTTCCTTTTGAAAAGTGCTATAATAATCCTATACAAATTGCAAAGGAGTTTTTATGAAAAAACGTGTTTTCTTAGCAGCTGGAGTTGCTGTACTTTCAGCAGCTGTTCTAGCAGCTTGTTCATCTGGTAATGGGAATAAGGAAGCAACTAAACCAGTTACTTATGCCTATGTATTTTCATCAGATCCTTCGACTCTGGATTATACAGTTTCTGGGCAAAAGTCTACAAAACAGATTACTGGTAATGTCATTGATGGACTACTGGAAAATGATCAATATGGGAATCTAGTACCATCAGTTGCAGAAGATTGGACTGTTTCAAAAGATGGTTTGACTTATACCTATAAAATTCGTAAGGGTATCAAGTGGTATTCCAATGAAGGTGAAGAATATGGAGAAGTTAAGGCTCAGGATTTTGTGACTGGTCTAAAACACGCTGCTGACAAGAAATCAGAAGCACTTTATCTTGTACAGGATTCTATTAAAGGATTAGATGACTATGTAAATGGGAAAACAACGGATTTTTCTACTGTTGGTGTAAAAGCAACAGATGATTATACTGTAGTTTATACCTTGAATCATCCAGAATCTTTCTGGAATTCTAAGACTACAATGGGAGTACTTGCTCCAATTAGTGAAGACTTTTTAGCTTCTAAAGGAGATGACTTTGGTAAGGCGACTGATGTAACAAGCATTCTATATAATGGGGCTTATCTTTTAAAAGGTCTTACATCTAAATCTTCTATTGAAATGACTAAAAACCAAAACTATTGGGATAAACAAAATGTCTTTATTGATGATATTAAGTTGTCTTACTTTGATGGTCAGGATGCAGACTCTCTAGGACGTGGTTTTGATGAAGGAAATTATCCTGCAGCACCTCTCTTTAAAAACTCTGCTAACTATGAACGGCTAAAAGAAAAATATAAAGATAACATTATTTATAGTCAACAACAAGGAACTACTTTCTATATTTCAACGAATATTGACCGTGTTGCCTATAATCACACTGCTAAAACAAGTGAAGCAGAAAAATCATCTACTAAGAAGGCTTTGCTGAACAAAGATTTCCGTCAATCCTTGGCTTTTGCTACAGATCGTAAAGCAGGAATCTCTCAAGTATTTGGGGACGAAGTAGCACCGCGTAAATTACGTACAAGTTTAACCCCTCCAACATTTGTACAGGTAGGAGAGCAGTCATTTGGGCAAGTAGCTAAGGCAGAATTGGATAAGTTAGATGGTGTATGGAAAGATGTCAGTCTTGATGATGCCCAGGATTCACTTCATAATGTAGATAAGGCTAAGACTAAATTTGAAGCTGCCAAGAAAACTCTTCAAGCTGATGGAGTACAGTTCCCTATTCATTTAGATATTCCAGTATCTTCTACTCGTCCAGAATTTGTGCGTCAAGCTCAATCTTATAAACAATCTATCGAGGAATCTATTGGAGCAGATAATGTTGTAGTTGATATTCAACAAGTTTCTGACGATGAATTGGCAAGTATGACAGTTCTAGCTACTTCTAATACTAATACTGACTGGGATATTAATGCAAATAGTGGATGGGGACCTGATTACGCAGATCCGTCAACTTATCTAGATATATTTGATCCAACATCTGGACCAAATCTTCTTGGTTCCTTAGGTGTAGTACCAGGTAAAGACAGTTCAGCAATCAAAGCAGTTGGGTTAGATAAGTTTAAAGAGTTAATTACTGATGCTAATAGTGAGAAAACAAATCTTGAAAAACGATATGCTAAATATGCAAAAGCTCAAGCTTGGTTAACAGACAGTGCCTTGGTTATTCCTGTACACTCAGACGGTGCTCAAATGCTAGTAACGAAGAAAGTTCTAGGTACTGGTGCAGGTGGCTGGGTAGGTGATAAGACCAGTGAAAATAGCTACAAGTATCTGAAAATTCAAGATAAGATAGTCACTACTAAAGAAATGGATGAGTTCCGCAAGAAATTTGCTGATGAAAAAGCCAAATCCAATGCTGATTATCAGAAGAACTTAGACCGTCATATTCAAGACTAATCAAATCTCCTCTTTTGAGGAGATTTTTTATGTCGCGTTCCCCATGTAAGCACTTTAAAAAAGAGTTATTTTGATTTAAAAATGGTATAATGAGAGAATAATAGAAAGGAAGTATTTATGGATCAAAAAGAGAAACATTTTAGCCTATCTTGGTTTTTTAAGTGGTTTTTGGATAACAAGGCAATTACGGTATTTTTGGTAACTTTATTATTGGGATTGAATCTTTTTATTTTAAGCAAGATTAGTTTTCTATTTTCACCTGTTTTAGACTTTTTAGCAGTTGTGATGTTACCAGTCATTCTATCTGGCCTGCTATACTATTTGTTAAATCCTATTGTTGATTGGATGGAGAAACACAAAATCAATCGTGTTATAGCGATTAGTATTGTCTTTGTCATCATCGCTCTCTTTATCATTTGGGGCTTGGCAGTCGCCATTCCAAATCTGCAACGCCAGGTTTTAACCTTTGCAAGAAATGTTCCAGTCTACCTTGAAGATGCAGATAGGGTTATTGATGATTTGGTAACCAAGCGTTTACCAGATGATTTCAGGCCTCAGTTAGAGCAAGTTTTAACCAACTTCTCAAGTCAGGCTACAGTTTGGGCAAGTAAAGTTTCATCTCAGGCAGTCAACTGGGTGAGTGCCTTTATTAGCGGGGCTTCTCAAGTGATTGTTGCCTTGATTATCGTTCCTTTCATGCTCTTTTATCTCTTGCGTGATGGGAAAGGCTTGCGTAACTATTTGACCCAATTTATGCCAAGAAAATTGAAAGAACCTGTTGGACAAGTTTTATCAGATGTGAATCAACAGTTGTCCAACTATGTTCGAGGGCAAGTGACAGTGGCTATTATTGTAGCAGTAATGTTTATGATCTTCTTCAAGATTATTGGTCTACGCTATGCAGTTACGCTGGGTGTTACTGCTGGTATTTTAAATCTGGTTCCTTATCTGGGTAGCTTCTTAGCCATGCTTCCTGCCTTAGTATTGGGCTTGATTGCTGGTCCAGTCATGCTTTTGAAAGTAGTGATTGTCTTTATCGTAGAACAAACTATTGAAGGTCGTTTTGTCTCTCCATTGATTTTGGGAAGTCAATTAAACATCCATCCCATTAATGTTCTCTTTGTCTTGTTAACTTCAGGATCCATGTTTGGCATCTGGGGAGTCTTGCTCGGTATTCCGGTTTATGCCTCTGCAAAGGTTGTTATTTCAGCGATTTTTGAATGGTATAAGGTAGTCAGTGGCCTATATGAACTAGAGGGAGAGGAAGCTAAGAGTGAACAATAGTCAACAGATGTTGCAGGCTTTGGAGGATCAAGATTTAGCCAAGGCTGAGCATTATTTCGTCAAAGCTTTAGAAAACGATCCAAGTGACCTTCTTTATGAATTAGCCACTTATCTAGAAGGGATTGGTTTTTATCCTCAGGCCAAGGAAATTTATCTGAAAATCGTAGAAGATTTTCCAGAGGTTCATCTTAATCTAGCTGCAATTGCTAGCGAGGATGGTCAAATCGAGGAAGCCTTTGCCTATCTTGAGGAAATCCAAGCTGACAGTGACTGGTATGTATCGGCTTTGGCCCTTAAGGCAGACCTTTACCAAATGGAAGGTTTGACAGATGTGGCGCGTGAGAAATTATTGGAGGCCTTGACTTACTCAGAAGATCCTCTCTTGATATTGGGATTAGCAGAGTTGGATAGTGAGTTGGAAAATTACCAAGAGGCTATTCAAGGCTATGCCCAGTTAGATAATCGTACTATTTATGAGCAAACAGGCATTTCTACCTATCAACGAATTGGATTTGCCTATGCCCAGTTAGGGAAATTTGAAACGGCCACAGAGTTTTTAGAAAAAGCTCTGGAGTTAGAATACGATGACCTAACAGCTTTTGAGTTGGCCAGCCTTTACTTTGATCAAGAAGAATATCAAAAAGCCACCCTCTACTTTAAGCAGATCGATACCATTTCTCCTGACTTTGAAGGATATGAGTATGGGTACAGTCAGGCCTTACATAAGGAACATCAAGTTCAAGAAGCTCTGCGTATCGCTAAGCAAGGCTTAGAGAAAAATCCCTTTGAAACTCGCCTCTTGCTAGCTGCTTCGCAATTCTCTTATGAATTGCATGATGCAAGTGGGGCAGAAAATTATCTCCTTAATGCAAAAACAGACGCTGAGGATACGGAAGAAATTTTACTCCGTCTATCTACTATTTATCTAGAACAAGAGCGTTATGAGGATATTTTAGACTTACAAAGTGAGGAGCCAGAAAATCTTTTGACCAAGTGGATGATTGCTCGTTCTTATCAAGAAATAGATGATTTGGATACTGCCTATGAGCTTTACCAAGAGTTGGCAGGAGATTTAAAGGATAATCCAGAGTTTCTGGAACACTATATCTACCTCTTGCGTGAATTGGGCTATTTTGAAGAAGCAAAAGTCAATGCGCAAGCTTACTTAAAACTAGTTCCAGATGATGTACAAATGCAAGAATTGTATGAGAGATTGTAAGAATATATTTTTAAAACTGTATCTTATCATTTTTGATAGATATAGTTTTTCTTTTTGAAAGAGAATTTTTTTACAAAAAATCTTGGTTATTTAGTTTATTTATGCTATAATAGGAACAATTATTTTAAGGAGGTGTCAGTATGTCTTATTTGTTTGAGATATTACCGAGTTTATTGAGCGGTGCAAGCATGACTTTACAGGTTTTTGCACTGGTCTTGATTTTTTCTATTCCCTTGGGCGTTTTGATTGCCTTTGCCTTGCAAGTCCATTGGAAGCTCCTCCATCATCTGATTAACATTTATATCTGGATCATGCGGGGTACACCCTTGCTTTTGCAATTGATTTTTATTTATTATGTGCTCCCAAGTGTTGGAATCCGTTTAGACCGCCTTCCTGCGGCCATTATTGCCTTTGTTCTCAATTATGCAGCTTACTTTGCTGAAATTTTCCGTGGAGGGATTGATACCATTCCTAAAGGTCAATATGAGGCTGCCAAGGTCTTGAAGTTTAGTCCCTTTGACACAGTGCGCTATATTATTTTGCCTCAAGTGACCAAGATTGTTCTTCCTAGTGTCTTTAATGAGGTTATGAGTTTGGTTAAGGATACTTCTCTGGTCTATGCTTTAGGCATTTCAGATCTTATCTTGGCGAGTCGAACAGCTGCCAACCGTGATGCTAGTCTGGTTCCTATGTTCTTGGCAGGTGCTATTTACTTGATTTTGATTGGGATTGTGACCATTCTTGCCAAAAAAGTTGAGAAGAAGTACAGTTACTATAGATAGGAGGCTACCATGTTAGAATTACGAAATATCAATAAGGGATTTGGTGAAAAGCAAATTTTGTCCAATTTCAGTCTAAGCATTCCTGAAAAACAAATCCTGGCTATTGTTGGGCCTTCTGGTGGAGGTAAGACAACTCTCTTACGCATGCTTGCAGGTCTTGAAACTATTGATTCAGGGCAAATCTTTTATAATGAAGAACCTTTAGAACTGGATGAATTGCAGAAGCGAAATCTACTGGGATTTGTCTTCCAAGATTTTCAACTGTTCCCTCATTTATCAGTTCTAGATAATTTGACCTTATCACCTGTGAAAACTATGGGGATGAAGCAGGAAGAGGCTGAGAAGAAGGCGCGTGGTCTCTTGGAACAGTTAGGACTAGCAGGGCACGCAGATGCCTATCCCTTCTCACTATCTGGTGGTCAAAAGCAGCGGGTGGCCTTGGCGCGTGCTATGATGATTGACCCAGAAATCATTGGCTATGATGAACCAACTTCTGCCCTAGATCCAGAATTGCGCTTGGAAGTGGAAAAACTGATCTTGCAAAATAGGGAACTTGGCATGACGCAGATTGTGGTTACCCACGATTTACAGTTCGCTGAAAATATCGCAGATCAGATTCTCAAGGTTGAGCCCAAGTAGGAGGTGCCAATGACTAATAAGAAAATTGCTTTAGTATTGGTTTCTATCCTGACTCTCTTTTTAACGGCCTGCACTCAGAAGGCTAGCGATCCAAAGCAGGATAACTGGGATAAATATCAAGAGAAGGGGACCATTACTATTGGTTTTGACAATACCTTTGTACCCATGGGTTTTGAAGAAAAGAATGGCCAATATACAGGCTTTGATATTGATTTAGCGCAAGCTGTCTCTGAAAAATTAGGTTTTAAGGTTCAATTTCAGCCAATCGACTGGGATATGAAGGAGACGGAACTGCAAAATGGAACCATAGATGCCATCTGGAATGGCTATTCTGCCACGGATGAACGCCGAGAAAAAGTTACCTTTAGCATTCCATATATGGAAAATCAGCAAGTTCTGGTTGCGAAGAAAGGCCAGCAAATTCGTTCAGTAGAGGATATGAAGGATAAGACCTTGGGAGCCCAAGCTGGGTCCTCTGGTTATTTAGACTTTGAAGCTCAGCCAGACTTACTGAAAAATCGTGTTAAAGACCAGAAGGCCAATCAATACCAGAGTTTCAATGAAGCCTTGATTGATTTGAAGAATGATCGGATTGATGCCTTGTTGATTGACCGAGTGTATGCTAATTATTACCTCCAGTCTGAGGGGATATTAAATGACTACAATGTCTTTTCAGCAGGATTTGAAAGTGAATCCTTTGCGGTCGGAGTTAGACCAGCTGATAAAAGATTGCTGCAAGCTTTAAACCAAGCCTTTGTTCAACTATACCAAGAAGGGAAGTTCCAGGAAATCAGCCAAAAATGGTTTGGAGAAGATGTGGCAACCAAAGAAGTGAAAAGTAGAGATTGAGTTTTTCCTCAGTCTCTTTTTGTATCGAAAAATCCCCTGGCAAGAACCAGAGGATAAGAGCTTATTTCATTGTTGGGAAGAGTAATACATCACGGATAGTAGTTGTATCAGTGAGGAGCATGCAGAGACGGTCGATACCGATTCCTAAACCACCTGTTGGTGGCATACCGTATTCAAGAGCCTCGATGTAGTCATAATCGATACCTGTTGCTTCATCGTCACCAAGTTCTTTGGCTTTAGCTTGGGCTTCGAAACGGCTAAGCTGGTCGATTGGATCGTTGAGCTCAGTAAAGGCATTACCGTACTCCTTAGTCATGATGAAGAGCTCGAAACGATCAGTAAAGCGATCGTCTTCAGGATTCTTCTTAGCGAGTGGAGATACAGCTACTGGATGTCCATAGACAAAAGTTGGTTGAATCAAGGTTTCTTCAACAAACTCTTCAAAGAAGACATTGATAATGTGGCCAACTTCAGTGTAGTGTTTCTCAACTGGAACTTTCTTCTCAGCAGCGATAGCTTTAGCTTCTTCCAAAGTCATGTCTTGCCAGAAATCGACACCAGTAATTTCTTTGATAGCATCCACCATATGAACACGCTTAAATGGTTCGTTGATTTTTATTTCAGTACCTTGATAGTTAACTGGACCATCACCTTTAACAGCTTTAGCAGCGTGTTGGATAATTCCTTCAGTTAAGTCCATGATGTCTTGGAAGTCTGCATAAGCTTGGTAGACTTCGATAGAAGTAAATTCAGGGTTATGAGTAGCATCCATTCCTTCGTTACGGAAGATACGGCCTATTTCATAGACACGTTCCATACCACCAACGATAAGGCGTTTCAAGTGAAGCTCAGTCGCGATACGAAGCACCATATCAATGTTTTGGGCATTGTGGTGGGTGATAAATGGACGGGCAGCAGCACCACCAGCTTCGTTGTGAAGAACAGGTGTTTCCAC
>OIEJ01000445.1_pt1 | contig 14786 bp, 12 predicted proteins | sample 1581791 | NCBI WGS metagenome assembly OIEJ01 (sample SAMN03281019, study PRJEB24777) | human gut metagenome | isolation source: fecal sample PR141 from 1 month old male Chinese infant, vaginal delivered... | place: Singapore | collected 2005-11-08 | reverse complement strand
AGATTCTACTGAAAATAACAAGGACAATCACAAGGAGAAAACGATTTCTTTTTAAAAAGTTTTTTAGGCTACAATTGTTGTTATTTTCGTTTAAAGGAGCCCATAATTAGCTTGGCAATCTCACGCGCAATCGTCCGGAACAAGGAACTCAAGAAGGAATCCTTGGCCTTTTCAAGACTTGATTTCCGAGGGCGACCTGGACTACGTTTTTGAGCTTCTTTTTCCGCTCTGGCTACTTCTTTTGTAGCTTCTTTTTGTTCTTCTTGCGCTTCCTTACTTGCCTTAGCTTCCAATTTTTCGTAGGCAGATTCCCGATCAATCCTTGTCGCATACTTTTGATGGAAAGGCGACGTTGTGATCAAGGCTAATTGTTCACTTTCATTTAAAAGGTCAAAACTCGATTGAGGAGAGAGAATATAAGCACGCTCCACAACGCTAGGTTGCCCCTTCTCATTCAGGAAAGAAACCAAAGCTTCCCCTGTCCCTAATTCTGTGATCACTGTTTCTGTATCAAAGTCTGGATTCGGACGAAAACTTTGAGCAGCTACCTTAATGGCTTTCATTTCTTTTGGAGTGTAGGCCCGGAGAGCATGCTGGACACGATTCCCAAGCTGTGCCAAAACAGATTCTGGAAGGTCTTGAGGATTTTGGGTAATAAAATAGATTCCTACCCCTTTTGAACGAATCAGGCGCACCACTTGCTCAACCTTCTCAAGAAACAGCTTGCTTGCATCCTTAAAAAGGAGATGGGCCTCGTCAAAGAAGAAGACCAATTTTGGCTTTTCAGGATCCCCGACTTCAGGAAGGGTTTCAAAGAGACGGGACAACATCCAAATTAAAAAGGTCGAATACAATTTTGGAGAATGAAAGAGCTTGGTAGCGGAAAGAATATTGATATACCCCCGACCAGAATCATCGACTTGCATAAAGTCATTTAAATCAAGTGCTGGCTCTCCAAAGAACTGATCTGCTCCCTCTTCTTCCAGAACCAAGAGACTTCTTTGGATAGCCCCAACAGATTGCTTGGTGATATTTCCATATTGAGCCGAATAGTCTGAGCTGTGTTCATAGACTTCCTTTAACAGGCTCTGTAGGTCTTTCAAATCAATCAAGGGCCAATTTTTCTCTTGCGCCACTTTAAAGACAATGGCTAAAATTCCTGATTGGGTTTCATTCAAATCAAGCAAACGAGAAAGGAGTAAGGAACCCATTCCTTCAACAGTGGAACGAACAGGGTGACCTGCTTGTCCAAAGACATCCCATAATCGTACTGGGAAAGCTTGTGGCTCAAAAGTATCTGTGATACCAAGAAGCTTAAAACGTTCTTCCAATTTTGGCGTCCATTGACCCGCTTTTGCTAAGCCTGATAAATCTCCCTTGATATCTGCTAGAAAGACCGGAATGCCTTCTTTACTTAATTTCTCTGTTAAAACTTTGAGGGTGACAGTTTTCCCTGTCCCTGTCGCTCCTGCAATCAATCCATGGCGATTCAGCATCCGTAAGTAGATAGGCGTCTCAACCGCTCCTTTGGTAATGGTGATAGTCGTCATTTCATTTCTCCCTAGACTTTTCTTTTGTCTTCCTTTTCTTAGCCCCCAAAATAGACTCAGACAAGCAAGACACACACTTCATCTAGTGTATCATTTTCCTGTCCAAACGCAAGAAATTCTACTTAGATTTTAGGTTAAAGGCACAAAAAAATCTATAAGAGCGATTCCTCACTCTTATAGATTTGTTTGCTTTATTATTTTGCTGCTGCAAATAATGCATCTACCTTATTCCAGTTAATCACTGAGAAGAAGGCTTTGATGTAGTCAGGACGTACATTACGGTATTTTACATAGTAGGCATGTTCCCAAACATCCAAGCCAAGGATTGGGGTTTTGCCTTCTGAGATTGGGGTATCTTGGTTTGCAGTTGAAGTTACTTCGAGTTGACCTTCTTTATTGACAACCAACCATGCCCATCCAGAACCAAAACGTGTTGTTGCTGCTGCTGTGAAGGCCGCTTTAAAGTCTTCAAATGAACCAAAGGCTGCATCAATAGCTGCTGCAAGTTCTGCTGAAGGAGCCGTTTGTTCTGGAGTCATCAATTCCCAGAATAGAGCGTGGTTCAAGTGTCCACCACCATTGTTGATCACCGCTTGGCGAATGTCAGCTGGAATGGTTTCTACATTTGCCAACAAGCTTTCAAGGTCTTCTCCAATTTCAGGATGTTTTTCAAGAGCCGCATTGACATTGTTTACATATGTTTGGTGATGTTTATCATGGTGCAAATGCATCGTTTCTTCATCGATATATGGTTCCAATGCATCGTAAGCATATGGTAATTCTGGTAAAATGATTGCCATTTTAAGGTCCTCTTTTCTTTATTACTGTCTTGATGATAACGCAAACAGCTAAATTATTCAACTAATCTGCTTGCGATTTCACTTGTTCTTAGATGCTATTTGCCACTTTCAAAAGTGCCAAATCAAATAGGTAGTCTTTCTCATACTGACCACTTTTAATCGCATAATCGGTCTCAATGAGGGTTAGCATGGCCTGCTTCAAAAAAGAAAGAGAAAGTCTACGACTGTCTCGCAAGGCAAACTTCACTTGGTATGGATTGATCTTACGTCCCGCTAGATCCGATAAACTCGTAACGATCTGGCTTTCAGTCTGGCCTTCTTCTGATAGAATTTTAACCTGAGTAAATAGACGGAATTGGCCCAGCATAATCGCGATTAATTTGATTTCATCTTCTCCCTGCAAGCGCAGATCTTTGACTAGATTGCTCGCCTGATCGATTTGGCGTTTGAGAATCATTTGGGTCAAGTCAAAAATATTTTCTTGTAAGGTCTTAGGAACCGCCTCTTCGACATCCTCCAAGGTAATCTGACCGTCTTCTTTATAGGCCTGTAAAAAGGCAAGATTCTTCTGCAACTCTCCAAAGTCATAACCAGATTTCAAGAGTAGCTGATCGAGCGCATCCCCCACAAATTTCAAGCCCAATTCTTGGGCCTGACTGGCGAAATAGCGCTTCAAATCTTGGTCTTTTGGGGTCATCGCTTCAACGATTTGAGCATCTCGTTTTAACAGTTTGACCAAACGGCGCTTGCTATCTAACTTCCCTTCAGCAAATATCACCAATTTGGTCGATTCGGAAGGAATTTCCAGATAGCTTTCAAATTGCTTTAGATCTTCATCTGTCAAAAAACGTTTTTTAGCAGTCGTCAGGTCTAACAAGTGGTCCAAAATCACAATCTTCTCATCTGCGAAAAAGGGAAGACTAACCAAATCCAGTTCTACCTCAGCATAGGGGGTTTCCTTCATATCAAAATAAGAATAATTGAGATCAGAAGGATCGTAGGCGATCTTTTGTAAAATGTCTTTTTTTAGCCATTCAAATTGTCCGACATCCTCACCAGTTAAAACAAGAATAGGTGGGAGGGTGTGAACCGTTAGAGCCTTGATATCATTAATAGCTTGCATGATGTTCTCTTATCTCTATCCACTTAGTGCTGTTCGTGTTCGGCAGCCATTTTTTGTTCCAATGGTGTTTTTTCACCAGACAAATCAGGTGCTGCGACAAAGCTTGGAATTTGACCAAATGACCCACTTGTATAGGGATCAGCAGCTGGTCTTAACTGTGTCTCAGTAGCCACTTGAGTTGGATGAACGACTGGCTGTGGAAACGCGTTTTTTGCTGGAAACATCAAAAGGATAAGGAGGGCGACTGCCCCGATAAGCCAAATGAAGAGGAAGACCTCTAAAGAAGTTACTAAATAGAACAGAATTGGGCCAAGGTTCAAAAAGATCCAAGACCAATGAATCCCTGCATCTCGCAATCGTCGCACACAAATCGCTTGGCTCGGTACAAAAATAAGAAAATAAAAGAAGACCAAGAAAGCAAGCGACCATAGAACAGGGAGGGCTTGTAAGTTAGAGAGTGGCAAGGAATCCTTGCCAGCTTGATGCGATACATCCGCTACGATGAAAAAGACCCAGAGAGGCAATGAAATCAAAAAATTCCAGAAAAAGGCTAGCCAAAAATGGGCACGGCTGGTCCTACCTGAAAAGTCAGCATACTGGAGCCAAAATTGCTTAAATGCGTTCATATCATTCTACCTTTATATTAATTTCATCTTCTATAATAGCAATTTTCAACAGTAAAAGCAAACCTTCCCTTTCTTCTAGCGGACAGTCTCCAGCCTCCAATGATCCCAGCCAATCAATCGAATAGCCCCTCTTTCATCGGTACGAAGGTAAGAAATCGAACGCTTCTCCAATCGTTCCAACAATTCTTTATGGGGATGCTGGTAACGATTCTTCTTTCCAACTGAAATCAAGGCCAGTTGAGGATGTAATCGATCTAAAAAGACGTCGCTCGAGGATCCTTTTGATCCGTGGTGTCCTACTTTTAAGACGTCTACTTCTAGTTGGGGATAATTGGCTAAAAGCTGTTTTTCTCCTGCTTCTTCAAGGTCCCCAGTAAAGAGAAATCGTTTTTGAAAAAATTGTCCATATAAGACGATCGAATCATTATTTTTCCCATCACCCACTCCATCAGGGGATAAGACCTCTAGATAACTCTCAAATATAGGTAAGTGATCGCCTCTGTTGACAACTTTGATCGAACTATGAAGCTGTTTCAACTGCTCTTGAAATTTGGGTTGGGTGAGGCTTCCCTGACTGATATAAATCGTTTGAATTGGAATTTGTCTGGCCACCTCAAGCATATCTCCCATGTGGTCCTGATCCGTATGTGTCACAACCAACGTGTCGATTTTTCCAACCCCTCGACTCTTAAGGTAAGGAAGGAGGGTTTTCTCAGCATTGGCCGACTGATGACGCTCCTGCCACTTTTCCCCGCTCTTAAAACTGACACGCCCACCCACATCAATTAAGATCGTCCGGCCTTTCCAATCTCGTAAAAAGATGCTATCTCCTTGGCCAATATCGACCATTATAATCTCATTTTCTAAGGGGTGCTTGGTCCAAGCAAAGATTAGAAAGATAGCTCCTATACAAAGTAAGCGTACCCCCTTTTGCTTTCGGATATCATAGAGAATTCCCAAAAGAACGATTAAGCCAAGTAGAGCCAGCCCTGTCGGTTGACCAAATACTAGGGGAAGTGACGTTACTTCTGCAATCCAGCGGATACACGCCTCGATCAAGATAAAGACAGTATTAAAGATGGTCAATGGTTTTAAAAAAGAGAATAGAAACAAAACAGTCAAACCTGGAAGCAAGACAAGGTCAAATAAAAAGGAAAAGATAAAGGTCAGCGGAATGGACCAGGGTTGAAAGACAGCAAAATAATAGGTTAAAAATGGCAATATCCCTAAGCTAATGCAAGTACTCTCCAGTAGCACTTTTTTAAATCCAACATAGGAACTCGTATCTATCAGGGTCAAAATAAAGGCATAGGCACAACTTAACACACCACCGGCTGTAAGGAGGAAGGAAGGCATAAGAACCATCAAGAACATGATTGTAACCGCCATATTCTCCATTCCAACAATCCCTTTTTGGGACAATAATTTTTGCAGAAGGCTACGAACAACAGAGACTGAAAAGCCCGTCAAACCCGCGTAAAGAAAGGAAAGAGGATACATCAAGAGATCTACCGTTTCTTGCAGAATTCCCAAGCGTAAGAGGATTTTTCGAATACCATTGATGAAAAATCCAACCTGCATTCCCGATAAGGCAAACAAATGGATAATGCCTAAGCTGGAATAGAGCTGGTCCATCTCTTCAAAATCAGTATCTAGATAGCCAAAGAGAAGTCCTGTCATATACTGATTCATTGGATGCGGAAAGTGTTCCTTGCTCCAAACAATAGCTTGGCGCCTTATTTGGGAGCACCAATCAAACAGATTCCAGGTTTTAGAAGGCACAGCCGATCGAAAAGACTCGATAGTGATTTGATAATGGATTCCTTGCGTCTTCAAATAAGCACGGTAATCAAATCCTCGAAAATTTCGCTGACCTACTGGCTCTTCCATCCTTCCTTTATACGAAATATCCAAGGACTTCGTTTGTGATTGCCATTGCTTTTTTTCCTTTTCTGATTTCAACTGATAAAAGACTTGGTAGGTGTTTCCTTGATCTGTTGCCCTAAAGCTCAGCAAATCACCATTGATCTTAATCGTATCTGGCAGTAAACGTAACTGAGCCGGTGGCTGAGACGCTCCACTTTTGTGCTCGTTTAGAAAACGCTGAATAAAAAAGAAGCCAGCAAAACAAACTGCCAGAACTGCAAGCTTAATCAAGCTTTGACGCTCATTTTTATATCGATTGACTAACAAGAATAGAGCGACGACAAGGATGATCTCCGTCTGAAATGAAGGTTGGTAGACACTGAAATACAAACACAGCAATAAAAAGGCTAAGTGAACTGGCGAAAAGGGAAACTGCTTAATCCACCGTAAAAGCATCTTTTAATTTCTCCAGCGTTTTCTCACCTATTCCTGACACATTTTTTAGATCCTCTACCGATCGAAAAGGACCGTTTGCTTCACGGTAGGCGATAATATCAGAGGCCCTCTTTTGGCCAATGCCTGAAACCGTCTGTAATTCAGCCTCAGTTGCACGGTTCAAATGCACCTTTCCCGGTTTTTCTGAGCTTGCAGATGAGGTAGTTGGGCTCGCTGAACCGCCAGCCGCGGGAACATCTTCTCCTTCTTTAGCCACATATATGACAGCTTCATCCGTGAGTTTTTGCGCCAAATTAACCGATTGACTATTAGCTTCTGGGGTCATCCCACCAGCTTTATAAATCGCATCGTGAACCCGACTATTGGACCGTAATTCATAAACTCCTGGCTGTTTGACAGCCCCCTTGACATCCACCGTAATGACCTCAGCTTCTTCTGACATTGAAGGGGATGTCTTTTCTTCTTTTGAACTAGAGACCTGTGTTTTTTTCTGGGATGATGATACACTAGACGCTTGATAAAGATCTGGAACTGTCGAAGTACTTGACTTAGGTTGTTGAAGGATAAAATAGCCACCCACTAAAAGGCCAATCACTGCAATCCCTAAAAAGAGTTTGTATTCCTTGATTTTTTCAATCATATCTTCCATGAAAATCCTCCTCTCACTTTTATTATTCGTAAAAATAAAAAAAACTGAGAAAATTTCTCAGTATTTTTACTTATTTTTCCGGTGTTTGTCTGGATCCCATACAAAGCTTGCGAGGTAACTAAAGAGCAAGGTCAAGATGCCCACGACTAAAACAACTGGAATCAGAAGGATTTTCAACAAACGAATCAAGATAAAGGGTTTTGTTGGGGTGTTGATCGCTTGGGCTTCAGCATCCAAACGATCAAACTCCTCTTGAACACGACGGGCAACTTCTGCTACCCCTTCGTCATTCATTTTTTTGATATCTGAAATATCAATTGGATGTCCAAAGTTCATATCAATCCGCTCACCAGTTGCCAAACCGTGCAGATCTCTTGGTCCAGTGTAAGTCACTGGCATGATACGGACCTTAGCCATTTTGGCAATGATGGCGACACCACCTTTAACATCTTGTGAATGCCGGCTCCCACTTGGGAACATAATCAAGGAACGGTTGCTCTTTTTCAACATATTAACGGGGTACTTAATGGCTTCTGCCCCTGGATTTTCACGATCAATCGGAAAAGCTCCACACATACGGATCCACCAGCCAAAAATACGATTGGTGAAGAGTTCTTTTTTCGCCATAAAAATAAACTGCTTGGGCTTGGTCGCAAAGGCCATATAAACGGGATCCCACCAAGTCCGGTGAGGAGATACCAGGATATAATTTTCATCACGATCTGGAATATTTTCCTTATGATGGTAATGGGCATTGCCATTTAATACCCAAAGAATAAAGGCAACAAGGCCACGTAAGTAGGTGTAAAACATAGTTGTTCCTCAAATTCATTCATTTGTTACGATATATGATGTAAAATCATATGGATTCTTTCTTATTATACCCTATCCTTATTTTGACCGCAAACTTTTTTGTAGAAAAAAGTCTCAGCAGGCCAATTCTAGATAGTCTTTTTCTCAAAAAAATGATATGATATTGTCTATGGAAACTATTGATTTGAAGGGGTTAACCCGAAGTGATGTCCGTAAAAAAACAGAACGCGGACAAACCAACAATTTTACAACGAATACCAGTACCAGTACTTGGCAGATCATCAAGCGCAATGTCTTTACCTTGTTTAACACCTTGAACTTTGTGATTGCTGTAGCTCTTGCTGCTGTACAAGCCTGGAGCAATATGGTTTTCTTTGCCGTCATTAGCTTTAATGCGATCACAGGGATCATGACTGAAATGCGGGCCAAACGAATGATTGACAAGCTCAATCTCATGAGCCGGGAACTGGTCACGGTCATTCGAGACGGGGAGAAAGATGCGATTTCACCGGAAGAGCTCGTCCTTGGTGATTTAATCCTACTTTCTTCTGGGGAGCAAATCCCGAGTGATGCCGAGGTTATGTCTGGAATTGCTGAAGCCAATGAAGCGATGCTAACAGGGGAGAGTGATCTAGTCTTAAAAGAGGTCGGAGCTGAACTTCTTTCTGGTAGTTATATTGCGAGTGGTCAAGTCTATGCTCGTGTCAAACGAGTTGGGGCAAACAACTATGCTAACAAACTGATGATGGAAGCCAAAACCCTGAAGCCAATCAATTCGCGTATTCTCTATAACTTGGCGAAAATCTCTAGCTTCACTGGAAAAATTATCATCCCATTTGGTCTTGCTCTCTTCTTTGAAGCCCTGTTGATTAAAATGCTGCCCATCAAGGATTCCGTTGTGAATTCTTCCACTGCTCTCTTGGGAATGTTGCCAAAAGGAATCGCCCTTTTGACCGTTACTTCTCTCCTGACAGCGGTGATTAAGCTCGGCATGCGAAAGGTTCTTGTTCAAGAAATGTACTCAGTAGAAACCCTTGCACGTGTGGATACCTTGTGTTTGGATAAAACTGGGACCATCACCCAAGGCAAGATGACTGTGGAAGCCCTCCACAGTTTATCCGATCATTTCTCTGAGGAAACCATCAAGGTGATCCTATCAGCTTACATGCAAAATAGTGAAGATACCAACCCTACTGCGCAAGCTATTCGTAAGGCTTATGGGGAATTGGAGCACGCCTATTCTGCTGAAAACATCATTCCATTTTCGAGTGATCGGAAATGGGGAGCCATGCACTTATCCAATCTTGGAACCGTCTTTCTCGGTGCTCCTGAAATGCTTCTTCACGAAAATCCGACGGCTGTTGTCGAAGCACAAGCCCGCGGATCACGGGTGCTCGTCCTTGCCCACAGCTCAGAAATGATCAGTATGCAAGAGTTGACATTGCCAGAGGATCTTGAAGGAATTGCCGTTATTGAAATTACGGACCCAATCCGCGAAGGCGCATCGGATACCCTAGAGTATCTGCGCTCTGAAGGTGTGGATCTAAAAATCATCTCTGGCGACAATCCTGTAACCGTTTCTTATATAGCCCAACAAGCTGGCTTTAAAAACTATGAGAACTACATCGATTGTTCAAAAATTGGTGATGATCAATTAGTCGATCAAGCAGAAGATACAGCTATTTTTGGACGTGTATCCCCTCACCAAAAGAAACTGCTCATCCAGACCTTGAAAGCAGCTGGCCGGACAACGGCTATGACTGGAGATGGGGTCAATGATATTCTTGCTCTTCGCGAAGCAGACTGCTCCATCGTAATGGCTGAAGGAGATCCAGCAACCCGTCAAATTGCAAATATTGTACTTTTGAACTCTGACTTTAATGACGTTCCAGAAATTCTTTTTGAAGGTCGTCGTGTGGTGAATAATATTGGACGAATCGCCCCCATCTTCTTCATCAAGACCATTTATTCCTTCCTCTTGGCCATTATCTGTATTGCCAGCGCCCTTTTCTTCAACGTCAATTATTTGCTGATTTTCCCTTTCATTCCTATTCAAATCACCTTGATCGACCAATTCGTCGAAGGCTTCCCACCATTTGTGCTGACCTTCGAACGCAATATCAAACCGGTTGAAAAACACTTCTTGAGACGTTCCCTTCTGTTAGCCCTACCGAGCGCCTTGATGGTCGTCTTTAGCGTCTTGTTTATTCGCCTTTGGGGAGCAAGCCATGGTTGGTCTGCAGCCGATATGTCTACTGTATCCTACTACTTACTTGGATCCATAGGTTTCCTATCCGTTATCCGTGCTTGCCTGCCACTAAATATCTGGCGGGTCCTCCTCATCCTCTTCTCTGTAGTAGGATTCTACGCATCTGCGGTCGTGTTGAAAAACTTGATCGAGATTTCACTCCTTACGGCTACTACTTTCCCAGTTTATCTGGCATTAATGGCCACCTTTACAGGTGTCTTTATCCTGACAACCATTCTACAAAAGTATGAATTTGATTAAAAAAGTTGAGAGTTTTGCTCTCAACTTTTTATGTTCTAACGATCTTTCCCCGAGCCTCTTTTCATGCTATAATAGAGCCATGACAGATATCGAATTAAAAGACGGCGAGCGCGTCAATCAACTCTTTTCAAGTGATGTGAAAATCATTCAAAATCGAGAAGTTTTTAGTTACTCGGTAGACAGTGTCCTGCTCTCTCGCTTTCCAAAATTACCGAAACGAGGCTTGATTGTAGACCTCTGCGCGGGAAATGGGGCTGTTGGCCTTTTTGCCAGTACCCGCACGCATGCAAAGATTATCGGTGTCGAAATTCAAGAACGTCTAGCAGATATGGCTACCCGCTCCATTGCCCTCAATGGCTTGGACCAACAAATGTCCATGATCACCGATGACCTCAAGCATCTTCCCCAACATATCAAAGGGAGTAAGGTCGATATTATCCTTTGCAATCCCCCTTATTTCAAGGTTGATGAACATTCCAATCTCAATGAGAGTGAGCACTACCTCTTAGCACGGCACGAAATCACAACCAATTTGGATGAGATTTGCCATGTTGCCCAACGGGTCCTCAAGTCAAATGGTCGCTTAGCAATGGTCCATCGTCCTGACCGATTCTTGGACATTGTAGAGACGATGAAGCGCTACAATCTTGCCCCTAAGCGGATCCAGTTTGTCTATCCAAAAGTGACCAAAGAGGCGAATATGTTATTGATTGAGGCGATCAAGGATGGTTCACTAGATGGCTTAAAGATCCTACCTCCCCTCTTTATTCACAATGAAGATGGCAGCTATACTGACGAAATTCATGAGATCTATTATGGAAACTAAAGCTTATATGTATGTTCTGGAGTGTGCGGATGGCTCCCTCTACACAGGTTATACAACAGACGTTGAAAAACGTGTCAAGACCCACAATGCTGGAAAGGGGGCCAAGTACACACGGGCTCGCCTCCCTGTCACCCTCCTCTATCAGGAATCCTATCCCGATAAACCCTCTGCCATGTCTGCTGAAGCTCTTTTTAAAAAGAAATCACGCCAGGCAAAATTAAACTATATCAAAGAAAACCGTCGGACTTCGTGATCCAACGGTTTTTCATTTACAAGAAAGTCATACGGTATTGGTGAGTTCGCTGTTCTTGTGGGCGCAACAGAATGACCCCTTTCTTGTCTTCGAAGAAATCCCCTTCTTCATCTGATGTTGGTAGCCCTGTCCAAGGCTCCAAGGCAATGAAGGGCCCATCATTACTACTTGACCAAAGAACCAAATGATCAAAATCAGAAAATGTAAATCCGATGCCATTACCGGATTTTTTTGAGATGAGCTGGACAGATTTTGAGGCTAACTCATCCAAAATAATGGCATCCTTTTGAAAGAGTTCATGTGTCAATTGTAAGCGCCGGTCCTGATTGAAAAATGGCAAACGCTTCGTTCGATTGATCAAACCAGTATCTGTATTCAAGAAGGGAATACTGCAAGTTTCTTCTTGTTCAAATACCAATTCATAATCGTCATAAGTTTCATCTGCTAAAAGGGGGCAACGAAAGGCTGGATGACCCCCAATACAATAGGGCATGACTTGATCTAGCTCAAGATTTTGCACACGATAAGTCGTACTAACTTCTTTTCCACTCAATTCATAAGCAATTTCTACTCGAAAATGAAAAGGGTAGTTTTGCAAGCTTTCTGGGTTTGAAGTGATGGCAAAGACCAGGCGATTGGCACTATGTTCTTTGAGTTGAAATTCTCTCTTGCGAATCAAACCATGTCTTGGTAGCTGCCCTGTCTGCTCTCCACTGTTTAGATGATACTTTACTTGGCCATTTCGTACATTTCCACAAATCGGGAATAGAACAGGAGCTTGTCCTCCCCAATACTTGGCATCACCTTGCCACAAATACTCTAGGCCCTCCCTATTTTGTATCGACTTTAGTTCTCCTCCAAATGACCTACATTTTAGTTGAAGAACATCATTTTTTAACTCAAAATCCATTATAGAATCCCCTTCTCCTGCTTGCTTTGATCGAAAAGCAAGACAACTTTCTCTTAAAATCTATAGATTTTTAAAAAATTTCAAAAAAAACGTTGACAAGGCACAAAAATAATTGTACAATTAATATGTTAACAGAAACAATTAATTTTAGCAATTCCCAACTTCTGTTAACCGATCTTTTTCAGAAGTGATGGGTTGTACCCGTCATTCTCGAAAAATTCCTCCTACATTTGGTCTCCTTATAAATATACAAGGGTTAACGATTGCGCAACCCTTGTATTTTTTATTTTCTAAAAAAGACGGCCGATCTGCGACCGTCGTCTTATAGGATTTATTTATCCCCTTTATTTCGGATGACAAAGCCGTTTTTCTTTTCATTTGAAGTACGATGTGGGCGTTTGTTTCCCTTTCCTTCAAAGTCTCGGCTATTTTTATTGGACTTCCGTTTGAAATCACGGCGTCCACCATCCCGGTCTTCTCTTCGGTTTCGATCACGACGTTGGTCTCCACGGTAGCCATTTCCACGACCACCTTTGCCCTTTCCACCAAAACCACCAGAAGATGGTTTAAATGGCAATGGTTTTTCACGCGCAATTTCCACTTCTGGAAGGCTATCTGGATCTTGAACGGTTAAGCTCAAAATATACATCGCCAATTCTTCAGGAGAAAACTCTGCCGCCAATTTCCGTGCATCTTTGCCAAACTTCTCAAAATTGGTACGGATACTTTCATCCTCAAAGTCACGTTCAATTTTCTTCAAGGCCACTTGTTTTTTCGCTTGGAAGGCTTCTTCTGCTGTCGCAGGTTTCATCCCCTTCATCCGCTTTTTGGTGAGGTTTTCAATAATTTGGAGATAGCCCATTTCATTAGGTGCGACAAAGGTAATGGACTGTCCTGATTTCCCAGCACGACCTGTACGACCAATCCGGTGAACATAACTTTCTGGATCTTGTGGAATATCGTAGTTGTAGACATGCGTCACACCTGAAATGTCCAAGCCACGCGCTGCTACATCCGTAGCTACAAGAACATCCAGATTCCCATTTTTGAAATCGCGAAGGACACGCAGGCGTTTGTTTTGATCCAAATCTCCATGAATTCCTTCTGCTCGGAAACCACGGATCTTGAGACCACGCGTCAACTCATCGACACGGCGCTTGGTTCGACCAAAGACGATGGCTAGTTCAGGCTGTTCTACATCCATGAGACGGGTCATAGTGTCAAACTTCTCACCTTCTTTGACACGGATATAGTACTGATCTACTAATTCTGTCGTCAATTCTTTAGAAGCAATCTTGACGTGCTCAGGCTCTTTCATAAACTGGACACCGATCCGTTTGATGGCATCCGGCATGGTAGCTGAAAAGAGCAAGGTTTGACGTTCCTCAGGAACACGGCTAATAATAGCTTCGATATCCTCTAAGAAGCCCATGTTAAGCATTTCATCTGCTTCATCCAGGATCAAGGTTTCAATATGATTGAGTTTCAAAGCCTTGCGCTTGATCAAATCCAGTAAGCGTCCAGGTGTTCCCACAACGATGTGAGCGCCTGACTTCAAAGCTTTAATTTGCTTTTCAATGCTGGACCCACCATAGACAGAACGGACTTTGACACCCTTACTGCGTCCAAAGCGGAACAATTCTTCCTGACTCTGAACTGCCAATTCACGCGTTGGCGCAATGACAAGGGCTTGGATAACGGTATTATCCACATCAATCTTCTCCAAAGTTGGAAGACCGAAAGCCGCAGTTTTACCAGTCCCTGTTTGCGCTTGACCGATGACGTCTTTTCCCTCAAGGGCCAAAGGAATAGTTTGTTCTTGGATGGGGCTCGCTTCTACAAAGCCAGCTTTTTCAATTTCTGCTAATAAGGAAGCAGAGAGGTTAAATTCGTTGAATTTCAATTGTTTCTTCTTTCTAAAAGTGGTGCGAAGCCACTTTATCACACTTCGTTCAATGCACTGCATTGATGGCTCAGGAAGTCGCCTTCCTTGGTTTGCTGTCGTAACACTCATTTGAACAAAATCCAACTTTGCTAGGATTTTAATTAGCGAAAAACTGGATGCAGATAAGGATTGCTCGACCAACCTCTATGCTAGAGCTTGAGGGGATTCCCATCCTGCATACAAAAAGTTCTTCCCTAGGTTTTTCTCATACAAGTTTACAACTTATCTAGTATAACACAATGCAGATACAAAAGATAGTCAAACGAAAACATTTTTATCGTTTGACCAATCTTTGCTAGTTGAAAGTGCGAAGGCTGGCTAAATGATACCGATTTAGAATCGCTATTTTACGGACTATTTTTCAAAAAAGCTTTTTATTTTAAACTATAATTTCTTTGTAAAAACTTTTATTTTTTGGCAGGTCCTACCTTGCGTTTTTACAAATAAATATGTATAATAC
>OIEJ01000443.1_pt1 | contig 14816 bp, 10 predicted proteins | sample 1581791 | NCBI WGS metagenome assembly OIEJ01 (sample SAMN03281019, study PRJEB24777) | human gut metagenome | isolation source: fecal sample PR141 from 1 month old male Chinese infant, vaginal delivered... | place: Singapore | collected 2005-11-08 | reverse complement strand
ATATAGAGAACAGTGTAATAATAGACATAATAGGTATAATATAAAAATTCTAGGAGATTTATATTGTATGTTTTCGGTTTTATATATCCTATAGCATAAATATAAAAATACTGACATAGATACAAGTGAACAGAAAATAAATTAGTAAGCTGATGAAATTTTTCTCAAGAGAAGCCTTTTATAGGTAAAAATGGTATAATATAGTGAGAAGGATAGAGGAGAAGTGTAAATTGATCGCACAACTAGATACAAAAACAGTCTATAGTTTTATGGAGAGCGTTATTTCGATAGACAAGTATGTGAGAGAAGCTAAAGACTATGGCTACACTCATCTGGCTATGATGGATATTGATAACCTTTATGGAGCTTTCGACTTTCTAGAAGTCACAAAAAAATACGGCATTCATCCTCTATTAGGGCTTGAAATGACTCTTTTAGTGGATGAGCAGGAAGTAAATCTGCGCTTTTTAGCTCTATCTAGTGTGGGCTATCAGCAGTTGATGAAGCTTTCAACAGCCAAGATGCAGGGGGAGAAAAATTGGTCAGTTTTATCTCAGTATCTGGAGGATATTGCGTTAATTGTGCCTTACTTTGAAGAACTTGAGTCGCTCAATATAGGCTGTGATTACTATATAGGGGTTTACCCAGAAACACTGGCCAGCGAATTTCACCATCCTATTTTGCCATTGTATCGGGTCAATACATTTGAAAGTAAGGATAGAGAAGTTCTTCAAGTATTAACAGCGATTAAAGAAAATCTACCGCTCAGAGAAGTTCCCTTGCGTTCGAGACAAGATGTTTTTATATCAGCAAGTTCTTTAGAAAAACTATTCCAAGAACGTTTTCCGCAAGCCTTGGATAATTTAGAAAAACTTATTTCAGGCATTTCTTATGATTTGGATACGAGTCTAAAATTGCCTCGTTTTAACCCAGCTAGACCAGCAGTAGAAGAGTTGAGAGAACGTGCTGAATTGGGCCTTGCTCAGAAGAGGTTGTCTAGTAAAGAATATCAAGACCGTCTTGACCAAGAATTGGCTGTTATTCATGATATGGGCTTTGATGATTATTTCTTGGTTGTCTGGGATTTACTGCGTTTTGGACGTTCGAATGGTTATTATATGGGTATGGGACGGGGTTCTGCAGTAGGTAGCTTGGTTTCTTATGCCTTAGATATCACAGGGATTGACCCAGTAAAGAAAAATCTGATTTTTGAACGCTTTCTCAATCGTGAACGCTATACCATGCCTGATATTGATATTGATATCCCAGATATTTATCGTCCAGATTTTATCAGATATGTTGGCAATAAATATGGTAGTAAACATGCTGCTCAAATCGTTACTTTTTCAACCTTTGGAGCCAAGCAAGCTCTACGAGATGTATTGAAACGCTTTGGTGTGCCTGAGTATGAATTATCTGCAATTACTAAGAAAATCAGTTTTCGGGACAATCTTAAGTCGGCCTATGAGGGCAATCTCCAGTTTCGTCAGCAAATCAATAGTAAGTTAGAATACCAAAAAGCCTTTGAGATTGCTTGCAAGATTGAGGGCTATCCAAGACAAACCTCTGTCCATGCGGCTGGTGTTGTAATCAGTGACCAAGATTTGACCAACTACATCCCTCTAAAGCATGGTGATGAAATTCCACTGACTCAGTATGATGCTCATGGAGTTGAGGCTAGCGGACTTTTAAAGATGGACTTTCTGGGGCTGCGAAATTTGACCTTTGTCCAGAAGATGCAAGAGTTGCTTGCTGAAATAGAAGAGATTCACCTTAAAATCGAAGAAATCGATCTGGAAGACAAAGAAACGCTGGCTTTATTTGCTTCTGGTAATACAAAAGGTATCTTTCAATTTGAACAACCTGGTGCTATTCGCCTGCTCAAGCGTGTGCAGCCAGTCTGTTTTGAAGATGTCGTAGCAACTACTTCCCTAAATAGACCAGGTGCTAGTGACTACATCAATAATTTTGTGGCAAGAAAGCATGGGCAGGAAGAAGTGACTGTTCTGGATCCAGTACTGGAGGATATTTTGGCTCCAACCTATGGTATCATGCTCTATCAGGAGCAGGTTATGCAGGTTGCCCAGCGATTTGCTGGATTTAGTCTTGGAAAAGCCGATATTTTGCGTCGGGCTATGGGGAAAAAGGATGCCTCTGCCATGCATGAGATGAGGGCTTCCTTTATTCAGGGATCATTAGAAGCTGGACATACTGCGGAAAAGTCAGATCAAGTCTTTGACGTCATGGAGAAGTTTGCAGGTTATGGATTTAACCGATCTCACGCCTACGCCTACTCAGCCTTAGCCTTCCAGTTGGCTTATTTCAAAACACATTATCCAGCCATTTTTTATCAGGTCATGTTGAATTCTGCCAACAGTGATTACTTAACAGATGCCTTAGAATCAGGCTTTGAAGTAGCGCCTCTGTCCATCAACACCATTCCCTATCACGATAAAATTGCCAATAAGTCCATCTATCTAGGATTGAAATCGATTAAGGGAGTCAGCAAGGATTTGGCACTTTGGATTCTTGAAAATAGACCTTATTCTAACATTGAAGATTTTATAGCTAAATTACCTGAGAATTATCTGAAACTTCCTCTGCTAGAACCTTTGGTAAAAGTTGGTCTTTTTGATTCATTTGAAAGAAATCGTCAAAAAGTATTCAATAATTTAGTTAATCTATTTGAATTTGTGAAAGAGTTAGGAAGCTTGTTTGGTGATACCATTTATAGTTGGCAGGAATCGGAAGATTGGACGGAACAAGAAAAATTCTATATGGAACAAGAACTTTTAGGAGTAGGAGTTAGCAAACATCCACTACAAGCTATTGCAAGTAAAGCTATTTACCCGATTACCCCAATCGGAGATTTGTCAGAAAATAGCTACGCTATTATTTTGGTTGAAGTTCAGAAAATAAAAGTAATTCGTACCAAAAAGGGTGAAAATATGGCCTTTTTACAGGTGGATGACAGTAAGAAAAAATTGGATGTTACCCTCTTTTCAGACTTATATCGTCAGGTTGTGCAGGAAATAAAAGAGGGAGCCTTCTACTATATAAAAGGAAAAATCCAGTCACGTGATGGCCGTCTGCAAATGATTGCACAAGAAATAAGAGAAGCAGTTGATGAACGCTTTTGGATACAGGTGAAAAATCATGACTCGGATCAAGAAATTTCGAGAATTTTAGACCAATATAAAGGTCCAATCCCAGTCATCATCAGGTATGAAGAGGAACAGAAAACAATCGTTTCCCCTCATCATTTTGTAGCTAAATCCAATGAATTAGAAGCGAAATTGAATGAAATCGTTATGAAAACGATTTATCGCTAAAAATACGGAAAATAGAAGAATTTTAAAATCAAATGTGGTATAATCAATATGAATGTTAAGAGAAAAAGGAGCATAAACCAATATGAAACGTATTGCTGTTTTGACTAGTGGCGGAGACGCCCCTGGTATGAACGCTGCTATCCGTGCAGTTGTTCGTCAAGCAATTTCAGAAGGAATGGAAGTGTTTGGTATCTATGATGGATATGCTGGTATGGTTGCCGGTGAAATTCATCCCCTAGATACAGCTTCAGTAGGAGACATCATTTCTCGTGGTGGTACTTTCCTTCACTCAGCTCGTTACCCAGAGTTCGCTCAACTTGAAGGGCAACTTAAAGGGATTGAGCAATTGAAAAAACACGGAATTGAAGGTGTAGTTGTTATCGGTGGTGACGGATCTTACCACGGCGCTATGCGTTTGACTGAACATGGCTTCCCAGCTATCGGTCTTCCAGGTACAATCGATAACGATATCGTTGGTACTGACTTTACAATCGGTTTTGACACAGCGGTTACAACTGCTATGGATGCTATCGATAAGATTCGTGATACATCATCAAGTCACCGTCGTACTTTTGTTATTGAAGTTATGGGACGTAACGCTGGTGATATCGCTCTTTGGGCTGGTATTGCAACTGGTGCTGATGAAATCATCATTCCTGAAGAAGGATTCAAGATTGAAGATATCGTAGAAAGCATTAAATGTGGTTATGAGTGTGGTAAAAAACACAATATCATCGTCTTGGCAGAAGGTGTTATGTCAGCAGCTGAATTTGGTAAAAAACTAAAAGAAGCTGGGGATACAAGCGACCTTCGTGTGACAGAACTTGGACATATTCAACGTGGTGGTTCTCCAACTGCGCGTGACCGTGTATTGGCGTCACGTATGGGTGCCCATGCTGTTAAACTTCTTAAAGAAGGTATCGGTGGTGTTGCGGTTGGTATCCGTAACGAGAAAATGGTTGAAAACCCAATTCTTGGAACTGCAGAAGAAGGAGCATTGTTTAGCCTTACTGCAGAAGGTAAGATTGTGGTTAACAACCCACACAAAGCCGATATTGAGCTATCTAGCTTGAATAAGAGCTTGTCATAATTTACAATTTAGTTAATAAGACCAAAAAGGTCATATATATAAAGGAGTCACAAAAATCATGAACAAACGTGTAAAAATCGTTGCAACTTTGGGTCCTGCGGTAGAAATCCGTGGTGGTAAAAAATTCGGTGAGGACGGATACTGGGGTGAAAAACTTGATGTTGAAGCTTCAGCTAAAAACATTGCTAAATTGATTGAAGCTGGTGCTAACACATTCCGTTTCAACTTCTCACACGGTGACCATCAAGAACAAGGTGAGCGTATGGCAACTGTTAAACTTGCTGAAAAACTTGCAGGTAAAAAAGTTGGTTTCCTTCTTGATACAAAAGGACCAGAAATCCGTACAGAATTGTTTGAAGGTGAAGCTAAAGAGTATTCATACAAAACTGGTGAAAAAATCCGTGTTGCAACTAAACAAGGAATCAAATCAACTCGTGAAGTGATTGCATTGAACGTTGCTGGTGCTCTTGATATCTATGATGATGTTGAAGTCGGTCATCAAGTTTTGGTCGACGATGGTAAACTTGGTCTTCGTGTGGTTGCTAAAGATGACGCAACTCGTGAATTTGAAGTTGAAGTTGAAAACGATGGAATCATCGCTAAACAAAAAGGTGTGAACATTCCTAACACTAAAATTCCTTTCCCAGCTCTTGCTGAACGCGATAACGACGATATCCGTTTCGGTCTTGAACAAGGTATCAACTTCATCGCGATTTCATTCGTACGTACTGCAAAAGACGTGAACGAAGTTCGTGCAATCTGTGAAGAAACTGGAAACGGACATGTTCAATTGTTCGCTAAAATCGAAAACCAACAAGGTATCGATAACTTGGATGAAATCATTGAAGCTGCTGATGGTATCATGATTGCTCGTGGTGACATGGGTATCGAAGTACCATTCGAAATGGTTCCAGTTTACCAAAAAATGATTATCACTAAAGTCAATGCTGCAGGTAAAGTTGTTATCACTGCAACAAACATGCTTGAAACAATGACTGAAAAACCACGTGCAACTCGTTCAGAAGTATCAGACGTATTTAACGCTGTTATCGACGGAACTGACGCAACAATGCTTTCAGGTGAGTCTGCAAACGGTAAATACCCACTTGAGTCAGTAACTACAATGGCTACAATCGATAAGAACGCTCAAACTCTTCTTAACGAATACGGACGTTTGAACTCAGATTCATTCGAACGTAACTCTAAGACAGAAGTAATGGCTTCAGCTGTTAAAGATGCTGCTAACTCAATGGACATTAAATTGGTTGTAACTCTTACTAAGACAGGTCACACTGCACGTTTGATCTCTAAATACCGTCCAAATGCTGACATCTTGGCATTGACATTCGACGAATTGACAGAACGTGGATTGATGTTGAACTGGGGTGTTATCCCAATGTTGACAGATGCTCCATCATCAACTGATGATATGTTTGAAATTGCTGAACGTAAAGCAGTTGAAGCAGGTCTTGTACAATCTGGTGACGATATCGTTATTGTTGCTGGTGTACCAGTTGGAGAAGCTGTTCGTACAAACACAATGCGTATCCGTACAGTACGTTAATTAATAGAAAAATAGCCTATCATATCAAGCTTTCTAGCCTGTATGATGGGCTATTTTTTTCTGCAGGAGGCAAAACTTTTTGCTTGCGATTTAATGTGACGGTATCAAGTGAATCGATTACTGCTTGCTTCATGCTCTTTGTGACGTGAGTGGAAATCTGATTTGTTGCTTTAGCGTCTTTATGATCTACACGCGACATGATGGCATGAAGAGGATTATTGCTTTTTACAAGCAAACTAATAAGATATTGAGTGTAAATACAGAAAAAAATAACTCCCTGATGACTCAAGGAGTTATTCCTATCTAAATTAGTTTTTAGAAGCAGCTTGTAATTCTGGGTTTTTCCATGCTTCGTTAATAATAGCTTGCAATTCTTTAGCAGATGCTTGCATTTTTTGAGTTTCTGCGTCGTTCAATGGGATATTTACTGGACGAACGATACCATGTGCACCAACAACAGCTGGTTGACCGATAAAGACGTTCTCAACTCCGTATTGACCTTTTTGGAATACTGAAAGTGGAAGTACTGCGTTTTCATCGTCAAGGATTGCTTTAGTGATACGAGCAAGGGCTACTGCGATACCGTAGTATGTTGCACCTTTTTTGTTGATGATTGTGTAGGCTGCATCACGAACACCTTCGAACAATTCAATCAATTCAGCTTCTTGAACATTTTGAGTGTCTTTAAGGAATTCTTCAAGGTTTACACCAGCGATGTTAGCGTGTGACCAAACAGCGAACTCAGAGTCACCGTGTTCACCCATGATGTAGGCGTGTACTGAACGAGCATCCACATCCAATTTTTCAGCAAGTGCTTGACGGAAACGAGCTGAGTCGAGTGAAGTACCTGAACCGATAACACGTTCTTTAGGGAATCCAGAGAATTTCCAAGTTGAGTAAGTCAAGACGTCAACTGGGTTAGCAGCAACAAGGAAGATACCCTTGAAACCTGATTCAACAACTTGAGTTACGATTGATTTGTTGATAGCAAGGTTTTTACCCACAAGGTCAAGACGAGTTTCACCTGGTTTTTGAGGCGCACCTGCAGTGATCACAACAAGGTCAGCGTCTGCACAGTCAGAGTATTGAGCTGCATAGATTTTTTTAGGTGAAGTGAAGGCAAGGGCGTGACTAAGGTCAAGTGCGTCTCCAACAGCTTTTTCATGCAATTGTGGAATTTCGATAATTCCAAGCTCTTGTGCAATTCCTTGGTTAACCAGTGCAAAAGCGTAAGAAGAACCTACAGCACCATCACCGACAAGGATAACTTTTTTGTGTTGTTTAGTTGAAGTCATTATTCTAAACATCTCCTTAATTTTATTCAGGGATTTCCCCAGTTATTTTAATTTTATCACTTTTAAAAAGCTTTGTCACGGATATGCTTTGCAGTTCTTGATGTAAACGTTTTAGCGATTTTAGATACCTGAAATATAGCGGACATTATGGTATAATATAGTTAATTACTAATAGTGAAATGAGGCATTTATTAATGCAGGATAGAAATTTAGTGAATGTCAATCTGACAAAGGAGATGAAGACGAGTTTTATCGATTACGCCATGAGTGTTATCGTAGCGCGGGCTCTTCCTGATGTTCGAGATGGCTTGAAACCTGTTCACCGTCGGATTCTCTATGGAATGAATGAATTGGGTGTTACTCCAGACAAACCCCATAAAAAATCTGCTCGTATTACAGGGGACGTCATGGGTAAATACCACCCACACGGGGATTCCTCTATTTATGAAGCCATGGTCCGTATGGCTCAATGGTGGAGCTACCGTTACATGCTTGTAGATGGTCATGGAAACTTTGGTTCCATGGATGGTGATGGTGCTGCCGCCCAGCGTTATACTGAGGCACGTATGAGCAAGATTGCTCTAGAGATGCTTCGTGATATCAATAAGAATACGGTTGACTTCGTTGATAACTATGATGCCAATGAACGTGAACCCTTGGTCTTGCCAGCGCGCTTTCCTAATCTTTTGGTTAATGGAGCAACTGGTATTGCCGTTGGGATGGCAACTAATATTCCGCCTCACAACTTGGGTGAAACTATTGATGCAGTGAAGTTGGTTATGGACAATCCTGAAGTGACCACCAAGGACTTGATGGAAGTCTTGCCTGGTCCAGATTTTCCAACAGGTGCACTTGTCATGGGGAAATCAGGTATCCATAAGGCTTATGAAACAGGTAAAGGTTCGATTGTCCTACGTTCTCGTACAGAGATTGAAACGACTAAGACTGGTCGTGAGCGCATCGTTGTAACAGAATTTCCTTACATGGTCAATAAAACAAAGGTGCATGAGCATATTGTTCGCTTGGTTCAGGAAAAACGCATTGAGGGAATCACAGCGGTTCGTGATGAATCTAACCGAGAAGGTGTGCGATTTGTTATCGAGGTCAAACGTGATGCCTCTGCAAATGTTATCCTCAATAATCTTTTCAAGATGACCCAGATGCAAACCAATTTTGGTTTTAATATGTTGGCGATTCAAAATGGTGTACCGAAGATTTTGTCTCTTCGTCAGATTTTGGATGCTTATATTGAACACCAAAAAGAAGTGGTTGTTCGTCGTACACGTTTTGATAAGGAAAAAGCGGAAGCGCGTGCGCATATTTTAGAAGGTCTCTTGATTGCACTAGACCATATCGACGAAGTGATTCGTATCATCCGTGCTAGTGAAACGGATGCTGAAGCACAAGCTGAGTTGATGAGCAAGTTTAAGCTTTCTGAACGTCAAAGTCAGGCTATCCTAGACATGCGCCTTCGTCGTTTGACAGGTTTGGAACGCGATAAGATTCAGTCTGAGTATGATGAACTCTTGGCTCTGATTGCGGATTTGGCGGATATTCTTGCTAAGCCAGAACGTGTTTCTCAAATCATTAAAGATGAATTAGACGAAGTTAAGCGTAAGTTTGGCGACCAACGTCGTACAGAGTTGATGGTGGGTGAAGTCTTGAGTCTTGAAGATGAGGATTTGATTGAAGAATCGGATGTCTTGATTACGCTTTCTAACAAGGGATACATTAAACGTCTGGACCAAGCTGAATTTACTGCTCAAAAACGTGGTGGTCGTGGTGTTCAAGGAACAGGTGTTAAGGATGACGATTTTGTCCGAGAGTTAGTGTCGACTAGCACCCATGATCACCTACTCTTCTTTACAAATAAAGGACGTGTCTATCGCCTGAAGGGTTATGAAATTCCTGAGTATGGTCGGACGGCCAAAGGTTTACCAGTAGTTAATCTCTTGAAATTGGATGAAGGCGAAAGTATTCAGACTATTATCAATGTTGAGTCTGAACGCAGCGATGATGCTTACCTCTTCTTCACAACCCGTCATGGTATTGTGAAGAGAACCAGCGTCAAGGAATTTGCTAACATTCGTCAGAATGGTCTCAAGGCTTTGAACCTCAAGGATGAAGATGAGTTGATTAATGTCTTGTTGACGGAAGAAGATACGGATATTATCATTGGTACCAAGTTTGGTTATGCAGTTCGCTTTAATCAATCAGCCGTTCGCGGCATGAGTCGTATCGCCACAGGTGTGAAAGGTGTTAACCTTCGTGATGGAGACACAGTTGTTGGAGCTAGTGTGATTACAGATCAAGACGAGGTTCTTATCATCACAGAAAAAGGATATGGTAAGCGTACAGTCGCGACTGAATATCCAACAAAAGGTCGTGGTGGTAAAGGAATGAAGACGGCTAATGTGGCTGAGAAAAATGGTCCTCTATCAGGTCTCTTGACTGTGAAAGGTGATGAAGACTTGATGATTATCACTGATACAGGTGTCATGATTCGAACCAATGTTGCAAATATTTCACAAACGGGGCGTTCAACTATGGGAGTTAAAGTAATGCGTCTGGATCAAGATGCTAAAATTGTGACCTTTACTACGGTTGCAGCGGCAGAAAAAGAAGAAGTTGGGACAGAAAATGAAACTGAAGGTGAAGCATAATGTCTCATAAAAAGAATAATAAGAAAATCAAACGAAAAAATCTGCTGACAAATATCTTGGCTGTATTTCTCATACTGATCTCTATTGCTTTAATTTTTAATGCAAAGATTCGTGATGCATTTATTGCTTGGAATAGTAATAAATACCAAGTTAGTCAAGTATCAAAAGAAAAAATAGAAGAAAATCAGGACACAGAGGGAAATTTTGATTTTGATTCAGTAAAAGCCATTTCCTCTGAAGCTGTTTTAGCCTCTCAATGGGATAATCAAAAATTACCTGTTATCGGAGGAATTGCAATACCTGAGCTTGAAATTAATTTACCTATCTTTAAGGGGATTGCAAATGTCAATCTTTTATACGGTGCGGGTACCATGAAGCGTGACCAAGAAATGGGTAAAGGGAATTATTCATTAGCTAGCCATCATATTTTCACAGGTGATAATGCTAGTCAGATGCTTTTTTCTCCACTAGATCGTGCGAAAAAAGGGATGAAAATTCACTTGACAGATAAGAATAAAGTGTATACCTATGAAATTAGTGAAGTGAAACGAGTTACACCAGACAGGGTAGATGAAATTGATGACCGAACTGGTGTTGATGAAATTACTTTAGTAACTTGTGAGGATGCAGCAGCTACTGAGCGGATCATTGTAAAGGGTGATTTGAAAGAAACAAAAGATTATTCACAAACATCTGACGAAATTTTGACAGCCTTCAATCAACCATATAAACAATTTTATTAGTTCTAAAAGAATCAGTGAAGATTAAGTTTCATTGATTCTTTTAATATTTTCATAAAATAAACTTTTATGAAATACAGAAAACGTTTCCTTAATTCTAAAGTTTGTGATATAATTATCACAAATAAAAGTTTTAGGAGTTTATTATGGTTTCTTCAGAATTTATCTCAAAGATTGAATTTGCTTGCAAGAAGAAGGAAAGTCTTTATAGTCAAAGCAAATTTAAGTATGCGATTCGTTCGATGTTCGCAGGTGCCTTTTTAACCTTCAGTACAGCTGCGGGTGCAGTTGGAGCTGACTTGATTAATAAAATTGCACCAGGTAGTGGACGCTTCCTCTTCCCATTTGTCTTTGCTTGGGGTTTGGCCTACATTGTTTTCTTGAATGCCGAGTTGGTAACATCAAACATGATGTTCTTGACTGCTGGTAGTTTCTTGAAAAAAATTTCTTGGAGAAAAACAGCTGAGATTCTACTTTACTGTACCTTGTTCAACCTTATTGGAGCCTTGATAGCAGGTTGGGGCTTTGCTCATTCGGCAGCCTATGCGAATCTGACACACGATAGTTTCATCTCAGGTGTTGTTGAGATGAAGTTAGGTCGTTCAAATGAATTGATCTTGCTTGAGGCGATTTTGGCAAATATTTTCGTAAATATTGCGATTCTGTCATTTGTTTTGGTCAAAGATGGTGGTGCCAAACTTTGGCTTGTGCTGTCAGCGATTTACATGTTTGTATTCTTAACAAACGAGCACATTGCTGCGAACTTTGCTTCTTTTGCGATTGTAAAATTCAGTGTTGCTGCGGATTCAATTGCTAACTTCGGTGTTGGAAATATGCTTCGTCACTGGGGTGTAACCTTCATCGGAAACTTTATCGGAGGAGGTCTCTTGATGGGTCTTCCATATGCCTTTCTCAATAAAAACGAAGATACTTATGTAGATTAAGAAGATGAGCACGATTGGGTCGTGCCTTTTTTCATTTTAAAAATAAGGTAATAGCTATTTATTATATCAAAATATAGAAAACTAATATTGGTAAACTATACCATAAGGTGCTACAATATCCTTAATCAAACTATATGGAGGTCGCCTTATGACTCGTGATTTTAAATTTGAAACCTTACAATTGCATGCTGGGCAAGTAGTTGATCCAGCAACTAAGTCTCGTGCAGTGCCGATTTATCAAACAACATCCTTTGTTTTTGATGATACGCAGGAAGGTGCCGATTTGTTTGCCTTGAGAAAGCCAGGTAATATCTATACTCGTATCACCAACCCTACAACAGCTGCCTTTGAAGAAAGAATTGCTGCCCTTGAAGGTGGTGTTGGAGCGCTTGCAACAGCATCAGGTATGGCTGCAGTGACTTATACGATTTTAGCACTTGCCCATGCTGGTGACCATGTAGTGGCTGCTTCGACTATTTACGGTGGAACCTTCAATCTTTTGAAAGAAACCCTTCCTCGTTATGGTATCACAACAACCTTTGTTGATGTTGATAATTTGGAGGAAGTAGAAGCAGCTATCAATGACAATACCAAGCTTGTCTTGATTGAAACCTTGGGTAACCCTTTGATTAACATTCCAGATTTAGAAAAATTGGCTGAGATTGCGCATAAGCATCAGATTCCACTTGTTTCTGACAATACCTTTGCTACACCTTATTTGATTAATGTCTTTTCTCACGGTGTAGATATTGCCATTCACTCTGCGACTAAGTTTATCGGTGGGCATGGTACGACTATTGGTGGAGTGATTGTCGATAGCGGTCGTTTTGACTGGGCAGCTTCAGGGAAATTCCCTCAATTTGTTGAGGAAGACCCAAGCTACCACAATTTGAGCTATACTCGTGATGTGGGTGCAGCAGCCTTTATTATTGCTGTCCGTGTTCAATTGCTCCGTGATACAGGTGCAGCCTTGTCTCCATTTAATGCCTTTCTCTTGCTCCAAGGACTTGAAACTCTTTCTCTTCGTGTGGAACGTCATGTACAAAATGCAGAGAAAATTGTTGATTTCCTTGTCAACCACCCTAAGGTAGAAAAGGTAAACTATCCAAAACTGGCAGATAGTCCTTACCATGCCTTGGCTGAGAAATACTTGCCAAAAGGTGTGGGCTCAATCTTTACATTTCATGTCAAAGGTGGGGAGGCAGAAGCACGCAAGGTAATTGATCATTTAGAGATCTTTTCTGATCTTGCAAACGTGGCAGATGCTAAATCGCTTGTTGTCCATCCAGCTACAACCACTCACGGTCAATTGTCAGAAAAAGACCTAGAAGCAGCAGGAGTCACACCAAACCAAATCCGCTTGTCTATTGGACTTGAAAATGTAGATGATTTGATTGAAGACTTGCGCTTCGCCTTGGAAAAAATTTAAAGAAAAAGAAGTTAAACAGTGGGTTTCGACTCACTGTTTTTGATTTTCCCTTAGGCATGATATAATGGTTACAGAAGTCTAGAAAGAGGAACGTTATGAACGAAATCAAATGCCCCAACTGTGGAGAAGTCTTTACAGTAAATGAAAGTCAGTATGCTGAACTTTTATCCCAAGTGAGAACAGCAGAGTTTGATAAGGAATTGCACGATCGGATGAAGCAGGAACTGGCCTTGGCTGAGCAAAAGGCCATGAATGAACAACAGTCTAAACTAGCTCAAAAAGACCAAGAAATTGCGCAATTGCAGAGCCAAATCCAAAACTTTGATACAGAAAAAGAATTAGCCAAGAAAGAAGTTGAACAGACAAGCCATGAGGCCTTATTGGCTAAGGACAAGGAAGTACAGGCCTTGGAAAACCAACTGGCTACCTTGCGTTTAGAGCATGAAAATCAACTGCAAAAGACCCTTTCTGACCTAGAAAAAGAACGAGACCAGGTTAAAAATCAGCTTCTCTTGCAAGAAAAAGAAAACGAACTCTCTCTTGCTTCTGTTAAACAAAACTATGAAGCACAGCTCAAGGCAGCGAGTGAACAGGTCGAGTTCTATAAGAATTTCAAAGCCCAACAATCTACCAAGGCCATCGGGGAAAGTCTGGAACACTATGCTGAAAGTGAGTTTAACAAGGTCCGCAGTTTTGCCTTTCCAAATGCCTACTTTGAGAAGGATAACAAGGTCTCTGCGCGTGGTTCCAAAGGGGACTTTATCTTCCGCGAGAGTGATGAAAATGGTGTTGAAATCATTTCCATCATGTTTGAGATGAAAAATGAAGCTGATGGAACAGAGAAGAAGCACAAGAATGCAGATTTTTATAAGGAATTGGACAAGGACCGTCGGGAGAAGAACTGTGAGTATGCCGTTTTGGTGACCATGCTTGAGGCTGATAATGACTACTTTAACACAGGGATTGTTGACGTCAGCCACGAGTATGAAAAGATGTATGTGGTTCGCCCTCAGTTCTTTATCCAGTTGATTGGGCTCTTACGAAATGCGGCGCTTAATTCCCTAAAATACAAGCAGGAGTTGGCCTTGGTTCGCGAACAAAATATTGATATTACACATTTTGAGGAAGACTTGGATGCCTTTAAACAGGCCTTTGCTAAAAATTATAATTCAGCTTCTACCAACTTTGGTAAAGCTATTGATGAAATCGATAAGGCCATCAAACGCATGGAAGAGGTTAAAAAGTTCCTAACAACATCCGAAAACCAACTCCGTCTAGCGAACAATAAATTGGAAGATGTTTCTGTTAAAAAATTGACCCGTAAAAATCCAACCATGAAAGCGAAGTTTGAAGCACTGAAGGGGGAGTGAGATTATCTTAAAAACAGGAGTGTTATATGAAAAGAACTATAGAAATTATTAGAACATGGTCAGCTGATAAAATTGAATTAATTTTTCTTAAAATTATATTTAAATATTTGCTGTATTTTTTAGTGTTTTCAACAGTAATGTTTTATGTTTATATTTTTAACCATTCATCGACCACTTACACAAAGGTATTAACAGTATTTCTTGTCCTTCTTATATTGTTTATTATTCTATCTAAATTATTACTAGATAGGGCTTTAATTGATATTTTATTTGAGGATATCAATTTAACAAAGTATCAGTATATAGTTGCTAGAGCTGATGCAAATTCTTTAAATAGAAATGTTCAGATTCCTCCAAAATATTTGGCAAATGCAAGAGTATCCTTTTAT
>OIEJ01000442.1_pt1 | contig 14837 bp, 15 predicted proteins | sample 1581791 | NCBI WGS metagenome assembly OIEJ01 (sample SAMN03281019, study PRJEB24777) | human gut metagenome | isolation source: fecal sample PR141 from 1 month old male Chinese infant, vaginal delivered... | place: Singapore | collected 2005-11-08 | reverse complement strand
TCAACGTCGCCTTGCCGTACTCAAGTACAGCCTGCGGCTAGTTTCCTAGTTTGCTCTTTGATTTTCATTGAGTATTAGAAAGTGAAGACAATGAAAAAAGTTGCCATTATCGGAGCAGGAATTGTGGGAGCAACAGCTGCCTACTACCTCTCGAAAGAAAGTGACCTAGAGGTGACCGTCTTTGACCATGGACAAGGTCAGGCTACCAAGGCCGCAGCAGGAATTATCAGTCCTTGGTTTTCCAAACGCCGCAATAAGGACTGGTACAAAATAGCACGCTTGGGGGCTGATTTTTATGTGGATTTATTAGCTGATTTAGAGAAGTCAGGGCAAGAAATCGACTTTTACCAGCGTTTGGGAGTCTTTCTCATGAAAAAGGATGAAATCAAGTTGGAAGAACTCTATCAACTGGCTCTTCAGCGCAGAGAAGAATCTCCCTTGATAGGGCAACTAGCCATTCTAGACCAAACATCAGCCAATGAATTGTTTCCTGGCTTGCAGGGATTTGACCACCTGCTCTATGCTTCTGGTGGAGCGAGAGTAGATGGCCAACTCTTAGTGACTCGTTTGCTAGAAGCCAGTCAGGTCAAGCTGGTCAAAGAAAAAGTGAGTCTGACACCTTTATCATCAGGTTACCAGATTGGTGAAGAGGTGTTTGACCAGGTTATTTTAGCGACGGGAGCTTGGTTGGGTCACATATTAGAACCCTTGGGTTATGATGTAGATGTTCGTCCTCAGAAAGGACAACTCCGAGATTATCAACTTGCCCAAGACATGGAAGCCTACCCTGTTGTTATGCCAGAAGGGGAGTGGGATTTGATTCCTTTTGCAGGTGGGAAATTGTCCTTAGGTGCTACCCATGAAAATGACATGGGATTTGACTTGACCGTGGATGAAACCTTGCTCCAGAAAATGGAGGAGGCAGCCTTGCCTCACTACCCAGTCTTGGCAGTGGCGACTTCAAGAGCTGAGCGTGTGGGAATCCGTGCCTATACCAGTGATTTCTCACCTTTCTTTGGGCAAGTACCTGGCTTAGCAGGTGTCTATGCTGCTAGTGGACTAGGTTCATCAGGCCTCACAACTGGTCCTATCATTGGTTACCATCTAGCTCAACTGATCCAAGACAAGGAGTTGACCTTGGACCCTCTAAACTACCCAATTGAAAACTATGTCAAACGAGTAAAAAGCAAATAAGCATTTTACTGAAATTTTATCCTACCCTCTAGGATGGCAAATGACATTCCCTATCAAAAATGGTAAAATAAGAAAAAATAATCCGAGAATCGAGGAAAAAAGATGCAAGAAAAGATTTTGGTAACGGGTGGAGCAGGTTTTATCGGAACCCACACTGTTATTGAGTTAATCCAAGCAGGTCATCAAGTTGTTGTGGTGGATAACCTTGTTAATAGTAACAGAAAAAGTTTAGAAGTTGTTGAGAGAATTACAGGAGTTGAAATTCCTTTCTATGAGGCAGATATCCGTGATACAGATACCCTCAGAGACATTTTCAAACAAGAAGAACCAACAGGAGTTATTCACTTTGCTGGTTTGAAGGCTGTCGGTGAATCTACCCGTATTCCTCTTGCCTACTATGACAACAATATCGCTGGAACTGTTAGTCTTTTGAAGGTCATGGAAGAAAACAACTGTAAAAACATCATTTTCAGTTCTTCTGCGACAGTTTACGGAGATCCTCATACAGTGCCAATCTTGGAAGATTTCCCACTTTCAGTGACTAATCCATATGGCCGCACTAAGCTTATGCTTGAGGAAATTTTGACGGATATTTACAAGGCAGACTCAGAATGGAATGTGGTCTTGCTTCGTTACTTTAACCCAATCGGAGCTCATGAAAGTGGAGACCTAGGAGAAAATCCAAACGGTATTCCAAATAATCTCTTGCCATATGTGACTCAAGTAGCCGTTGGAAAATTAGAGCAGGTGCAAGTGTTTGGAGATGATTACGATACCGAAGACGGAACTGGTGTTCGTGACTATATCCACGTTGTCGATTTGGCTAAAGGTCACGTTGCAGCTCTGAAAAAAATCCAAAAAGGTTCAGGTCTAAACGTTTATAACCTTGGAACAGGTAAAGGCTATTCTGTTCTTGAAATTATCCAAAACATGGAAAAAGCAGTGGGGCGCCCAATTCCTTACCGCATCGTAGACCGTCGCCCAGGAGATATCGCGGCCTGCTATTCAGATCCTGCAAAAGCCAAAGCAGAACTGGGCTGGGAAGCAGAACTCGGCATCACCCAAATGTGTGAAGACGCATGGCGTTGGCAAAGTAAGCATCCAAATGGATTTGAAGACTAAGATGGTGATGTCAATCATTGTCCCCTGTTTAAACGAAGAGGAAGTACTTCCTCTTTTTTATCAGGCTTTGGAAGCTTTACTTCCAGATTTGGAAACAGAAATCGAGTATGTCTTTGTCGATGATGGATCGAGTGATGGGACCTTGAAACTTTTAAAGTCCTATCGGGAGCAAAATCCTGCGGTACACTATCTCTCGTTTTCACGAAATTTTGGCAAAGAAGCAGCCCTCTATGCAGGCTTACAATATGCGACAGGAGATCTGGTGGTGGTAATGGATGCAGATCTCCAGGATCCTCCTAGTATGTTGCTTGAGATGAAAGACTTACTAGATCATAATGCAGATTTGGACTGTGTTGGGACCCGGAGGATCAGTCGAGAAGGGGAACCCTTCTTTCGCAGTTTCTGTGCTGATCTCTTTTACCGCTTCATGAAAAAAATTAGTCCAGTAGCCCTGCCGTCAGGTGTCCGTGATTTTCGCATGATGAGAAGATCTGTAGTCGATGCTATTTTAAGCTTGACTGAGTCCAATCGTTTTTCGAAGGGACTCTTTACCTGGGTCGGCTTTAAAACCCACTATCTGGACTATCCAAATGTCGAAAGGCAGGCTGGCAAGACCAGTTGGAGTTTTAGGCAACTCTTTTTCTACTCTATTGAAGGGATTGTTAACTTTTCAGATTTTCCCTTGATTATCGCCTTTGTGGCAGGTCTCTTATCTTGTTTTATTTCTCTACTAATGACCTTTTTTGTTGTGGTTCGGACCCTCATTTTGGGCAATCCGACATCAGGTTGGACCTCTCTGATGGCTGTTATTCTCTTCCTTGGTGGGATTCAACTCTTGACCATTGGGATTCTTGGCAAGTATATTAGTAAGATTTATCTAGAGACTAAAAAAAGACCACTTTATCTCGTCAAAGAAAAAAGTGACCTTCCTGATTTTACAGAAAAAAATAAAGAGAAAAGACTATAATTTTGCATGGAAATATGCTAAACTAGAAGGAGCGGAACGTTCTTGTCGATATTAGAGTTAATCTTTAATCAAGGCATGTGTCGGACAGTTTCTAACAGCTTCTACAACGTCCTGACTAGGAGAGATTTCTTTTTCTAGTTGGTCAGGGTCATCGTAAAAACGCACGATTCCATTATCGTGGTAATCAAATAATTCAGAATAAGTTTGGCAAAGCCCACAGGCGATGCAGCGTTCAGGTATAAGTGTGATTTTCATATTTATATTGTAATAAGAAAAGTAAAAAAAAACAAGGAGTAAGGTATGGCAAAAGAACCGTGGCAAGAAGATATTTATGAGAATCAAGAAGAAACAAGATCAGAACGTCGTAAGAGAGAACAAGGTGGAGGAGTGCTGGCTAATCGTATCTTGACTATTCTAGCAAGTATTTTCTTTGTGATTGTAATCGTGATGATTATTGTTCTGATCTATCTTTCGTCAGGTGGGAGTAATCGCACAGCAGCCTTGAAAGATTTTCACGATTCAGATACAAAAGTAGAGCAAGTTTCTTCCACTTCTAGTAGTAGTTCAGAGCATGCATCTTCTAGTTCAGAGGAGAAGGTAGAAGAGTCATCCAGTAGTTCAGAACATCCAACTGATCCAGAAGGGACTACAAAAGTTATGGCTGGAGAAGGAGAAGCAGCCATTGCCGCTCGTGCAGGAATCTCGATTGCTCAGTTAGAGGCTTTGAATCCTGGCCATATGTCTACAGGATCTTGGTTTGCTAATCCAGGTGATGTTGTCAAAATCAAATAGGAGTTGATATGAAAACAATTCAAATTGCTATTGACGGTCCAGCTTCAAGTGGTAAGAGTACGGTCGCAAAGATTATTGCTAAGGATTTTGGTTACACCTATCTAGATACAGGTGCTATGTATCGTGCAGCGACCTATATGGCTCTGAAACACCAGTTAGGAGTGGAAGAGATTGAGGAACTTTTAGCCTTATTGGACCAGCATCCAATCAGTTTTGGGCGCTCAGAAATTGGAGAACAACTTGTCTTTGTAGGAGATGTGGATATTACCCATCCTATTCGTGAAAATGAAGTGACCAATCATGTTTCAGCTATTGCAGCAATTCCTGAAGTGCGTGAGAAACTAGTTTCTCTCCAGCAAGAAATCGCTCAGCAAGGTGGGATTGTCATGGATGGTCGCGATATTGGAACTGTTGTATTGCCACAAGCAGAATTGAAAATTTTCCTAGTAGCTTCGGTAGATGAACGAGCAGAGCGCCGTTACAAGGAAAATATTGCCAAGGGAATTGAAGCAGACCTTGAAACCCTAAAAGAGGAAATTGCTGCGCGTGACTACAAGGATAGTCATCGTGAGACTTCGCCTCTCAAACAAGCAGAGGATGCTGTCTATCTTGATACAACTGGCTTGAACATTCAAGAAGTAGTTGAAAAAATCAAAGCAGAAGCTGAAAAAAGAATGCAGATGTAGAAAAGCCGATAGATTGATATCGGTTTTTTTCTATATTTGTCAAAATGCTGATTTTAGGGTATAATAGTTGCTGTTCGAGAAATTTTGATTTTCAAAGAATAGTGAATGTTTATAAGGAGAAATCATGAACAACTTACCAAATTGCCCAAAATGTAATTCAGAGTATGTCTACGAAGACGGTGCCCTACTGGTTTGCCCAGAGTGTGCTCATGAGTGGAATCCTGCTGAAGTTGCAGATGTAGAAGAGGGCCTTGTTGCTATCGATGCCAACGGGAATAAATTGGCTGACGGTGATACTATAACCCTCATCAAGTATTTGAAAGTAAAAGGTGCGCCAAAAGATTTGAAACAAGGGACGCGCGTGAAAAATATCCGCATCGTAGAAGGCGACCACAATATCGACTGTAAAATTGATGGTTTTGGTGCCATGAAACTCAAATCAGAGTTTGTGAAGAAAATTTAAGCATGTCAAAACACTATAAACTTGTATTTTATAGCCGTATCTTCTTGTTTCTAGCGGCTTTTACGGGAGTTTATCTTGAAATCGCCAAGCATGGTGGATTTGGGATGCTTCTCTATTACACGGTTCTGTCCAACCTCTTAGTAGCGATTTTTACGCTCTATCTCCTAAAGGTTATGAGCCGTTTAGGTGAAAACTGGCAAAGGCCAAGTCTCTTGCGCTTAAAAGGTGGGGTCACCATGAGTATCATGATTACCTGTGTGATTTACCATTTCCTCTTAGCGCCTATTGCGACTAATTTCTATACTCTAGAAAATTTCCTTTGCCACTATATCGTTCCCCTCTGGTTTTTAGCGGATACCCTCTTTTTTGACAAACAGGGTCAATACAAGATTTGGGATCCAATTGTGTGGACGATTTTACCCTTGCTTTATATGATTTTTGCTCTTTTTAATGGCTTGGTATTGAAACTTGATGTTCCTAATTCTAAGGTCAGTCCCTTCCCTTACTTCTTTTTGAATGTAAACAAGGGTTGGGATGTCGTGTTCAAGTGGTGTCTGATTATCTTTGTTGCCTATATGGTGGCAGGATTTATCTTCTATTTTATCAAGCAAATCAAGAGAAAGTCATCCTAATACTCTTCGAAAATCAAATTCAAACCACGTCAGTTTCGCCTTGCCGTATGTATGGTTACTGACTTCGTCAGTTTCATCCGCAACCTCAAAAACATGTTTTGAGCTGACTTCGTCAGTTTCATCCGCAACCTCAAAAACATGTTTTGAGCTGACTTCGTCAGTTTCATCTGCAACCTCAAAACAGTGTTTTGAGCTGACTTCGTCAGTTTCATCTGCAACCTCAAAGCAGTGCTTTGAGCAGCCTGCGGCTAGCTTCCTAGTTTGCTCTTTGATTTTCATTGAGTATAAGACACAAGGGATTCATTTTCGAGTTTAAGAAGGAGTCTATACACCAAAGAGGCTTCTTCTTTTCTTGCCTGCTTGTTTGATGACTATTAAAAAAGTAGAAGATTAAGAGAAATATAGAAAGAGATTTCATGAAACAATTTTTAGAACGGGCCAGTATTTTGGCTCTCTCCCTCGTTTTGATTACATCCTTTTCCATTTCGAGTGCCCTGCCAGCTATGTTTGACTATTATCAAGGCTATCCTAAGGAACAAATTGAGCTCTTGGCGAGCTTGCCATCCTTTGGAATCATGATTATGTTATTATTAAATGGTTTCTTAGAAAAAATATTTCCTGAGCGCTTACAGATCAGTTTGGGATTGCTGATTTTATCACTAAGTGGAACGGCTCCCTTTTGGTATCAAGCCTATCCCTTTGTCTTTGGAACACGGATTCTCTTTGGTTTGGGTGTTGGGATGATCAATGCCAAGGCCATTTCTATTATCAGTGAACGTTATCAAGGAAAAACACGAATTCAGATGCTAGGGCTACGCGGTTCTGCAGAGGTCGTTGGGGCTTCTCTCATTACCTTGGCAGTCGGCCAATTGTTGGGCTTCGGTTGGACAGCTACCTTCCTAGCCTATAGTGCTGGATTTTTGGTACTGACCCTTTATCTGCTCTTTGTCCCTTATGGAAAGGAAAAGAAAGAAGTCAAGAAAAAAGCGAAGGAAGTAAGTCGCTTAACTAGAGAAATGAAAGGCTTGATTTTTATCCTAGCTATCGAAGCGGCAGTTGTAGTTTGTACCAATACGGCTATTACCATTCGTATTCCAAGTTTGATGGTGGAAAGAGGACTGGGAGATGCCCAGTTATCTAGTTTTGTTCTTAGTGTCATGCAGTTGATAGGGATTGTGGCTGGGGTGAGTTTCTCTTTCTTGATTTCTATCTTTAAAGAGAAACTGCTCCTATGGTCCGGTATTACCTTTGGCCTAGGGCAAATTGTGATTGCCTTGTCTCCATCCTTGTGGGTGGTAGTGGCAGGAAGTATTCTGGCTGGCTTTGCCTACAGTGTAGCCTTGACGACAGTTTTTCAACTTGTCTCTGAAAGAATTCCAGCTAAACTCCTCAATCAAGCAACTTCATTTGCTGTATTAGGCTGTAGTTTTGGAGCCTTTACGACCCCATTTGTTCTAGGTGCGATTGGCTTGATGACTCACAATGGGATGTTGGTATTTGCTATCTTAGGATCTTGGTTAATTGTAACCTCTATCTTTGTCATGTACCTACTTCAAAAGAGAGCTTAGGATTGGTTTCCTAAGTTTTTCTTTTTGTGAATTTTGTACCCAGACAATAGTTGTTTTAGAATCTTGTTTACAGACTATTTTCTTGATAAAATAGAAGTTATGACGAGATATAAAGCAACTATTTCCTATGATGGTTACGCCTTTGCTGGTTTTCAGCGCCAGCCCCATGCGCGTAGTGTTCAGGAAGAAATTGAAAAAACCTTGACCAGGTTAAATAAAGAGCAAGCTATTACTGTTCACGGTGCTGGTAGGACAGATAGTGGGGTTCATGCCCTGGGACAGGTTATTCATTTTGACCTGCCTTATCAAATGGATGAGGAGAAGCTCCGTTTTGCTCTAGACACTCAGTCCCCTGAAGATATTGATGTGATTTCGATTGAGCTTGTGGCGGATGATTTTCATTGCCGTTATACCAAGCACAGCAAGACCTATGAGTTTATCGTGGATAGAGGACGTCCCAAAAATCCTATGCGCCGTCACTATGCCACCCACTTTCCTTATCCGCTTGATGTGGAACGGATGCGGGAGGCTATCAAAAAATTAGAAGGCACTCATGATTTCACCGGCTTTACAGCATCTGGGACTAGTGTAGAGGATAAGGTTCGCACCATCACAGAAGCTAGTTTAACAGTTGATGAGACAGGTCAGTTTTTGACCTTTACCTTTTCAGGAAATGGTTTCTTGTATAAGCAGATTCGCAATATGGTGGGGACACTACTCAAAATCGGCAATAACCGCATGCCAGTAGAGCAGATTGACCTCATCTTGGAGAAGAAGGACAGGCAACTTGCAGGTCCCACTGCAGCACCAAATGGTTTATATTTAAAGGAGATTCGTTATGAAGAATAATCGCATTTTAGCACTTTCTGGAAATGATATTTTTAGTGGTGGTGGTTTGTCCGCGGATTTGGCTACTTATACCTTGAACGGCTTGCATGGCTTTGTAGCAGTGACTTGTTTGACAGCTTTAACAGAAAAGGGCTTTGAAGTCTTTCCAACTGACGATACCATTTTTCAACATGAATTAGATAGCTTGCGTGATGTGGAGTTTGGGGGAATTAAGATTGGTCTTCTCCCTACTGTCAGTGTGGCTGAGAAGGCATTGGACTTTATCAAGCAACGCCCAGGAGTGCCTGTGGTTCTGGATCCTGTCTTGGTCTGCAAGGAAACGCACGACGTAGCAGTTAGTGAACTCTGCCAAGAGTTGATTCGCTTTTTCCCTCATGTCAGTGTGATTACACCTAATCTTCCTGAAGCAGAATTATTGGCAGGTCAGGAAATTAAAACCTTGGAAGACATGAAAACTGCAGCTCAGAAATTACATGACTTAGGCGCGCCAGCAGTCATTATCAAGGGAGGCAATCACCTTAGTCAGGACAAGGCTGTAGATGTCTTTTATGATGGACAAAACTTTACAGTCCTAGAAAATCCTGTTATCCAAGGGCAAAATGCTGGTGCAGGTTGTACCTTTGCCTCTAGCATTGCCAGTCACTTGGTTAAAGGTGATGAACTTTTACCAGCAGTAGAAAGCTCTAAGGCTTTCGTTTATCGTGCTATTGCACAAGCAGATCAGTATGGAGTAAGACAATATGAAGCAAACCAAAACAACTAAAATCGCCCTTGTATCCCTATTAACCGCCCTCTCTGTGGTTCTAGGTTATTTCTTAAAAATTCCAACACCGACAGGCATTCTAACTCTTTTAGATGCGGGTGTCTTCTTCGCGGCCTTCTACTTTGGTAGTCGTGAAGGGGCTGTAGTCGGAGGACTAGCAGGTTTCTTGATTGACCTCTTATCAGGCTATCCTCAGTGGATGTTATTTAGCTTGGTCAACCATGGCTTGCAGGGATTTTTCGCAGGATTTAAAGGAAAAACTCAGTGGTTAGGCCTTATCTTAGCAACGATTGCCATGGTAGGGGGTTACGCCTTGGGTTCTACATTGATGAATGGCTGGGCTGCAGCCCTACCAGAAATCCTACCGAATTTCATGCAAAATATGGTAGGGATGATTGTAGGATTTATTCTTAGTCAAAGTATCAAGAAGATTAAGTAATACTCTTTGAAAATCTCTTCAAACCAGGTCAGCTTCACCTTGCCGTAGATATGGTTACTGACTTCGTCAGTTCTATTCACAACCTCAAAACAGTGTTTTGAGCAACCTGCGGCTAGCTTCCTAATTTGCACTAGTATAAAGAGGCTGAGTCAAAAGTCTTTCAAATAAGAAAAACGCATAGTATCAGGTCTTGAAACCTTGATACTATGCGTTTTATTGTGGGAAGATTTTATACTCTTCGAAAATCTCTTCAAACCGCGTCAACGTCGCCTTGCCGTAGATATGGTTACTGACTTCGTCAGTTCTATCCACAACCTCAAAACAGTGTTTTGAGCTGACTTCATCAGTCTTATCTACAACCTCAAAACATTGTTTTTAGCAACCTGCGGCTAGTTTCCTAGTTTGCTCTTTGATTTTCATTGAGTATTAGATGAATATTAATCAAAATAAAGCAAGTCTTTGCTGGTGCTTGTAAAGAGGTCAAAGCCATCCTTGGTAACAACACCGCAGTCTTCAATACGAACACCGACTTTACCAGGGATATAGATACCTGGTTCAACAGAGAAGCACATGCCTTCTTCGATGACCATGTCGTTTCCTTCCATGATAGATGGGAATTCGTGAACATCCATACCGATACCGTGACCGAGACGGTGGTTGAAGTACTCACCGTAACCAGCTTTTTCGATGACCTCACGGGCAGCGCGATCCACTTCATGGGCAGTCACACCCGGCTTAATAAAGTCAAGAGCAGCTTGTTGGGCTTCAAGAGTCAAGTTGTAAATATCTTTCTTGAATTGGTCAGGTTTACCGACTGCGACTGTACGAGTCATATCTGAAGCATAGCCGTTGACCAGAACACCAAGGTCAAAGAGGAGAAGAGCATCATTTTCAACCTTATTCGCTGCTGGGATGCCGTGTGGATTTGCAGCATTATCACCAGTCAAGACCATGGTATCAAAGCTCATTTCATAACCTTCACGTTTCATGGCAAAGTCGATTTGAGCGATAATATCTGTCTCAGTCTTATCAAGAGAAATATTGTCAAAACCAACCTTAACAGCTTTGTCCGCATAGAGACCTGCAACCATCATTTTTTGCACTTCATCAGCTGATTTGATGAGGCGCATGCGTTGGATACGAGGAGTGAGGTTGTCAAACTCAGCAGTTTCAAAAACGGTTTTCAAGCCATGGTATTTGGTCAAGATGAGATTGTCAAACTCAACAGCAACACGTTTGAAGTCAAGTTGTGGAAGAGCATGTTTCATTTTTTGCCATGGATTTTCAGAATCCACATAGCCCACAACTGGGAAGGAAACAGTGCTACTTGCACGTTCAACCTCAAGGGCTGGGACAAAGAGGAGGGGTTCCTGATCTGCTAGGACAAAAAGGAACATTTGGCGTTCATGGGGATCACTGTAAAAGCCAGTGAGGTAATTGATTGTGACGGGGTCAGATACGACAGCGACGTCTAGTTTTTCTGATTCAAGATATGTTACGATTTGTTGTAATTTAGACATATGCTACCTTCTTTCTACCCCTCTATTTTGGCAAAAAATGAGAGAAAATGCAAGGGAGAAGGGTAAAAGAAAAGACAAAAAGAACTCCGACAAGATAACGGAGTTCTTTGATATAGTTTCACTTTGTTTAAGAAAAGTCAGCTTTGCTTTTGACGTCGCTGTATTCCTCAGCGATTTCTTGGCTGAGAATGTCCTCATAAGCAGGGAGTTGAATGTCCTGACCATATTTCTTCTTAAGGGCAGTAGTGACTAGGCGATAAGCTAGATTGGCATTACGAGAGAGGATAGGGCCGTGGAAGTAAGAACCAAAGACATTCTTATAATGAACCCCTTCGCCGACTTTTTCTTCGTTGTTTCCATTTCCATAGACAACCTGTCCTAGTGGTTTTTGGTCATTTGAGAGGAAGGTACGGCCCTGATGATTTTCAAAACCATAGTAGGTTTCATCGAAATCTTCATTATGAATCTTGATGTCCCCGATAAAACGGTTATTGGTCTGGTTGAGCGTGTAGTGGCCCATGACCCCTAGTCCTTCGATGCGTTTGCCTGAAGCTTCAACATAATATTGACCCAATAGTTGGAAACCACCACAGATAGCGAGAACTACACCGTCGTTTTGGATGTAGTTATCAATGCTTTCTTTTTTAGCAGGTAGATCGTCTGCAATAATACTTTGTTCAAAGTCTTGACCGCCACCGAAAAAGACAATGTCGTAGTAATTTTCATCAAAATCATCATGAAGTGAAACGATGTCAATGGTCACATGGGCTCCCAGTTTTTCAGCCACATACTTGAGCATGAGGATGTTTCCATTGTCCCCATAGGTATTCATGAGGTTACCGTAGAGGTGGGCAATGTTGAGCTGATAGGGGTAATTTCCAGCTTTTGAGGAAAGTGAAGTATAAACCATTAGTTCATCTCCTTTCTAACAATCTGACGACTAGCCAGCAGTTCGCGGAATTCAAGCATAGCAGTATAGGTAGCCAAGATATAGGCATGCTTGCAGTCTTGGTTTTCAATGGTTTTAAGAACTTGTTCCAGATTACTTGTCTCAGTAATTTTATCAGCTGGATAGCCAGTTACTCGTAGACGACGAGCGATTTCAGAATGGCGAACACCGCCAGCATTGATTTCAGGAATGTCCATGTCAGTAATTTGTTCAAAATCAGCATCCCAGATCCAGCTAGTATCAATTCCATCAGCATAGTTGGCATTAAGAAGAACAGATAGACTAAATGGATAAGGTGCTAGTTTAATCATCTCGATAGCTTGGGTCGCACCGACTGGATTTTTAATCAAGACGAGGGTACATTCCTTATTACCAATATGGAAGGTTTCTTGGCGTCCAAAGACAGCACGGCTCTTATCAAATCCCTGCTTGATGAGTTGCGAATCTGCACCAAGGAAACGGGCGATAGCAACCGCAGCTAGGGCGTTGTAGATATTGTAGAGACCACCGATTTGAATACCGTATTCTTGTCCGTCAATGACAAAGCGAGAGCGATTGTTGGTTAACTCAACCAGTTCTGTCAAGCGATAGTCTAATTCAGGACGTTTACATTCGCAACCTTCACAGATATAGGCACCCAAGTTTGCATAGGTATTGTGCTCGTATTTGAGGATACCTTGACAGTCAGGACAGAGAATCCCTTCTGTATTGTAGTGAGCCAGTTGGGCGGGGCCTTTCTCCAAGTCAAAACCAAAATACTGTACGGGATTTGGGATAGCTGGCTTGTAGAAAAGCGGACTGTCTCCATTAAGAAGAACAGTGGCAGTAGGCACCTTACGAATAGCATCCAAAATCATCTTGTAAGTTGTGTAAATCTCACCATAGCGGTCCATCTGGTCACGGAAGATATTGGTGATAACAAATAAGCTTGGCTGGATATAGTCACAGATACGAGATAGACTGGCTTCATCGATTTCTAGAACGGCAATATTTTTACCAGTTTTAGACGATTTGGCAGTTAAGAAGGTCGTTGCGATCCCTGTAATCATGTTGGCACCGCTTGGGTTGGTCAGAACTTGACCATAAACCTCTTTTAAAATGCCGACAGTGAGGGCAGTTGTCAAGGTTTTCCCGTTGGTTCCAGTGACCACGACAATCTCGTAGTTCTTAGCTAGGTGTTGTAAAATATCTTTATCAAATTGAAGGGCGAGTTTTCCTGGGAGCGTACTTCCACGGCCAAGACGGCTTAAAACGAAGTGGGAAGAACGCCCAGCAAGAAGGCCCAAAGTAGTTTTTAATTTCATGTTTCTATTATATCATAAAAGAAGGAAAAGACAGATTTGAGGTTCCGCAGAAGTAAAAACAGCCCCAAGAGGGCTGTTCGATACGATTAAACTCAACTTAAATCGCAAACAAGTCATTCAAGTTCTCAGCCAAGGTTGGGTGAGTGAAGATTTGTTTTGTGAAGTAAGTGTAAGGAATCTTGTTGTCCATTGCAACAGTGATGATGTTGATGATTTCTTGAGAACCTTCTGAGAAGATGCTTGCTCCAAGAATTTCTTTTGTTTTAGTATTAACAACAGCTTTGAAAGCTCCTCGAAGGTCTCCGTTTACGTGACCACGAGGCATTGCTGCAACAGGAATTTCCTTAACAGCGTATGGAAGTTTCAAATCAGCTGCTTGGCTTTCAGTCAAACCGACTTGTGAAAGAGCAGGTGTGATGAACATAGTGTTTGGTACATTGAGACGGTCTTCAAGTGTGTAGCTGCCATCTCCAGCAAGGTAGCTGTATACAACACGGAAGTCATCAAGTGAAATGTAAGTAAATTGAAGGCCACCGTTGACATCTCCAACTGCAAAGACACCAGGAACGTTTGTTTGACAATGTTTGTCTACTTTAATAGCGCCACGTTCAGTTAGTTCAATATCTGTATTTTCAAGTTGAAGTGGTTCTACATTTGGTTTGCGTCCTGTCGCGTAGAGAAGGGCATCAAAACGGTAAGTTTCATTTTCTGTTACGACAAGCACTTGGTCACCGTCATTTTTAATTTCAGTAGTACGGATGTTTTGAAGCAATTCAATACCGTCTTCTTCCATGTATTGCTTAGCAAGTGCTGCGATGGAAGGTTCCGCACGAGGTAGGAAAGTATCCAAAGCATCTAGGACTGTGACTTTGCTTCCAAGTTTGTTGTAAAGGCCAGCAAATTCAAGACCGATGTTTCCGCCACCAAGGACTCCAAGGTTTTCAGGCAATTTGTCCAAGTTTTGGATACCTGTTGAGTCAAAGACGTTCTTGCTTGTAGCAAGTCCAGGTATTGGCAAGACGTTTGAAACAGCACCAGTGTTGATGACGATTGTTTCAGCGGTCAGTTCTTTCTTTTCATCACCAGCTTGGATTTCGATGACTTTATTTGAAAGGAAGTGAGCTTCCGCATCAAAAATATCGACACCTGTACCAGCAACAGTTGCATAGTTTTTACCGTTGAGGCGACCAGTGATAGTATTTTTTGTAGCAATCACTTCTTCAAAAGACAAGCCTTTCTCAGCAGCAACTAGCAAAGTCTTAGTTGGGATACAACCGATGTTGATACAAGTTCCACCGTACATAGCTTTGCTACGTTCAACGAGGGCAACTTTCTTGCCAGCTGAAGCCAATTTACCAGCTAGTGTTTTACCAGCTTTACCAAATCCGATAACGATTAAATCATAAGTTAACATTTAGAGTTCCTCCTATTTCGAATTTCATTCTAGCACAAGAAAAAAACTTTTGCACAATTCTGCTACGCTTTAAAAAAGTTAATGAAATAGTGGAAATTTTAGCTTCATTTTCTAAGGAAAGATGTCAGAAAATAGAGAATTATCAAAAAAATTCCGTAAATACACTTGTCTTTAT
>OIEJ01000428.1_pt1 | contig 15362 bp, 16 predicted proteins | sample 1581791 | NCBI WGS metagenome assembly OIEJ01 (sample SAMN03281019, study PRJEB24777) | human gut metagenome | isolation source: fecal sample PR141 from 1 month old male Chinese infant, vaginal delivered... | place: Singapore | collected 2005-11-08 | reverse complement strand
GGGTTCTAATAGATTAGTGGGTGAAGTCGAGTACCATACGTCCTTGGATTTGACCTTTTTCCATTTCGTCGAAAATCGCAACTGCATCTTCGACTGGGCGTTTTTGGACAACTGGAACTACTAAACCTTCTGCACCGAATTGGAAGGCTTCTTCCAAGTCTTTACGAGTTCCAACAAGAGAACCGATGACTTGGATTCCATCTAGAACGGTTTTCACGATGCTGAGTTCCATCATTTCAGAAGGAAGGCCAACAGCGACGACGCGACCACCAGCACGAACGGAGTCAACAGCCTGGTTGAAGGCAACTTTAGATACAGCTGTTACGACGGCTGAATGAGCTCCACCATCAGTTTTTTCCTTGATGAGTCCAGGTACATCTTCAACTTCGAGGCCGTTAATAACAATGTCCGCACCTACTTCTTTTGCAAGGGCAAGTTTGTCGTTGTTGATATCAACTGCGATGACATGAGCATTGAATACTTTTTTAGCGTATTGAACAGCGAGGTTACCAAGTCCACCTGCACCGTAAAGAACAACCCATTGGCCTGGTTCGACTTTGGCTTCTTTAATCGCTTTATAGGTTGTTACCCCAGCACATGTAATAGAAGAAGCTTGGGCTGGATCAAGTCCGTCAGGAACTTTAACAGCATAGTCTGCAGTTACGATACATTGTTCAGCCATACCACCGTCTACTGAGTAGCCAGCATTTTTTACTGTACGGCAAAGGGTTTCTCGGCCAGTTGTACAGTATTCGCAAGTACCACATCCTTCAAAGAACCAAGCAACGCTGACGCGGTCACCGATTTTAAGGCTTTTCACATCTGGGGCAATTTCTTTAACGATACCAACACCTTCGTGGCCAAGAACACGTCCTGGTACTTGACCAAAGTCACCATGAGCAACGTGGAGGTCGGTGTGGCAAACGCCACAGTATTCAATTTCTACAAGTGCTTCCCCAGTTTCAAGTGGGCGGAGTACTTTTTCTTCAACAGCAACACCAGTGCTTTCTGGATTTACAACAACAGCTTTCATAGCTATCCTCCTTTATATTGACCAAGAACAGGGACAACGGGACTGGATTGATTTTTTGTCAACAGAGTCGAGTGTAACGAGCTCTCTTGGATTTATATGTGAAGTATATCACAAAAGAAAGCCTTTTCCAAGGTTTTGGAGGCAAAAAGTAGAACAATCGATTAACTGGTTGATGAGATTGTGAAAAGAACACAAAGACCAGCTTGCAAGCTGGTCATACTCTTCGAAAATCTCTTCAAACCACGTCAGCTTCGCCTTGCCGTATATATTGTTACTGACTTCGTCAGTTTCATCTACAACCTCAAAACAGTGTTTTGAGCTGACTTCGTCAGTTTCATCTACAACCTCAAAGCAGTGCTTTGAGCAACCTACGGCTAGCTTCCTAGTTTGCTCTTTGATTTTCATTGAGTATCAGTATAGGTTATAAGAATAAATCTTGCAGGGTTTTGGCAACCCCATCTTGGTCATTTGTCAAGGAAATTTGCTCATCTGCATAAGGGAGTAGCTCTGGGTTGGCATTTTTCATGGCATAGCCCATTCCAGCAAAAGCGAGCATTTCGGTATCGTTGTGCTCATCTCCAAAGGCAATCAAATCTTTTTTGTCACGGTTCATTACCTTGAGCAAGTAGTCCAAAGCGAAGGCCTTATTGACTCCTTTGGGTGTACACTCAAGGATATTGAGCGGACCTCCCCAGGTATTGATAGACAGTTGATGCTGGTAGAAGGCGTTCATTTCTTTTGCCAAGGCATACTTGTCGCTGGCTCTGGTCTGCAAGAGAATACAGTTAGGGTTCTTGGTCACCAATTCAGGCTGAAATTGATTTTCAGGCTGGAAAGCTTCTACGCCAAATAGTTTGGGATTGGCAATTTCTTCATTAGGATTTGTAATGTAGAATTTTTTACGGTATTCTCCAGCGATAAAATCTGCTTGAATGTCCTCTGAACGTCGAACCATGTCTAGCAGATATTTTTTGTCTACAGTTAGACACTTTTCAAAGTCCCAAACTTGATCTGGTAAATGAGTAAGGGAGCCGTTGAAATTAATCATAGGAGTGTCTAAGCTAAGTTCACGGTAGAAATCTTTTGACATTCGGTAAGGGCGACCGGTCGTAATAATAATCTGATGGCCTTTTTCAGCAACTTTTTTAATGGTTTCTTTGGTAAAGTCAGAAATTTGACTGTCCGAGTTGAGCAGGGTTCCATCCAGGTCAACTGCAATAATTTTTTTCGTCATAGGGACCTTTCTAGTGTCTTTTCAGATAAGATGTCTACTATTATAACAGAAAGCAGGCAGAAAAGCAGATTCCAAACAAAAAATGAAATTTCATCAAATTCTTAAATAAATCAAACAAAGATATTGAAAAAGTGAATGATAAATGATATAATTCTATTATTGTTCGTAAAAATTAAAAGGAGATTGATAATGGACAAATTATTTAAACTAAAAGAGAACGGTACAGACGTTCGTACAGAGGTTCTCGCTGGTTTAACAACTTTCTTTGCAATGAGCTATATTCTCTTTGTAAACCCACAAATTCTTTCGCAAACAGGAATGCCTGCTCAGGGTGTATTCCTCGCAACGATTATCGGTGCAGTTGCTGGTACCTTGATGATGGCCTTCTACGCTAACTTACCTTACGCCCAAGCACCAGGTATGGGACTCAATGCCTTCTTTACCTTTACAGTTGTATTTGGGCTCGGTTATTCTTGGCAAGAAGCCCTAGCTATGGTCTTCATCTGTGGGGTCATCTCATTGATTATTACCTTGACAAATGTTCGTAAAATGATCATTGAATCGATTCCAAACGCCCTTCGCTCAGCTATTTCAGCTGGTATCGGTGTCTTCCTTGCCTACGTGGGGATTAAGAATGCTGGACTTTTGAAATTCACGATTGATCCAGGAAACTATATTGTTGTAGGAGAAGGGGCTGACAAAGCCCAAGCAACGATTGCAGCAAACTCTTCAGCGGTTCCAGGCTTGGTCAGCTTTAATAATCCAGCTGTTTTGGTGGCTCTTGCAGGACTTGCCATTACTATCTTCTTTGTTATTAAAGGGATTAAAGGGGGAATTATCCTTTCTATCTTGACAACAACTGTTCTTGCTATCGCAGTTGGTTTGGTAGATTTGTCTAGTATCGATTTTGCTAATAACCATGTTGGTGCAGCCTTTGAAGACTTGAAGACAGTCTTTGGTGCAGCTCTTGGTTCAGAAGGTTTGGGAGCTTTGATTTCAGATACAGCTCGCTTACCTGAAACTCTGATGGCTATTCTTGCCTTCTCATTGACAGATATTTTTGATACAATTGGTACCTTGATCGGTACAGGTGAAAAAGTTGGTATCGTAGCGACAAATGGTGAAAATCACCAATCAGTTAAGTTGGACAAGGCTCTTTACTCTGACTTGATTGGTACTTCAATTGGTGCCATCGCAGGTACTTCAAACGTAACGACTTATATTGAGTCTGCTGCTGGTATCGGTGCAGGTGGACGTACTGGTTTGACAGCCTTGGTTGTAGCTATCTGTTTTGCGATCTCAAGCTTCTTTAGTCCACTTCTAGCGATCGTACCAACAGCCGCTACAGCTCCAATCTTGATTATCGTTGGGATTATGATGTTGGCTAGCTTGAAAAATATCCATTGGGACGATATGTCTGAAGCGGTTCCTGCTTTCTTCACATCTATCTTTATGGGATTCAGCTACTCTATCACTCAAGGGATTGCAGTTGGTTTCTTGACTTACACTTTGACTAAGCTTGTCAAAGGTCAAGCTAAAGATGTTCACGTCATGATTTGGATTTTGGATGCCTTGTTTATCCTTAACTACATCAGCATGGCCCTATAATAGGATAACCCAGGGGGATTTCCCCCCTTTTTTAATATAAAGGAGATGAATGATGGAAGAGAAAAGTATGTGGAAAGAATTGTTGAATCGTGCAGGTTGGCTGTTAATCTTCTTTCTGGCGACAATTTTATACCAGATTCCTATAGGGGTTACTGCTATTTTAACTTTAAATGCAGTACCACTGTTGCAGTCAGGACTGATAGTTGCAGGAATTTCGATTGTGATTCTGGTGCTATTTATTATTGGAGCTCGTAAAACGCAATTAGCAAGTTTTAATTTTTCTTTTTTCAGAGCTAAGGATTTGGCACGATTGGGATTAAGTTATTTAGTCATTATCTGTTCAAATATACTTGGTTCCATCTTGTTGCAACTGTCAAATGAGACGACAACAGGGAACCAGTCTCAGATTAACGATATGGTTCAAAATAGTTCTTTGATTTCTAGCTTTTTCTTGCTAGCCTTGCTTGCTCCAATTTGTGAGGAAATCTTGTGCCGTGGGATTGTTCCTAAAAAGATTTTCCGAGGAAAAGAGAACTTGGGATTTGTAGTCGGTACGGTTGTGTTTGCTTTATTGCATCAACCAAGTAATTTACCTTCTTTATTGATTTATGGAGGTATGTCGATCGTTCTGTCTTGGACGGCTTACAAGACCCAACGTTTGGAAATGTCTATCTTGCTTCACATGATTGTGAATGGGGTTGCTTTCTGTTTGTTGGCTCTTGTGGTGATCATGAGTCGGACATTAGGGATTTCTGTTTAAGATTTTTGACAATTGCTTACTTGTTTTCTACTGGGAAAAAGATGAATGCAATCGTGTACATCTTTTTCTTTTTATGGTAAAATAGAGAAATAATATGGTGAAAAGCCTTGAGGGAGTGACCGATATGTCAACTAAAGTAAATCATGCAAAGACAGCTATTTGCGGAATTATCAATGTAACCCCAGATTCCTTTTCGGATGGTGGTCAATTTTTTGCTCTTGAGCAGGCACTCCAGCAGGCTCGTAAATTGATAGCAGAAGGGGCTAGTATGCTAGATATCGGCGGAGAATCGACTCGGCCGGGAAGTAGCTATGTTGAGATAGAAATAGAAGAGGAAATCCAGCGTGTTGTTCCAGTGATTAAAGCGATTCGCAAGGAAAGTGATGTCCTCATCTCTATTGATACTTGGAAGAGTCAGGTGGCAGAGGCTGCTTTGGATGCTGGTGCCAATCTAGTTAATGATATCACTGGTCTTATGGGTGATGAGAAAATGGCCCATGTGGTTGCTAAGGCTGGTGCGAAAGTAGTCATTATGTTTAATCCAGTCATGGCGCGACCTCAGCACCCTAGCTCGCTCATCTTCCCTCATTTTGGTTTTGGTCAAGCTTTTACAGAAAAAGAGTTAGCTGACTTTGAGAAATTGCCAATAGAAGACTTGATGGATACTTTCTTTGAACGAGCACTAGCGAGAGCAAATCAAGCTGGAATCGCACAAGAAAATATCCTGCTGGATCTGGGAATCGGCTTTGGTCTGACCAAGAAAGAAAATCTGCTTCTTTTGCGGGACCTGGATAAACTACATCAGAAGGGCTATCCAATCTTTCTTGGAGTGTCGCGCAAGCGGTTTGTCATCAATATCCTTGAAGAAAATGGTTTTGAGGTCAATCCTGAGACAGAACTCGGTTTCCGCAATCGGGACACGGCTTCGGCTCATGTAACCAGTATCGCTGCGAGACAGGGTGTGGAAGTGGTGCGCGTGCATGACGTAGCCAGTCACAGGATGGCAGTTGAAATTGCCTCCGCTATTCGTCTGGCTGATGAAGCGGAAAATTTAGATTTAAAACAATATAAATAAGATGAAAGAAATTGAAAACAATCAGTGGATTGCTAACTACCGGACGGACCAACCGCATTTTGGCTTGGAACGCATGGTGGAACTATTAGCTTTGCGTGGCAATCCCCATCTCAAACTCAAGGTCATCCATGTCGGAGGGACCAATGGCAAGGGTTCGACCATTGCTTTTTTGAAAAATCTGCTGGAAAAGCTAGGGCTGAGAGTTGGCGTGTTTAGCTCGCCCTATCTCATTCATTACACAGATCAGATTAGCATCAATGGGAAATCAATCTCAGAAGCGAGGCTAGAATCCCTCATGTCAGACTATCAGTCTTTGCTGGAGGGAGAAGCGGTCGCTAATTTACAGGGCACAACCGAGTTTGAGATTATCACAGCCATAGCCTATGACTACTTTGCCTCGGAGCAAGTAGATGTGGCTATCATGGAAGTGGGCATGGGTGGACTTTTGGATAGTACCAATGTCTGCCAGCCGATTTTAACAGGAATTACGACCATTGGCTTGGATCATGTGGCCCTACTTGGTGATACCTTGGAAGCCATAGCAGAGCAGAAAGCTGGTATTATCAAACAAGGTATTCCCTTGGTAACAGGTCGTATCGCTCCAGAAGCTTTGGCTGTGATTGACCGCATTGCGGAAGGGACAGATGCGCCGAGACTTGCCTACGGGGCAGATTATCAGGTCAGCCATCAAAAGAGTGTGGTGACAGGGGAAGTCTTTGACTATACAAGTGCTGTCAGACAAGGTCGCTTCCAGACAGGTTTACTTGGTTTGTACCAAATAGAGAATGCTGGGATGGCCATAGCTTTACTTGATACTTTTTGTCAAGAAGATGGTCGAGAACTAGCAAGCAATGACCTGCTTGGTCAAGCCTTGGAAGAAACAAGTTGGCCAGGGCGTCTGGAAATCGTGTCAAGAGATCCCTTGATGATCTTGGATGGAGCCCATAATCCCCATGCTATCAAGGCTTTATTAGCAACCTTGCAAGAACGCTTTGCGGATTATCGTAAGGAAATCCTCTTTACCTGTATCAAAACTAAGGCCTTGGAGGATATGTTGGACTTGCTGGGGACCATGCCAGATACCGAGCTTACTCTGACACATTTTGACGATAGTCGGGCGACTGATGAAAGCGTGCTGGAAGAGGCAGCTAAGTCTAGAAATCTCAGCTACAGAGATTGGCAGGATTTTCTAGAGCAAAAATTGACAGATAAAAAAGAAGAGAAACAAACAGTTAGGATTGTCACGGGTTCCTTGTATTTCTTGAGCCAAGTGAGAGCCTATCTGATGGAGAGGAAGAACGAAAATGGATACACAAAAGATTGAAACAGCTGTAAAAATGATTATCGAGGCTGTGGGAGAGGATGCTAATCGCGAGGGCTTGCAGGAAACGCCTGCTCGCGTAGCTCGTATGTACCAAGAGATTTTTTCAGGTCTTGGTCAAACAGCGGAGGAACATTTGTCAAAATCCTTTGAGATTATTGACGATAATATGGTGGTAGAAAAGGATATTTTTTTCCATACCATGTGTGAACACCACTTCTTGCCATTTTATGGTAGAGCGCATATTGCCTATATTCCAGATGGCCGTGTGGCAGGTTTGTCTAAGCTAGCTCGTACGGTTGAAGTTTATTCGAAAAAACCACAAATTCAAGAACGTTTGAATATCGAAGTGGCCGATGCCTTGATGGACTATCTAGGTGCTAAAGGAGCCTTTGTTGTCATTGAGGCGGAACATATGTGTATGAGCATGCGTGGTGTCAGAAAACCAGGTACTGCAACCTTGACAACAGTAGCTCGTGGTTTGTTTGAAACAGACAAGGACCTTCGAGACCAGGCTTATCGTTTAATGGGACTATAATACTCTTCGAAAATCTCTTCAAACCACGTCAGCTTCCATCTGCAACCTCAAAACAGTGTTTTGAGCAGCCTGCGGCTAGCTTCTTAGTTTGCACTTTGATTTTTATTGAATATAAAAAGAATCCGCTTGAAGCGGATTTTTCTAGAAAGGAATCATTATGGATCAACTGCAGATTAAGGATTTGGAAATTTTTGCCTATCATGGTCTTTTTCCCAGTGAGAAAGAATTGGGGCAGAAGTTTGTTATTTCCGCAATCCTATCCTATGATATGACCAAGGCGGCGACAGACTTGGATTTAACAGCTTCTGTCCATTATGGAGAACTGTGTCAGCAGTGGACGACTTGGTTTCAGGAAACGAGTGAGGATTTGATTGAAACGGTAGCCTATAAATTGGTAGAACGTACCTTTGAGTCTTATCCTCTTGTCCAAGAAATAAAGTTGGAACTGAAAAAACCTTGGGCGCCGGTTCATTTGCCACTAGATACTTGCTCCGTAACCATCCATCGCCGCAAGCAACGAGCCTTTATCGCCCTAGGAAGCAATATGGGAGATAAACAAACAAACTTGAAACAAGCCATTGAGAACATGCGAAATCGAGGTATCCATATTCTCAAAGAGTCCAGTGTCTTGACTACAGAGCCTTGGGGTGGTGTTGAGCAGGATAGCTTTTCAAATCAAGTGGTTGAGGTTGAAACCTGGTTGCCTGCCCCAGTGCTATTAGAGACCTTGTTAGCCATTGAGTCAGAGATGGGGCGGGTGAGAGAAGTGCATTGGGGACCTCGTTTGATTGATTTGGACTTGCTCTTTGTGGAGGACCAGATCCTTTATACAGACGAGCTTATCTTGCCTCATCCTTATATAGCGGAACGCCTTTTTGTCCTTGAGCCCTTACAGGAAATTGCGCCTCATTTTATCCATCCGACATTAAAGCAACCTATTCGCAACTTGTATGATGCTTTGAAAAAATAGAAAAAACTCTAGTTTTCAGTCACTTGCAACTGAAGGCTAGAGTTTTTAAAATAGGTCATTTTCTTCTGGGAGGAGGATAGTCTCTCTACCATCCAGATCTAAAACCAGCACTCTCGGGGGATAAAGAGGGTCAAAGGGATGGTTAAAGTCAAAATCAATGGCTGTAGGGAGGTGTTGACTTGAGAAGTGAAAGGTAATTTTTCCATGGTTATTGAGCAATTGAAACTCAAGTTCTTCTTCCAACTCAAAGACATTTTTTAAGAAGTGGTCAATAATATACCAAAAAGAGTCAATGACATCATCAGGCAAGCTGGTAACAATGCCAAAACTAGCCGATCGCATGTGAGTATTGGTAAAAGCCATATCTTTACCTCCTTTCTTTTCCCTTATCATACAGCAAATAGGATTAAAAATCAAGAAAAGGTGATTTTTTCTTCATAAACATAGTTTTCTATGAAATTTTTTTCAAACAATCTTCAAAAAATGCTTGAAAGTGTTTACAAATAGTGATAAAATGGAATAAGTAGAATCATGAAAACGAAATTTTCATACCGTCTCTTTTTTTGGAGTCTCGTGAGGTATGATATAGAAAGGAAATGGAATGAATACAGACGATACAGTAACGATTTATGATGTCGCCCGTGAAGCTGGAGTTTCAATGGCGACGGTTAGCCGTGTAGTTAATGGCAATAAGAATGTAAAAGAGAATACTCGTAAAAAAGTACTCGAGGTGATTGATCGTTTGGATTACCGTCCAAATGCCGTGGCGCGTGGTCTTGCAAGTAAAAAGACAACCACTGTTGGTGTCGTGATTCCGAATATTACCAATGGCTATTTCTCAACGCTTGCTAAAGGGATTGATGATATCGCTGAAATGTACAAGTATAACATCGTCCTTGCTAATAGTGATGAGGATGATGACAAGGAAGTTTCAGTTGTCAATACACTGTTTTCTAAGCAAGTGGATGGTATCATCTTTATGGGGTACCACTTGACTGAAAAAATTCGTTCAGAGTTTTCTCGTTCTCGGACACCAGTTGTTCTTGCGGGAACTGTGGATGTAGAACATCAGCTTCCAAGTGTCAATATTGACTACAAACAAGCTACGATTGATGCAATGACCTACCTCGCTAAAGAAAATGAGCGCATTGCTTTTGTCAGCGGTCCACTAGTGGATGACATCAATGGTAAGGTTCGTTTGGTTGGCTACAAGGAAACCTTGAAAAAAGCAGGGATTCCTTATAGCGAAGGATTGGTATTTGAATCTAAATACACTTATGAAGATGGCTATGCCTTGGCAGAACGCTTGATTTCATCAAATGCAACTGCAGCAGTTGTAACAGGTGATGAGTTGGCGGCAGGTGTCTTGAACGGTCTTGCTGATAAAGGTGTGTTAGTACCAGAAGAATTTGAGATTATTACTAGTGATGATTCGCAAATTACACGCTTTACCCGTCCAAACTTGACAACTATTGCCCAACCTCTTTATGACCTTGGTGCCATTAGTATGCGTATGTTGACTAAGATTATGCACAAGGAAGAGTTGGAAGAACGTGAAGTTCTATTACCTCATGGATTAACAGAACGTCGTTCAACACGAAAACGTAAATAGAAAAAAACAGGAAATCGAGAAGATTTCCTGATTTGTTTTTAGAGAAGGGAATTATACTTAATGAAAATCAAAGAGCAAATTAGGAAGCTAGCCGCAGGTTGCTCAAAACACTGTTTTGAGGTTGTGGATAGAACTGACGAAGTCAATAACCATACATACGGTAAGGCGACGTTGACGCGGTTTGAAGAGATTTTCGAAGAGTATTAGCCTTCCATATAGTCTTTCAAATTCTGTCCTGTTAGTCCGGCATTGAGGGCGATGAGGAGTTTCAAGCGGGCTTTTTGGGCGTTGAGTTCTTTAACAAAGAAAACGCCTGCTTTTTGCAACTGCACGCCCCCACCCTGATAGGCATAAACAGGTTCAGCGATACCGTTAAAGCATCGTGAAACCAGAGCGACTGGGATTCCTTTTTGCAGAAGGCTTTCTAATTTTTCAGCCGTTTCTTTGGGAATATTACCAGCTCCGAAGGCTTGGATAATCAAACCGTCCAATTGTTCCAAATCCAGCATATCAATCAGCTCATCTGTCATACCAGCATAAGCCGAGATGATAGGGACTAATCCTTGTATGTGATCAAGGTCAAAGCGGACACGAGGTTCAGCTGTTTTAAAGTAGAGTATTTCGTGTTTCATGATGAGGCCAAGTGGCCCATGTGTTGGAGTCTGGAAGGTACTGACATTGGTCGTATGTGTTTTGGTAACATACTTGGCAGCATGGATTTCATCGTTCATAACAACCAAAACTCCTTTGTCAGCAGCCCTGTCATCGCTAGCTACCCGCAAAGCACTCAGATAATTATAAACACCATCACTGCCGAGTTCGTTGGAGCTGCGCATGGCCCCTGTTAGAACGATAGGCATATGGGGGACTTCCATGGTATCAAGGAAATAGGCTGTTTCCTCTAAAGTATCGGTCCCGTGTGTGATCACCACTCCATCGTAGTTAGCAGCTTCCTCTTTAATTTTCTGATAGAGGGCCAGCATATGCTTGGGTTTGATATGGGGGCTTGGCAGGTTAAAAAAGTCCAAGGCGTGGACTTGGATTCCTTCAAGTGGGTTGGACACGTGATTCATGGGATTATCTGAACTCGTCACAACAGCGCCAGAAGCATCGGCCTGCATGGAAATAGTCCCACCCGTATGTAAAACAAGGATTTTCTTAGGCATGATTTACTCACTCTTTCTGAAATGTGGTATAATCATTGTATCACAAAAGGGGAGGTTGGGATAGGATGGAAGTCAAAGCTGTTTTTTTTGATATCGATGGAACCTTGGTCAACGATCGCAAGAGTGTTTTGAAATCCACTAAGAACGCGATTAAGATTGTTAAAGAGCAAGGAGTGCTTGTCGGCGTAGCGACAGGTCGAGGACCTTTTTTTGTTAAGGAATTGATGGACGATTTGGATCTGGATTTTGCGGTAACCTATAATGGCCAGTATATCTTTACTAAAGACAGAGTCTTGTTCACGAGCCCAATTTCCAAGTTACATTTGCGCCAGCTCATTACTTATGCTAAAAAAGAGGGCAAGGAGATTGCCCTAGGGATCAAGGATGCCATGTTGGGTTCTAAAATCATGTCCTTTGGTTTGGGTTCTTTTTCCCAACGAATCAGTCGCTTCGTTCCCTCTGTTTTAACTCGGACGGTGAGTCATTCCTTTAATCGTATGGTCAGCAAGGTTGTTCCCCAAAAGGAAGAAGACCTGCTTCATCTGATGAATCAGCCTATCTACCAAGTTTTGATGCTAATGACACCAGAAGAATCTGAGAAGGCGGCGGCTGATTTTGAAGATTTGAAATTGACACGTAGCAATCCTTTTGCAGCAGATGTCATCAATCAAGGAAACTCTAAATTAGAAGGCATACGCCGAGTCGGTAAAGAATATGGCTTTGACCTCAACCAAGTCATGGCCTTTGGTGACTCAGATAACGACCTAGAAATGCTGGCAGGTGTTGGGATGTCTGTTGCTATGGGAAATGGTAGTAGCAGTGTCAAGGAAGTTGCCAAGCATATTACAACTAGCAATCAGCAAGACGGAATCCATAAGGCCTTGGAACATTTTGGTGTTCTAGCCTCAGAAAAAGTCTTTGTCAGTCGTGACTATCATTTCAATAAGGTCAAGACCTTCCATCACATGATGGATGAACGAACCCAAGAAGAACCTCGAGCTTGGGATTTAGAAGGTGCAACCCATAGGGCTAGCTTTAAAATAGAAGAATTGGTGGAGTTTGTTCGAGCAGCTAGTCCTTCGGAAGAGGATTTTGGTCAAGCCCTATCGCAACTTCATCAAGCTCTTGACAAGGCAGCAGATAAGGTAGCCAATAAGACGCCTGCTCAGCAAGATTTGGTGGGGCAAGTGGATGCCTTGATTGACACGCTTTACTTCACCTATGGTAGTTTTGTCTTGATGGGGGTCGACCCAGAACGTATTTTTGATATCGTTCATCAGGCCAATATGGGGAAAATTTTTCCAGATGGCAAGGCTCATTTTGATCCAGTGACTCATAAAATCTTAAAACCAGATGATTGGGAAGAAAAATATGCTCCAGAACCTGCTATTAAAAAGGAACTGCAGCGCCAGCTCAAGGCTTATGAACGCCATAAAGAGAGAAATAATACTCAATGAAAATCAAAGAGCAAACTAGGAAACTAGCCGTAGGCTGCTCAAAGCACTGCTTTGAGGTTGTAGATGAAACTGACGAAGTCAGCTCAAAACACTGTTTTGAGGTTGCAGATGGAAGTTGACCTGGTTTGAAGAGATTTTCGAAGAGTATAAATAGTAAACAAAAAGGAGCGCTGAGCTCCTTTTCTTGATGATTACAAGGTTTTTTCTTGTTCTCTCACCACCAGCAAATCAACCTTAGCATGGCGGAGGATGTATTCAGATGAAGAACCGACCAAGAGGCGTTCAAAGGCGTTGAGACCAGTTGCACCAACGAGGATGAGGTCCACTTCCTCAGCATCTGGAATAGTACGTGCTAGTAGGGTCTTTGGATTTCCCATTTCAATGACGATATGAACATCTGCCACACCAGCATCTTTAGCACGTTTTTCGTACTCTTTCATCAGACTTTCAGCGTCGACTTGGAGTTCTTCGTAAACTTCAGCATCAAAGGTGGATACGCTTTGGAGAGCGCGTGTGTCAATGACATGTGCGATGGTGAGTTTAGCGTCGTTTCGTAGAGCAGAATGAACTCCCTTGACAAAAGCCAAGTCCGCTTCTTTAGAACCATCGATTGCGACCATGATATTTTGGTAACGTTGTGCCATAATGAAACCTCCTGAAATTTTCTTACTATAATTGTAAACCATTGCACTATATAAGTAAAGCAAAAAAAGTATTTTTCAAAAGAATGTTAGCGCTTAAAATCTATATAAATATATGATAAAATAAAAGAAAAGAAAGGATAGCAGGAAAGAAATGAAGGGAGGGAGAATGATGAAAGGCTCTGTTCAAAAATCAAATTTCCTTCATTATGGAATCATTCTAGTTGCAAAACGAAGTGGGTGTTGGGGTTACTTGATGATATGGGGGCTTTTCCTCATCTTTAATCTTCTTTATGACTCCTTTCTAGGATTGCTTTTTCTAGTTTTATCTTTTGGTATGTGATGTGTTTTTAGCAAAACACCTGCTATCTCCCCTGTCTTAGCCTCGCTTTTAGCGAGGCTTTTCTTCTATACGAAACCAGTAACACATTTCAGTAAACTTGTCGCATTTTCTTTCTAGTGGTATAATGTTATTATCCTAATGAATTGAGGAGACAAGATGAAAGAATATAACAAGTCTAGTAAGTTAGAGCATGTTGCTTATGATATCCGTGGTCCTGTTTTGGAAGAAGCCATGCGGATGCGAGCAAACGGAGAAAAGATTTTACGTCTGAATACAGGAAATCCAGCAGAATTTGGTTTTACAGCGCCAGACGAGGTCATTCATGACTTGATTATGAATGCGCGTGATAGTGAAGGTTATTCTGACTCCAAAGGGATTTTCTCAGCCCGTAAGGCTATTATGCAGTATTGCCAGTTGAAGAAATTCCCAAATGTAGATATTGATGATATCTACCTTGGAAATGGTGTCAGTGAGCTGATTGTCATGTCCATGCAGGGGCTTTTGGACAATGGGGATGAGGTCTTGGTGCCAATGCCAGACTATCCTCTTTGGACAGCCGCTGTCAGCCTAGCTGGGGGAAATGCCGTTCACTATATCTGTGATGAAGCTGCAGAATGGTACCCAGATATTGACGATATCAAGTCAAAAATCACTTCCAATACCAAGGCAATCGTCCTTATCAATCCAAACAACCCAACTGGAGCCCTTTATCCTAAGGAACTCTTGCTGGAGATTATTGAGATTGCCCGTCAAAATGATTTGATCATCTTTGCGGATGAAATCTATGATCGCATGGTAATGGATGGACATGTGCATACGCCTGTGGCGAGCTTGGCACCAGATGTCTTCTGTGTCAGCATGAATGGTCTATCAAAATCCCACCGTATTGCTGGTTTCCGTGTAGGTTGGATGGTCTTGTCCGGACCTAAGACTCATGTCAAGGGCTATATCGAAGGTCTCAATATGCTGTCCAATATGCGCCTTTGCTCTAATGTTTTGGCCCAACAAGTCGTACAAACTTCCTTGGGTGGTCACCAATCAGTTGATGAATTGCTCCTTCCTGGTGGACGAATTTACGAGCAAAGAAATTTCATCTACAATGCTATTCAAGAAATTCCAGGTCTCTCTGCTGTTAAACCCAAGGCTGGACTCTATATCTTCCCTAAAATCGACCGCAATATGTACCGTATCGATGATGATGAGCAGTTTGTCCTCAATTTCTTGAAACAGGAAAAGGTTCTCTTGGTTCATGGTCGAGGCTTCAACTGGCAGGAACCAGACCACTTCCGTATCGTTTACCTTCCTCGTGTCGATGAACTGGCCCAAATCCAAGAAAAGATGACTCGTTTCTTGAAACAGTATCGTAGATAGGGCTTACATTCGAAAAAGGGTAAATTCCCAAACTAAGTTCCACCGCTAATCCAAGTGGAAGTTAGTCTGATAAAAATTCTAAAAACCAGTGGAAATCCGTGTCAGGGTAAATTCCACTGGTTTTACTAATGCTTGATTTCATTGCTTTTGTAGCCAAAATGAATCGAAAAAAAGAGCGCACAAAATCCCCTCATCTGAAAGCGTTTCAGATTAAGTTCCGCTATGGTGGAAGT
>OIEJ01000420.1_pt1 | contig 15618 bp, 11 predicted proteins | sample 1581791 | NCBI WGS metagenome assembly OIEJ01 (sample SAMN03281019, study PRJEB24777) | human gut metagenome | isolation source: fecal sample PR141 from 1 month old male Chinese infant, vaginal delivered... | place: Singapore | collected 2005-11-08 | reverse complement strand
GAGTTGGTCGCAATGGATGAAAAAACCAAAGAAGATGCCTTCTATACCAACCTAGAGTTCGGTACAGCTGGTATGCGTGGCTATATTGGGGCAGGTACTAACCGGATTAATATCTATGTAGTCCGTCAAGCGACTGAAGGCTTGGCCCAATTGATCGACTCTAAAGGCGAGGAAGCCAAGAAACGCGGAGTTGCGATTGCTTACGATAGCCGCCACTTCTCTCCTGAGTTTGCTTTTGAATCTGCTCAAGTATTGGCAGTTCACGGTATCAAATCTTACGTATTTGAAAGCCTTCGTCCAACACCTGAGTTGTCCTTCGCCGTTCGTCACCTCCACACATTTGCTGGGATCATGGTGACCGCTAGCCACAACCCTGCACCATTTAATGGATACAAGGTTTACGGAGAAGATGGTGGACAAATGCCACCAGCAGATGCGGATGCTTTGACAGACTACATTCGTGCGATCGAAAATCCTTTCACTGTGCAATTGGCCGACCTTGAAGAAAGCAAAGCTAACGGCTTGATTGAAGTTATTGGTGAAAACGTCGACGCTGAATATTTGAAAGAAGTGAAAGGCGTCAACATCAACCAAGACTTGATTAATGAATATGGTCGTGACATGAAGATTGTCTACACACCACTTCATGGTACAGGTGAAATGTTAGCTCGTCGTGCCCTTGCACAAGCAGGATTTGAAGCAGTTCAAGTGGTTGAAGCGCAGGCTGTTCCAGACCCAGACTTCTCAACCGTTAAATCTCCAAACCCTGAAAACCAAGAAGCTTTCGCCCTTTCTGAAGAACTTGGACGTAAAGTGGATGCGGACGTATTGGTCGCAACAGACCCTGATGCAGACCGTCTTGGTGTTGAAATTCGCCAACCAGATGGTTCTTACCTCAACCTTTCAGGTAACCAAATTGGTGCTATCATCGCCAAATATATCCTCGAAGCCCACAAGACAGCTGGTACCCTTCCTGCCAATGCCGCTCTTTGTAAATCCATCGTATCAACTGAATTGGTAACGAAGATTGCGGAAAGCTACGGCGCAACCATGTTTAACGTCTTGACTGGTTTCAAATTTATCGGTGAAAAGATCCACGAATTTGAAACCCAACACAACCACACTTACATGCTTGGTTTTGAAGAAAGCTTCGGTTACCTGATCAAACCATTCGTACGGGACAAAGATGCAATCCAAGCTGTATTGATCGTAGCTGAAATCGCTGCTTACTACCGCTCACGTGGCATGACCTTGGCAGATGGAATCGCTGAAATCTACAAAGAATACGGCTACTTCGCAGAAAAGACCATCTCTGTCACCCTTTCAGGTGTGGATGGAGCTGCTGAAATCAAGAAAATCATGGATAAATTCCGTGGCAATGCTCCTCAACAATTCAACAAGACAGATATTGTTAAGACAGAAGACTTCTTGGCACAAACAGCTACTACTGCAAACGGCGTTGAACAATTGACAACTCCACCAAGTAATGTGCTGAAGTACACCTTGGCTGACGATTCTTGGATCGCTGTCCGCCCTTCAGGAACAGAACCAAAAATCAAATTCTACATTGCTACAGTTGGTGAATCTGAAGCAGATGCTAAAGAAAAAATTGCGAATATCGAAGCAGAAATCAATGCTTTTGTAGGGTAAAACATAAATTAGAGCTGTTAGTTGAGTGTATCTAACGGCTCTTTTTGTTTGAGTAAATGAATATGAAGTTTGTCATTTTATCAAAAATTGTTTGTTTCAAACATAAAATGTAGATTTGAAATTCAAAAAGGAGTATAATGAGATGAGATAACAAAATAACTTGTGAAATAGGTAAAAAATGAAAAAACATCAACGCTTGGTAGAAATAGAGAAATTAGTGAATCGAAGAGGAGTGATAACAGTTACTGAAATCGTTGAAATGATGAATGTATCAGATATGACGGTTAGAAGAGATTTAGCTGAATTAGAAGAACAGGGACTGATCACTAGGATTCATGGTGGAGCACGAAGTAACCAACAACTGAAATATAGAGAAATCCCTCATGAAGAAAAATTGTATCAACACATTGAAGCCAAAAGGAAGGTAGCATCCAAAGCAGCAAAATTGATTCAGGATGGAGAAACCATTTTCCTTGGACCTGGGACTTCTGTTGAAATTTTAGCAGAAGAAATTCAAAATGAAGAGCTACGTGTCATCACCAATTGTCTCCCAATTTTCAATGAACTCTACAAGAAAAGTTCAGACACCTTTAAAGTGATCCTTTTAGGAGGAGAGATGAGAGACTTGACACAGGCTTTTGTAGGTGAGATCACAAATGCCCTATTAGAACGGATGTATTACAATAAAATGTTCTTTAGTGGAAATGGGATTAAAGATGGTCAAGTGATGACCTCCTCCTTCGAAGAAGCTTTCACTCAGCGCTTAGCAATTAACAAGTCTTCGGAAAGTTATCTTTTGATGGATTCATCAAAAATCGGCAAGGAAGATTTTACCTCGATCTGTTCGCTCAGTGATGTGACAGCTGTGATTACAGATGTCTCTACCGACAATGCTCACGAAGAGTTAGAAGTTTATACTCAAGTGATCGTTTAAAAATAAAATAATCGTAGCTAGAGTACGAGGGTCCCCTCATCCTTGTACTGGTGATTTGCTTGTAGTGTGGAATCAGAAGTGATTTTTTAAATCGTTCTGTTCCACACTATTTTTGTTCACAAACGAACAAATGAAACCGCTGTCTAAAAACTAAACAATTCATTTATGGCCAATTAAAGATAAAATCAAACAAAAAATGTTGACTTTTTGTTTATAATGGTGTATATTATAGGTGTATCTGAAAAGTAACTTAAAATGCTTTGCATCTGAGGTACTTTTTTAACTGATCGAGCAATCGATCAATCATAAATAATTTTTTGGAGGCATAGTAATGGCTATTGTAATTGGTGCAGATGCATCTGGAAAACGTTTAAAAGAACTTGTAAAAGACTTTTTAAACACTGAAGGATTTGAAGTAGTTGATGTAACTGCAGATGGTCAAGATTTTGTTGACGTCACTTTGGCAGTTGCAAAAGAAGTGAACGCAGCTGATGGCAATTTGGGTATTGTGATCGATGCCTATGGAGCTGGTCCATTCATGGTTGCTACTAAGATCAAAGGAATGGTTGCTGCTGAAGTTTCTGATGAACGTTCTGCATATATGACTCGTGGACACAACAACGCTCGTATGATTACTATGGGTGCTGAAATCGTTGGGGATGAATTAGCAAAAAACATCGTTAAAGGTTTCGTAAATGGTAAATACGATGGTGGTCGTCACCAAATTCGTGTAGATATGCTTAATAAAATGTGCTAGGAAAGAGGAAAGAAAAAAATGAAAATTGCAATTGGTTGTGACCATATCGTTACAAATGAAAAAATGGCTGTTTCAGAATTTTTGAAATCAAAAGGTTACGAAGTACTTGACTTTGGTACATATGACCATGTCCGCACACACTACCCAATCTTTGGTAAAAAAGTTGGTGAAGCTGTAGCTAGCGGTCAAGCAGATCTTGGTGTATGTATCTGTGGTACTGGTGTTGGTATCAACAATGCGGTAAACAAAGTTCCTGGTATCCGTTCTGCATTGGTTCGTGATATGACAACTGCTCTTTACGCTAAAGAACAATTGAACGCGAACGTCATCGGTTTTGGTGGTAAAATCACTGGTGAATTGTTGATGTGCGATATCATCGAAGCATTCATCCATGCTGAATACAAACCAACTGAAGAAAACAAAAAATTGATTGCAAAAATCCAACATGTTGAAACCCATAATGCTCACCAAGCAGATGCAGACTTCTTTACTGAATTTCTTGAAAAATGGGATCGCGGTGAATATCACGACTAAGGGGTAGAATATGATTCTAACGGTAACTTTGAATCCATCTATTGATATTTCTTATCCACTAGAAAAATTGAACTTGGATACCGTCAATCGCGTATCTGAAGTTTCTAAAACAGCTGGTGGGAAAGGTCTTAATGTTACACGTGTCCTTTCAGAAAGTGGAGATCAAGTAGTAGCGACAGGTTTTGTCGGTGGTACAAATGGTCAATTTTTGAAAGAGCATTTGCCAGCAGGAGTTCAGGCAGCATTCTTTGATATCGATGGGGATACACGGAATTGTATCGCGATTCTACATGAAGGGAATCAGACAGAAATCTTGGAAGCAGGACCTGAAATTAGCAACTCTGAGTCAGAAGGATTCTTAAGCCATTTTGAAGAATTGATGAAGGATTCAAATGTTATTGCTATTTCTGGTAGTCTCCCAGCTGGCCTGTCTACAGATTATTATGCAAAACTCATTGAGATCTCTCAAAAGTATCAACGCAAGGTTGTACTGGATTCGTCAGGAAAATCTCTAGAAGCAGTTTTGAAATCTAGCTTCAAACCAACTGTTATCAAGCCAAACAATGAAGAACTTTCTCAACTTTTGGGGAAAGAAGTAACAGAAGATCTTTCAGATTTGAAAGAAGTGTTAACAGATCCATTGTTTGATGGTATTGAATGGATTATCGTCTCACTTGGAGGAGATGGTGCATTTGCGAAGCATCAAAACACCTTCTACAAAGTTGATATTCCTGAGATTGAAGTAGTCAATCCGGTTGGTTCTGGAGATTCTACGGTTGCGGGAATTTCATCGGCTCTCAATAGTCAAAAAAATGACGAAGAATTGTTGAAACACGCAATGGTATTGGGAATGCTCAATGCACAAGAAAAAATGACTGGCCATGTGAATATGGACAACTACGATCAACTATATAAAGAAATTAAAGTAAAAGAGGTATAAAAATGGCGCTTACAGCACAAAAACGTAAATCATTAGAAAAACTTTCAGACGAAAATGGAATCATCTCAGCTTTGGCATTCGACCAACGTGGTGCATTGAAACGTTTGATGGGTCAATACCAAGACGCTGAACCAACTGTAGCTCAAATGGAAGAATTGAAAGTTCTTGTAGCAGATGAATTGACAAAATATGCTTCATCTATGCTTCTTGACCCAGAATATGGACTTCCTGCTACTAAAGCTTTGGATAAAAATGCTGGACTTCTTCTTGCCTATGAAAAAACAGGATACGATACTTCAAGCACAAAACGTTTGCCTGACTGCTTGGATGTATGGTCTGCAAAACGTATCAAAGAACAAGGTGCAGATGCCGTTAAATTCTTGCTTTACTATGATGTAGATAGTGCAGATGAATTGAACCAACAAAAACAAGCTTACATCGAACGCGTAGGTTCTGAATGTGTGGCTGAAGATATCCCATTCTTCTTGGAAATCTTGGCTTACGATGAAAAAAATGCTGACACAGGTTCTGTTGAATTTGCTAAAGAAAAACCTCGTAAAGTTATTGAAGCAATGAAAGTATTCTCAAACCCACGCTTCAATATCGATGTATTGAAAGTTGAAGTTCCAGTAAACATGAAATATGTTGAAGGTTTTGCTGAAGGTGAAGTGGTTTACAGCCGTGAAGAAGCTGCTGCTTACTTCAAAGCACAAGACGAAGCTACAAACCTTCCATACATCTACTTGAGTGCTGGTGTATCAGCTAAATTGTTCCAAGAAACTCTTGAATTTGCACATAATTCAGGCGCAAACTTCAACGGTGTACTTTGTGGACGTGCAACTTGGGCTGGTTCAGTTCAATCTTATATTGAAAAAGGTGAAGAAGCAGCTCGCGAATGGTTGCGTACAACAGGATTCCAAAACATTGACGAATTGAACAAAGTTCTTCAACAAACTGCTACTTCTTGGAAAGAAAGAGTTTAATCGACGAACTTTCTAAAACAAGTTCAACGTAACCTCCTGATGAAGTCCAATCTCATTAAATTAGATTGGACTTCAATTGAGATGAAATTGAATAGGAACCCTTGGTAGATAGACGTCATCGTCTGTTTCCCAAGGGTTTTTGTTTATTCAAAAAAAGGGACTTATTCCTAGTTTTAGAGGATATTCGTATGCTCTTCTAGATAAAGTATAAAAGAGAGTCGTCCTCGAAATAATTTCTCCCATTTACTTTGGCGAATAGTAGTCGATGGAAAAAACTGAATAGGGGCTGAGGTTGTTCTTGCTATATTTCTATTATTTTTTTATCGTGTAGCCCCTTCATTACAAAACCCTGAATGTAGACATGCAAACAAAAATCGTGTTTGAAATAAACAAAATTTTAGAAAAAATAGCAAAAAAAGAATCAGAAAGGGTTTACAAAAACATTTTTAAATGTTATAATGAAAACATAGTTTGAATAGGGTGGATCGTAACTGAGTCATATTAGGCGAGACTGCAAATGAATTCGGGAGTAGTAGTATTCTGTTTTCCCAGCTCGTTTGTGGTCTTTTTGCAGTTTTTTCTGTGTTCTGCCATTCTACCAGTTCGGTTCATAATAAAGTGGAAAGGGGGAGTTGCAGTGTATCGGATCGTAAGCCCGATTAATAATAATATAGCTCTGGTGAAAGATGAAAGTCAAAGAGAGTTAATTGTTACAGGTAAAGGGATTGTCTTCCAAAAGAAAAAAGGGGACATTATTGCTTCAAGCCTGGTGGACAAGGTCTTTCGTTTAAATACGGAAGAGTCCAAAGAAAACTTTTTAGCTCTTTTAAAAGACGTACCACTGGACTTTATTACGGTAACTTATGATGTGATAGACACATTAACCCTGAAGTACAACTATCCGGTGCAGGATTATTTATATGTAACTCTAACTGATCACATTTATTGTACCTACCAGTCTATTCAAACAGGTAACTACCAAAGCAGTAAGTTACCAGATGTTTCAAGAGAGTATCCAATTGAATACAAAATTGGTGCTGAGGCTCTGTCCATTTTCAAATCGAAACTACTCGATCGTTTTCCAGATGAAGAACTTGGAAGGATTGCTATTCACTTTATAAATGCGAGACGTGATGGAGAAGTAGCTCCATCAGTTGAGATTAGCCGAACCAAGCATATTCTTGACTTAGTTAAGCAGGAGTTGGCTCGAAACCATATCGAACGAACGTCCCTAAATAGCAATTTTTATGACCGCTTTATGGTCCATCTAAGTTATTTTTTGGATTATATCGATCGATCCAGAAAGGACAATACCTCTTTACTTGGAATGGAAGAACATCTGAAGATTTCGTATCCTGAGGCTTTTGAAATAGGAAATCGAATCTATGATGTGATTGCAAGAGAAACGGGTGTGGATTTATTCCATAGTGAACGCATTTACATTGTGTTACACATTCAACGTCTCTTGTAAAAATTAGTTTGCTCTATCATTAAATTTATAAGGAGGAAATATTATGAATAGAGAAGAAGTCCAATTGTTGGGTTTTGAGATCGTGGCTTATGCTGGCGACGCTCGCTCAAAATTACTTGAAGCTTTAAAACAAGCTGAAGCTGGCGATTTCGCTAAAGCAGAAGCTCTTGTTGAAGAAGCAGGTGGTTGCATTGCAGAAGCTCACAAAGCGCAAACATCTATGCTTGCTCAAGAAGCTGCGGGCGAAGAAATTCCATACAGCATCACCATGATGCACGGACAGGATCACTTGATGACAACCATCTTGTTAAAAGATGTGATTCATCATCTCATCGAATTATATAAAAGGGGAGCTAAATAATGAACAAACTCATTGAGCTTATTGAAAAAGGGAAACCATTCTTTGAGAAGATTTCTCGTAATAAATATTTGCGAGCAATTCGTGATGGTTTCATTGCAGGGATGCCTGTAATCCTATTTTCTTCTATTTTTATCCTGATTGCGTATGTACCAAACGCATGGGGATTCCATTGGTCTAAAGATATTGAAACTTTCTTGATGACTCCATATAGCTATTCTATGGGCATCTTGGCCTTCTTCGTTGCTGGGACAACGGCTAAGGGTTTGACAGATTCAATGAACCGTGACCTCCCAGCAACCAACCAAATCAACTACATTTCAACAATGTTGGCTACTATGGTTGGCTTCTTGCTCATGGCTGCTGAACCTGCTAAAGATGGCGGATTCTTAACAGCATTCATGGGGACTAAAGGGTTGTTAACAGCCTTTATTGCTGCATTCATTACTGTTAATGTTTACAAAGTCTGTGTGAAAAACAATGTGACCATCCGCATGCCGGACGAGGTTCCACCAAATATTTCACAAGTATTTAAAGACTTGATTCCATTTACATTATCAGTTGTACTCTTGTATGCACTTGAATTAGTTGTGAAAGCAAGCCTTCATGTAACGGTTGCTGAATCAATCGGTACTCTTCTTGCTCCACTCTTCTCAGCTGCAGACGGATACCTTGGTATTACCTTCATCTTTGGTGCTTATGCCTTCTTCTGGTTTGTAGGGATCCATGGTCCTTCAATTGTTGAGCCAGCTATCGCAGCGATTACTTATGCAAATGCTGAAGTAAACTTGAAGTTGATTCAACAAGGAATGCACGCAGATAAGATCCTTACTTCAGGTACTCAAATGTTTATCGTTACTTTGGGTGGTACTGGTGCGACTCTTGTTGTTCCATTTATGTTCATGTGGTTAACGAAATCAAAACGTAACCGTGCCATTGGACGTGCATCTGTAGTCCCAACATTCTTTGGTGTTAACGAACCAATCTTGTTCGGTGCTCCAATTGTATTGAACCCTATCTTCTTTGTTCCATTTATCTTTGCTCCAATTGCAAACGTCTGGATCTTCAAATTCTTTGTTGATACCTTGGGAATGAACTCATTTACTGCTAACCTATCATGGACAATTCCTGGACCTCTGGGTATTGTTCTTGGTACGAACTTCCAACTTCTATCATTCATCCTTGCTGCATTACTTATCGTAGTGGACGTGGTTATTTACTATCCATTCGTTAAAGTTTACGATGAACAAATTCTTGAAGAAGAACGTTCAGGTAAATCAAACGATAGCTTGAAAGAAAAAGTTGCTGCAAAATTCAATACAGCGAAAGCTGATGCTATCCTTGAAAAAGCTGAAGGTGAACCAGCTCAAAACAATATCACAAAAGAAACAAACGTATTGGTTCTTTGTGCAGGTGGTGGAACTAGTGGACTTCTTGCCAATGCTTTGAATAAAGCTGCTAAAGAATACAATGTTCCTGTGAAGGCTGCTGCTGGTGGCTACGGTGCTCACCGTGAAATGTTGCCAGAATTTGACCTTGTTATCCTTGCTCCTCAAGTAGCTTCAAACTATGAAGATATGAAGGCTGAAACAGATAAACTTGGAATCAAATTGGCTAAGACTGAAGGAGCTCAATACATCAAGTTGACTCGTGATGGTAAAGGCGCTCTTGCATTCGTTCAAGAACAATTTCAATAATAAATAGATTTACTGTTGATTGAAGTGAGATGGAGAAGGATTGCTCACTGACTCCTCTCCATCTTGCTTTGTTTTTATTTTATGATTGAGAAGGGGAAACTTATGTCAAAAACATTACCTAAAGATTTTATTTTCGGTGGCGCAACAGCAGCCTATCAAGCAGAAGGTGCAACACATACAGATGGTAAAGGACCAGTTGCATGGGATAAATATTTAGCAGACAACTATTGGTATACTGCTGAACCAGCGAGTGATTTCTACCATAAATATCCAGTAGACTTAAAATTAGCAGAAGAATATGGCGTAAATGGAATCCGTATTTCTATTGCTTGGTCACGTATTTTCCCAACTGGCTATGGTGAAGTCAATCCAAAAGGGGTAGAATTCTATCATAAGTTATTTGCAGAATGTCATAAACGTCATGTAGAACCATTTGTAACGCTTCACCACTTTGATACTCCTGAAGCTCTTCATTCAAATGGAGACTTCTTGAATCGTGAAAACATCGAACACTTTGTGGATTATGCTGCCTTCTGTTTCGAAGAATTCCCAGAAGTAAATTACTGGACAACTTTCAATGAAATCGGCCCAATCGGTGATGGTCAATACTTGGTCGGTAAATTCCCACCAGGTATTCGATACGACCTTGCCAAAGTCTTCCAATCTCACCACAATATGATGGTTTCTCATGCTCGTGCTGTGAAATTGTACAAAGACAAAGGCTACAAAGGTGAAATCGGGGTTGTTCACGCCCTTCCAACTAAGTATCCATTGGATCCTAAAAATCCTGCAGACGTTCGTGCTGCTGAGTTGGAAGATATCATCCATAACAAATTTATTTTGGATGCTACTTACCTTGGACACTACTCAGATGCAACCATGGAAGGTGTAAACCACATTCTTTCAGTTAATGGTGGCAGCTTGGATCTTCGTGACGAAGACTTTGCAGCGCTTGAAGCAGCTAAAGATTTGAACGACTTCCTTGGAATTAACTACTACATGAGTGACTGGATGGAAGCCTTTGATGGTGAAACTGAAATCATCCACAACGGTAAAGGTGAAAAAGGAAGCTCTAAATACCAAATCAAAGGTGTTGGTCGTCGTGTAGCTCCTGACTATGTACCTCGTACTGACTGGGATTGGATCATCTACCCTCAAGGTTTGTATGATCAAATCATGCGTGTCAAGAAAGATTATCCAAACTACAAGAAGATTTATATCACAGAAAATGGACTTGGATACAAAGATGAATTTGTGGACAACACTGTTTACGATGATGGCCGTATCGATTATGTAAAACAACATTTAGAAGTGTTGTCTGATGCGATTGCCGATGGTGCAAACGTCAAAGGATACTTCATCTGGTCATTGATGGACGTCTTCTCATGGTCTAATGGTTATGAAAAACGTTACGGACTCTTCTACGTTGATTTCGATACACAAGAACGTTATCCTAAGAAATCTGCACATTGGTACAAGAAATTAGCTGAAACTCAAGTGATTGAATAACCTCACTTGAACGTATCCTATTTTGTTATCAAATACTCTAGAAAAGGTCAAAGATTTTCATAAAATGGTCTTTGAAAAAGTCTGTATCGTTTGTTTCGAGGTAGATTTTTTCCCTTTTCAATAACAAAAAGAAAGGAATTGATTGTGACGATTGAATTAAAAAATGATTACTTAACTGTCCAATTCCAAGAGGTCGGTGGAGCCCTTTCTTCCATTAAGGATAAGGACGGGGTTGAATACCTCTGGCAAGGGGATGCAACTTATTGGAGTGGCCAAGCGCCAGTCTTATTCCCGAATTGCGGAAGTGTTCGTGACGATAAGGCTTTGTTTGGTCAAAAAGTGGGTCAGCTTCCAAGGCATGGATTGGTCCGCAAAAAAACATTCCAGGCTCATCCTGTAAACGATCACCAAGTGAAGTTTACGATTGAAGATACTCCAGAGATGTTTGAGCAATATCCTTATCATTTTAAGTTGAGTATTTTGTATACGTTGAAAGAAAAATCAATTGTAACGGAATACATTGTTGAAAATCTTTCAGATGAAGTGATGCCTTACTTTATTGGTGGTCACCCAGGTTTCAATTGCCCTCTTCTTGCGGATGAAGCTTATGAAGATTATTATTTGGAATTTGAAAATGAGGAAACTTGTACAGTTCCAAAACAATTTCCTGATACAGGGCTTTTAGATGTACAAGATCGTACGCCGTTCTTGCAAGGTCAAAAAACACTTGATTTGGACTTCAAGATTTTTGAAAAAGATGCGGTAACACTTGATCAATTGTCCTCAAGAAGTATCCGTCTGAAATCGAAAAAGCATGATAAGGGAATTCAGTTGCAATTTAAGGACTTCCCTCATCTGATCTTATGGTCTACAACCAATAAAGGTCCATTCATCGCTTTGGAACCTTGGAGTGGTCTATCTACCTCTTTAGAGGAATCTGACCAGTTTGATCAAAAACGGGATGTTTCATTTATTGAACCAAAGCAAGCTGCTCAAAAGAGTTTTGTCATTGAAGTGCTAGGAATCTAGCCTCTATCATACTTGTTTATTAGCGATAGTCCAAGATCTCCCTCCTTTAAAATAATGTTCAATTGAGACAATTTTTGACTTGGACTATCGTTGATTGTAGATGATAGCGATGGAAAGTTTGATTGAAAATAGAAGAACAAGACTGAATGAATGTTATTCAAAGATTTATTCAGTCTTGTTTTTTATATGGTGATCAAGCTATAATTTAATCGAAAAGGCTAAAAATACGATTTTATTAGTCGATCAAACAAAATTTTTCCATACTGGATTTTATAAAATTAACCAACTGTCTGCCTACAAAACGATTATTTCAGATGCGGCGCCGGATTCTAAAATGTTAGCTGCAGCAGAGGAATGTGGAACGGAATGGATCTTCTAAACCTCTATGTGCTCGTTAAAAAGCAACATTTGCTAGACGATATTACAAAAAGAGATAGCTCAAAAAGAAAGTGCTTTCAACTTCTCAAAAAATTTGAGTTTCAAATAATATTTTCTTACTTTCGGTGTACAAAAAGGGAATTTCTTGATAAAATAGAATAATATTGAATAACTTCTTCAATATCATCTGTTTGACGCTGAAAACAGATTTTTTAAACTATTAAAAAAGCACAGGTTTTGAAGAAAATCTGTCTAGAATTTGTGAGGAGACAAGATGACTGTCGATTATAACAGCAAAGCATACTTGGATAAAGTAGATGCTTGGTGGCGTGCAGCCAACTACATTTCAGCTGCTCAAATGTACTTGAAAGATAACCCATTGTTGAAGCGTGAAGTCGTTGAAAACGACTTGAAGGCTCACCCAATCGGACACTGGGGTACAGTACCGGGGCAAAACTTTATCTATGCTCACTTGAACCGGACCATCAATAAATACGACTTGGATATGTTCTACATTGAAGGACCAGGTCATGGTGGGCAAGTAATGGTATCTAATTCTTACTTGGATGGTTCATACACTGAATTGAATCCAGGTATTCCTCAAAATGAAGAAGGTTTCAAACACTTGTGTAAGATCTTCTCATTCCCTGGAGGAATTGCTTCACACGCGGCGCCTGAAACACCAGGATCTATCCACGAAGGTGGAGAACTTGGTTACGCACTTTCACACGCTACTGGAGCTGTATTGGATAATCCAGATGTCATTGCTGCGACAGTAATTGGTGATGGTGAAGGGGAAACTGGACCATTGATGGCTGGTTGGTTGTCAAATACTTTCTTGAACCCTGTCAATGATGGTGCTGTTCTTCCAATCTTCTATCTCAATGGTGGGAAGATCCATAACCCAACAATCTTTGAGCGGAAGACAGATGAAGAATTGACTCTCTTCTTCGAAGGTCTAGGTTGGAAACCAATCTTTGCCAATGTAACAGCAATCTCAGATGATCATGAAGCAGCACACGCTTTGTTCGCTGAAAAATTGGATGAAGCCATTGAAGAAATTAAAAAAGTCCAAGCAGAAGCTCGTAAGGGTTCTGCGGAAGAAGCAACTCAAGCTGTTTACCCTGTCTTGATTGCCCGTATTCCTAAAGGATGGACTGGACCTAAAGCATGGGAAGGAACACCAATCGAGGGTGGTTTCCGTGCGCACCAAGTTCCAATCCCAGTAGATGCGCATCATATGGAACATGTGGATGCCCTTCTCTCATGGTTGGAATCTTACCGCCCAGCTGAATTGTTCGATGAAAACGGTACATTACTCCCTGAAATTGCAGAAATCGCACCAAAAGGCGACCGTCGCATGGCCATGAATCCAATCACCAATGCAGGTGTCATTAAACCAATGAACACAGCTGATTGGAAGAAACATGCCTTCAAGATTGGAACACCAGGTGCCATCATGGCGCAGGATATGATCGAATTTGGTAAGTATGCAGCAGATCTTGTGGATGCGAATCCTGATAACTTCCGTATCTTTGGACCGGATGAAACCAAATCAAACCGTCTTCAAGAAGTCTTCACACGGACCAACCGTCAATGGTTAGGACGCATGAAACCAGATTATGATGAAGCATTGAGCCCTGCTGGTCGTGTCATCGACTCTCAATTGTCAGAACACCAAGCAGAAGGAATGCTTGAAGGATATGTCTTGACAGGACGTCATGGATTTTTCGCTTCTTACGAATCATTCCTTCGTGTTGTTGACTCAATGATTACGCAGCACTTCAAATGGTTGCGTAAATCTAAGACCCATACGACTTGGCGTAAAAACTACCCAGCCTTGAACTTGATTGCGACTTCAACCGTCTTCCAACAAGACCACAATGGTTATACTCACCAAGATCCAGGTATCTTGACGCATTTGGCGGAGAAAACACCTGAATATATTCGTGAGTACTTGCCAGCAGATACCAATAGCTTGCTTGCTGTAATGGATAAGGCCCTTAAAGCAGAAGATAAGATCAACTTGATCGTCGCTTCTAAACACCCGCGTCCTCAGTTCTACTCGACAGATGAAGCTGAAGAATTGGTACGCGAAGGTTACAAAGTGATCGATTGGGCTTCAACTGTTTCAGCAGATGAAGAACCAGATCTTGTCATTGCAGCAGCTGGTACAGAACCAAACTTGGAAGCTTTGGCTGCGATTACAATCTTGCACCAAGCCTTCCCAGAATTGAAGATCCGCTTTGTTAACGTTGTAGACATCTTGAAATTGCGTCACCCATCAGTAGATGCACGTGGACTTTCTGACGAAGAGTTCGATACAGTCTTCACGACTGACAAACCTGTTATCTTTGCCTTCCATGGTTACGAAGGTATAATCCGTGACATCTTCTTCAACCGTCACAACCACAATCTTCGTGTACATGGTTACCGTGAAAACGGAGATATCACAACACCATTTGATATGCGTGTCATGTCTGAGTTGGACCGCTTCCACTTGGCACAAGATGCAGCCAATGCAGCTCTTGGAGAAGAAGCATCCGCATTTGCAGCTCAAATGGATGAAACAGTTGCCTTCCACAATGCTTATATCCGTGAAAACGGAGATGACATTCCGGAAGTGCACAACTGGAAATGGGAAAATGTAAATAAATAAGAAAAAAGTCGGAGCAATCCGGCTTTTTTTCTTATTTAGACCGTCTTTTACATTCCCACTTGCTTTTTTTGAAACAGTTAAGCGCTGTTTCATCAGTTTGTGGAAGTCTTCTATCCACAGAGGGTGAAATCACCTTGTGGATTGCATTGATGATGCCAGCGGTAAAAGAATTTGATATTTTTTTAAAAATATTTGATTAGCCCATCAGTAGCTAGGTGAATGATTTCATAAAATAAAAAAGAGTGCTGGAAAGTGGGATTGCTTGAGAAAGAAAATTACAAACGAATTACAGTTTCTACAGTCAACCTGTTTTTATATCTTGGTTGACCATTTAGGAGTTGTCTGGTATAATAGGTTAACCATATTTGAAAGTGAGGTTAACTAAAAGTGAAACAACATCATACTTTTTCAATTGTTCTTCCAGCCTTCGGAGCTGCTATCATTGCTTCCCTATCACAAATCATCATTCCGATAGGAGCGGTGCCCATCACCTTACAGACCTTTGCTGTAGGACTGGTGGCTGCCATTTTTAAACCGAGAGAAGCTACTCTTGCTGCTCTCCTCTATCTTATTCTCGGTGCAATTGGTCTACCCGTTTTCGCAGGAGGTAGCGGTGGTTTTCAAACCTTCTTTAGTCCAATAGCTGGTTATATACTTGCCTATCCCCTTTTCGCCTTTATCACTTCTAAACTGACCAATGCTGATACACCCATTTGGAA
>OIEJ01000411.1_pt1 | contig 15997 bp, 14 predicted proteins | sample 1581791 | NCBI WGS metagenome assembly OIEJ01 (sample SAMN03281019, study PRJEB24777) | human gut metagenome | isolation source: fecal sample PR141 from 1 month old male Chinese infant, vaginal delivered... | place: Singapore | collected 2005-11-08 | reverse complement strand
GTATAATTATAACGCCATTCAAGGTACTTGTCAAGTATTTTTTGAATTTTTATCTTAAAAATATTTTTTTCATTCAAAAAAGGAGCTATCAGTTGATTTCAAGCTCCTTTTTATACAGAACGAACCTATTTTATAGTTCGACAATCTTACCTGTTTCAAAGTAAACAACCCATTCACAGATATTTTTGGCATAGTCTCCAATACGTTCCAAGAAGGCAATCACTTGGAAGTAATCACGACCTGTAACAATGGCATCAGGATTTTTCTTAATTTCTTCTGTAGCCAAGTCACGAATGCTATCAAAGTAATGGTTGATTTTTTCGTCCATGGCTGCTACTTCATAGGCCTGGTCTACTGAACCATTCAGATAGAGTTCAAGGGCTGCTTCGACGAAATTCTTGACATCGCGACCCATTCTCTTGATTTCTTCTTCAACAGCCGGGATGCGTTGCTCCCCTTTCATACGAATTGCCGCTTTGGCAATGGAAACGGCATGGTCCCCCATACGTTCCAAGTCAGATACAGCCTTCAAGACTGTTAGAACAGTACGCAAATCTTGAGAAACGGGTTGTTGGAGGGCAATCATTTCAAATGATTTCTTCTCCAATTTTACTTCGTATTCGTTTACTTCTGCATCATCTTCGATGACTTCCTTGGCCAAATCACGGTCATGCGTAACAAAGGCACGCACTGTACGATTGATTTGGGATAGCACTTCTTGTCCCATAGCATAGAACTGGTTGTGCAATTTCTCTAAATCTTCCTCAAATTGAGAACGTAACATCATTTATCTCCTTATCCAAATTTTCCTGAAATATAATCTTCTGTTTCCTTGTGTTGTGGGTTGAGGAACATCTTCTTGGTATCGTTAAACTCAATCAAATCTCCATCTAGGAAAAATCCTGTCTTGTCAGAGATACGAGAGGCTTGTTGCATGGAACGCGTAACCAAGAGCATGGTATATTTATCTTTTAGACCATACAAGGTTTCCTCAATCTTACCGGCCGAGATAGGGTCCAAGGCTGAAGTCGGTTCATCCAAGAGAATGATTTTAGGACTGGTTGCCAAGACACGAGCAACACAGACACGTTGCTGTTGTCCACCTGAAAGCCCGATTGCTGAATCATGCAGGCGATCCTTGACCTCATCCCAGATAGAAGCCCGTTGCAAGGCTTTTTCCACAGCTTCATCCAGAACCTGCTTATCCTTCACTCCATTGATACGAAGCCCATAGACAACATTTTCGTAGATAGACATAGGGAAGGGATTTGGTTGTTGGAAAACCATACCGATTTCCTTCCGCAATTCAACTGTATCAGTACGTGGACTGTAGATGTTGTGGCCGTTGTAAACCACCGAACCAGTTGTGGTTACCTCTGGATTGAGATCCCCCATGCGGTTGATAGCCTTTAGGAGGGTTGATTTCCCTGATCCAGATGGACCAATCAAGGCTGTAATTTCCTTAGGTTGGAAAGAGAGGGAAACACTATTCAAGGCCTTCTTTTGATTGTAGTAAACGGACAGGTCTGATACCTGTAAAATCGCTTCTGTCATACTGTTTCCTTTCTATCCAAAGTGTCCTGTTACATAGTCATTGGTTGACTGTAGTTTGGCATTTTGGAAAATATTAGAGGTCTTATCGTACTCGATCAAGTCACCCAAGTAGAAAAATCCTGTGTAATCACTAGCACGCGCAGCCTGCTGCATGCTGTGGGTCACGATGATGATGGTAAAGTCCTTCTTCAATTCCAACATGGTTTCTTCCAGCTGGGCTGTCGCAATCGGATCCAAGGCTGATGCCGGCTCATCCATCAAGAGAATATCTGGTTTAACCGAGATAGCACGAGCAATACAGAGACGCTGTTGCTGACCACCTGATAGGGTCAAAGCTGACTTATGCAAATCGTCTTTGACCTGATCCCAAAGGGCAGCTTGACGGAGAGAAGTTTCCACAATTTCATCCAAGACTTGCTTGTCCTTAACTCCTGCACGTTCATGGGCAAAAGTGATATTGCGGTAGATAGACTTGGCAAAGGGATTTGGTCGTTGGAAGACCATTCCAATGTGCTTACGCATTTCATAAACATTGATTTCTGGACGGTTGACATCAATTCCTTGGTAGAGGATTTGCCCTGTGACCTTGGCAATATCAATGGTATCATTCATACGGTTGAGACTGCGGAGGTAGGTTGATTTCCCTGAACCAGAAGGGCCAATTAAGGCTGTAATTTTATTTTTTTCAAATTGCATATCGATGCCCTTGATGGATTCTTTTTTACCGTAGTAAACATGTAAATCCTTGGTAGAGAGGGCCACTTTCTCTTCAGGAAAGGTGATGATATGCTTTTCATCCCAATTATATTTTGACATGGCTTCTCCTTTAGGCAGCGGTTAATTTCTTATGTAAATAGCTTCCGAGTTTGCGGGCTCCAAAGTTAAAGATGAGAATAAAGATGAGGAGCACGGCGGCAGAACCTGCTGATACGATGGTTCCATCAGGAATGGTTCCCTCACTATTGACTTTCCAGATGTGGACAGCCAAGGTTTCTGCTTGACGGAAGATAGAGATTGGGCTGGTCACACTGAGAATATTCCAGTTAGACCAGGCAAGGGCTGGAGCAGATTGTCCTGCTGTATAGATAAGAGCTGCTGCCTCACCAAAGATACGACCAGATGCCAAGACAACACCAGTCACAATACCTGGTAGGGCTTCTGGAATGACCACATGGACCACCGTCTCCCAACGAGAAATCCCAAGAGCCAAACCAGCTTCACGCTGCGTATGGTGAACGTGTTTCAAACTGTCCTCAACATTTCGAGTCATCTGAGGCAAGTTAAAGACTGTCAAGGCCAAGGCTCCTGAAATAATTGAAAATCCATACTCAAACTGAACTACAAAGATCAAGTAACCAAAGAGACCCACAACCACTGATGGCAGTGAAGACAAGATTTCAATACAGGTTCTGACAAAATTGGTCACAGGACCTTTTTTGGCGTATTCAGCTAGGAAAATCCCAGCTCCCATAGATAAAGGCACAGAGATAATCAAGGTAATGACCAAAAGGAAGAAGGAATTATAGAGCTGAATTCCAATCCCTCCACCTGCTTGGTAAGAAGATGATTTGCCAGTCAAGAAAGACCAAGAGATGTGGGGTAAACCACGAACCAAGATATAAAGAATCAAGGATGCCAAGATGGCAACGATAATTCCTGCAATCGAGTAGAGGACAGCTGTTGCAATTTTATCTAATTTCTTAGCGTGCATAGTTTTTCTTTCCTCTTTCTTTCGTAATCAATTTAATCACACTGTTGAAGGCCAAACTCATCAATAGCAAGACTAAGGCCAAGGACCAGAGAACGTTATTGTCAACTGTTCCCATAACGGTATTTCCGATACCCATGGTCAACACAGAGGTCAAGGTCGCAGCAGGTGTTGTCAATGAAGTTGGGACAACAGCTGAGTTTCCGACCACCATCTGAATGGCCAAGGCCTCACCAAAGGCACGCGCCATCCCAAAGACCACTGCGGTGAAAATCCCTGAACGCGCTGCCTTCAAGGTCACGCGCCAGATGGTTTGCCAACGAGTGGCTCCCATAGCCAAACTAGCTTCGCGGTAGTGACGAGGCACCGCACGCAAACTATCGGTTGTCATAAAGGTTACCGTTGGTAAAATCATGACAAAGAGAACGAAAATACCTGACAAGATCCCAAAACCAGTCCCACCAAAGACGCTGCGGACAAAGGGAACTACGACCTGCAAACCGATAAATCCATACACTACTGAAGGAATCCCTACCAGCAATTCAATGGCTGGTTGCAAGATTTTAGCACCTTTTGGTGAGACTTCAGTCATAAAGACTGCCGCACCAATGGCAAAAGGAGTTGCGATAAGGGCTGATAGGATTGTGACAATAAAGGAACCCAAAATCATGGGAAGGGCACCAAATTGTTTACCTGAAGGATTCCAAGTTTGGCCAAAGAGGAAATCAAAGATGTTGACCCCATTGACGAAGAAGGTCGACAAGCCTTTTTGGGCTACAAAAATCAAAATCATGGCCACAATAATGACAATCAAAGACAGACAGGCAAAGGTCAAGCCTTTTCCTAGTTTCTCTAGACGAGAGTTCTTTGAGGGAGAAAGTAATTTTTTAGCTAATTCTTCTTGATTCATTAGTGACTCCCTTCTAGTGCTGTCACCGTTCCGACAGCATCTTTTTCAACCTTCATTTCCTTGACAGAAATATAACCCATTCCCTTAACGATTCCGCTTTGTGCTTCATCTGAGAGGACAAAGTTGAGAAATTCTGCCACCAATTCATTGGGCTGACCTAGTGTGTACATGTGTTCATAAGACCACAAAGGCCAGTTATTGGTTGTAACATTTTCTGCAATCGGCTCATAGCCATTCAACTTCATGCGTTTAACCGAGTCATCCACATAGGCAAAGGCTAGGTAAGAAATGGCTCCTGGTGTCTGGGAAACAATGTTTTTGACCATCCCATTTGAATCCTGTTCTTGACTCTGCACAGCAGACTGACCATCCATGATAACACTATCAAAGGTTGCACGCGAACCAGAACTTGCCGCACGGTTAATAATGGAAATGGATAGGTCTTTTCCACCAACTTCTTTCCAGTTGGTTACTTGACCTGTGAAGATGCTACGGAGTTGTTCTGTTGTCAGATTTTCAACGTCAACTTCCTTGTTCACAATCACTGCCAAGCCCGCTACAGCAACCTTATGGTCCACTAGAGCGGATGCGTTGATACCGTCTTTTTCCTCTGCAAATACGTCTGAATTTCCTACATCAACGGCTCCAGACTGAACCTGAGACAGACCTGTACCAGATCCTCCACCTTGGACGTTGACTGTTTTTCCAACGTGCATAGAGCCAAATTCATCTGCTGCTGCTTCGACCAAGGGCTGAAGAGCTGTTGAGCCAACAGCTGTCATGGATTCTCCACGATCAATCCAGCTAGCACATCCCGCCAAAGAACCTGCTAGCAAAAGAGCCGCAAGTGATAGAGCGAGTTTTTTCCTTTTTTTCACTGTTTTTCTCCTTGAAAATAATGGTGAATGCTGTGAATTTTTTCAACTATTTATTGATGTTTTCCTTTTTTAAAATTGGGAGCCAACTAAAGTTCTTATACTCAATGAAAATCAAAGAACAAACTAGGAAACTAGCCGCAGGCTGCTCAAAGCACCGCTTTGAGGTTGTAGATAAGACTGACGAAGTCAGTCACATATATACGGCAAGGCGACGTTGACGCGGTTTGAAGAGATTTTCGAAGAGTATTAGCTTGGTTTAACTAGAAATTTGCTTAGTTACCTTTTCCACCAATTTCGACTTAAAATGAAAGACAATTTGAAAAAAATCCATACTTCCACTATAACATAGACAAGCTACTTTGACTAGCATTTTCACTTGAATCTGAGGCCTTTTGGAAAATAATTTTTCAAAACATTTCCCGTCACCTTAGCAAAGCCCAACCCATTGCCTTGAACCAAAACCTGATACCAACCATTTGGCAGACTTTCCGCTAGCTGAACAGTTTCTCCAGCGACATACTTTACAAACGCTTCTTGGTCAATTGTAACTGACTGCTTGACCCGACTCGGTTTCAAGGCTAGTCCAAGAGCGAAACTTGGTTCAAAGCGTTTCTTCTTAAAGGTACCCAGATGCAGGCCATTCCGAGCAATCTTGAGTTTCCCTAAATCTGGCAAAAGTTCTGGCAAGAGATAGAGTTGGTCTCCAAAAGTCTGCAAGATTCCCGGTAGATTGATTTTTAGGTGTTTTTGGCCAAATTCCTGCCACAAGGCAACTTGTTCTCGGCTAAGATTGCTCTTACTTGTCTTAAATTTAGGGGCTGGATTTTCACCTTTAAACTGTAGATGGGCTACAAACTGACCCTCTCCCTTAAACTGATGAGGATACATCCGAGCCGTTTCTGGCAGGCCAATACCAGCTACCATTCCATTGATATGCTCAACTGGCAACAAGTCAAAATCATACTCTTCCAGCAGCCAATTGACAATCTCTTCGTTTTCCTCGGGGGCCCAGGTACAGGTTGAATAAACCAAGCGACCACCTTCAGCTAACATGCTCACCGCATCCGCTAGAATTTCTCTTTGCAAACTAGCGCATTGACTCGGATAATCTAAGCTCCAATAATCCATAGCGTCTGGCTGCTTACGGAACATTCCTTCACCAGAGCAAGGTGCATCAAGAACAATGAGATCAAAATAACCTTTAAAAACCTTGGCTAAGCGGTCGGCAGATTCATTGGTCACCACAACATTTGTCGCTCCAAAGCGCTCCATGTTTTCTACTAAAATCTTAGACCGTTTGCTTGAGATTTCGTTGGAAACAAGGAGCCCCTCCTCTGCTAAATAGGCTGCTAGTTGAGTTGATTTTCCACCCGGTGCAGCAGCCAAATCCAAGACTTTCATCCCAGGACTGGGTTGGGCTACCTGAGCCACCATTTGAGCAGCAGGTTCTTGCGAATAAACCAAACCTGTAGCATGCTCAGGCGATTTCCCTGAAACCTTCCCATAGTGGCCCCAAGGGGTTTGAGGAATAGGATCAGAAAAGGAAAGTTGCTCCTCTTTTAAGGGATTGACCCGAAAGGCCGAAACCGCTTCCTCCTCAAAAGAGGCAAGAAAATCTCTTGCCTCATCTCCTAGTATCTCTTCATATTTTTCAACAAATCCTTCTGGAAATTGCATTTAAGTTCTTTTCCTTTCATAAATATAGGACTGAATTTCCTCCTGCATCTCAAGAGGCACCATCATGACAGGCTGTCTGGTTTGAAAATCAGGATCTTCACCAGAAAGAGTCACCACCCGATAGCCCAGACTTTCCCCTAAAATACTAGCGGCAGCATAATCCCATGGTTGCAGATAGGTGACATAGGTCAACAAACGCCCTGATAAAATCTTGGCAAAACTAATGGCCGCACTCCCATAGACACGAACACCAAGAACCGCTCGACTCAAATCAGCCAAGCCCCATTCATTGGTTTCCAGCATGCCACTATTCCCTGCAATGAGAAAATCTCCAAGTGGTTTTGCTTTAAAAGGAGCTAAGGGCTTATTATTTAGACAAACTGGAAAGGCTCCACCACCGTGATAACAGTCCCCTTTGACCACATCATAAATCAGTCCAAACTGTCCCTGACCATTTTCAAAATAAGCCATCATAACAGCAAAATCTTCCTGTTGGGCCACAAAGTTATTAGTACCATCAATGGGATCAATGACCCAAACCTTGCCCTCTTGAACCGAAGCTCGCAGACAACCTTCTTCAGCGCAAATCTTATCCTCAGGATAACGGGATAAAATCTCACTAACCAAGAGCTCCTGAACTTCCTTGTCCAGTCTGGTCACCAAATCTGTTGGAGAGGACTTGGTCTCAACACACAAATCTTCCTGCATGTGGTCAAGGATGTACTGGCCTGCTTTCTTAATTAGCTCTTTAGCAAATTCAAATTTACTTTCCAAGAGAAATCTTTCCTTCCCCTTTTTCCTTGGCAGCCTGAACTGCTTGGTAAAGCGAATAGCCACTAACCGTTTCAAATTCTCGTCCCAAACGTTTCTCCTCACTCTTGCTTGGCACGACCGCCTTGAATCCCTTATAGGAGTCCAGTAACTTTTTAGCCTCTACCTTGCCTTCATAAGCAGCTTCAACATCATTAAAAAAAGAAAGCACTGAAGCAAGTTCTTCAGTGCTCCACGACAAATCTAGTGGGTAACTATACTGTTTGTTCATTAACTAATACCAGCTCTCATTCTTGCTTCTTTTAGCTCTTGCTTACGGTAACTACGAGGGAGAAAAGCACGAATCTCATCTTCATTAAAACCAATCTGCATACGTTTGGCATCGATAATAATTGGACGACGCAAAAGACTAGGGTACTGCTCAATCAAATGAAGCAATTCCGATACCGAAATACTCTCTACATCAATATCTAATTTTTGAAAAATTTTTGAACGAGTTGAAATGATGTCATCAGTACCATTTTCGGTCAAGGAAAGGATGTGTTGCAATTCTTTTCTTGTTAAAGGGCTGGTCATGATATTGTGTTCCACAAAAGGTACCTTATGTTTCTCTAACCAGGCCTTCGCCTTACGACATGATGTACAGCTCGGTGATAGAAATAGTGTAATCATGCTTTTCTCTTCTTATCTATACTTTGCTACTTCTATTATACAAAAAAATAAAGCGCTTGACTAGGGATTTTTAGAAAAAAAGCCTATTTTTTCAAGAAAAATAGACTGCTTGCGAACGATTGACACAATTGGATTTGGTTAATTCACTCTTAACGATGGTTTCAAATGATATACAATTTTATATATACAAATTAAAAACATCTTTCCTTTCACTTCCTACGACTTTTCAGATACAGATAGCCAAAGAAGCTTTCATAGAGGGCGAAAAAGAGGAGGAAGGCATGGAGGAAGAAGGTCTCTGGCAAAATCAGAATAACAGGATCCTTGGCTGGGTCAAAGAGCCAAGTATCATCTCCCACAAAGAGAATTTGATGGAAAAGAGTAAAGAATTGATCAAAACCAATCAACACTCCCCCAAGCCCAATCAGCAAAGGCAAAACCACTAGGGCCAAAAGCCCTTTACTAAATAGAGACAAAAAGCCCTTTTTCACAATCCCTTTGACAAAGAAATAGAAACTTGGCAGTGTCACTAGGGCAACTAGTTGAACTAGATGAAAGAGATTCTTCACCACCGCAAAGTGGTGCAAACCAGCTGCTGACGAACGAAAATCAGGCATCTGCAAGACCTGACTCAAAGGATTAGTCAGATAATTCATCAAGATATGAAAGTTGTATTGAATGGTTTCTGGTTTTAAATAGACCCGATTTGTTAAATTCAGCCACTGAATTTCCACTGGATAAACAATCCAAGCCAGATAAATAGTCAGAAGGATTGAAAGAGAGAGGAGAAAGAGCATAGAACCCCAAAAGGTCAGTTTAGTTTTCATCAAAATCCCACTCCGCAAGGCTAGAAACCACATGAGTTGGTGCGATTGGTAGGTCTGCTACTTCTTCTGCCTTGGTAAAACCTGTCGTCACCAAGAGCGTTGGAATACCATTGTCAATCCCAGCTCGGATATCAGTTAGGTAGTTGTCCCCGACCATGATTAACTCTTCACGTTCTAAGCCTAAGTGCTCAACCGCCTTGTTCATAATGATGGCATTTGGTTTTCCAATATAAACAGCTTTAACTCGTGTAGCCGCTTCAAGGAGAGTTACTAGCGAACCTGCTCCAGGTAAAAGACCGCGTTCTGTCGGGATGTTGAGGTCAGGATTGGTTCCGATAAAATGAGCTCCCTTTTGGATAGCAAGAGTTGCTGTCGCAAATTTTTCATAGTCGACTTGCCAGTCCAGTCCTACTACCACGTAGGCTGGATTTTCCTTGTCTTCCACATAACCAGCCGACTTGATGGCTTCCTTGAGCCCTGCTTCACCAATGACATAGACCGTCTTTTCCAGTCCTAAGTCATTCATATAGTCGATCGTTGCCAAAGTCGCTGTGTAGACAGTAGATGAGGGCGTATCGATATTAAAATTCTGAGCCAACATCTCCTGAACACTCTCTGGGGTGCGGGTTGTGTTGTTGGTTACAAAGAGATAGGGGATATCCCGCTTTTGCAATTCATGAACAAAAGTCTCTCCTGCTGGGATTCGATTTTTCCCCTTATAAATGGTTCCGTCTAAATCAATTAAATAGCCTTTGTATTTCATATATTTTACCCTAATCCTTTTTTATTTCTTGCCAAGTGATAATAGCTTGGGCATTGGTAGCCCCGTCGCTTGTAATTTCATGCTTACTTTCCAGTCCAGTCCTTTCAACAGCCGATGTAATCACCCCACCTGGTCGAACTTCCTTGACATACTTGAGATTGATTTTCTTGGGAATATAGTGGGTCAAAAAGTCCGCTCCCATGACCTCAAAAATCCAATCCAAGTATTTACTATTATTGACATGGCCATTCATATCCAAATCGTAAAAACGAACATGGTAATCCTTGCTGACTGGCTCTTTCAGGGACTCATACTTTGGCCCACGGATAAGCTTTTTATCAAAATCAGACTGGTAGGGAGCCACAATCTCAGGTTCAACAGCATGAACTTTTCGACTGTCTCGGTCCATGAGAACAAAGGTCGCCATCATGTGGATGAGTTCCTGACCTGCTTCATCATAAATGGTAAAGCGACGGTAGCAAAAGAGCCGATTGTAGCTCAGAGCTTCCGTTTCGATAGTGATTTCTTCTGCAAAACGAGGCAAACGAGCCACCTCAATATCGTATTCTGTGATAATCCAGACCAGATTATAGTCCTCCAAAATGGTTTTATCACTAACTCCCAGTTCAATCGACTGCATCCCTGAAACTTGCAAGGACAGCAAAATCACATCTGGAAGTTTGATATGACCGTTCATATCAGCCATATCAAAAGGGATCTTCATTTTCATTTGATAAGTTAAGCCCATCATCCTACTCCAAAATAAATCGTTCTGCTACAGTATCTCCCAAAAAGAGACCTCTCTTTGTCATACGCACGCGATCACCGTCTATTTGCATGAGACCTTGTTGCACCAAGTCTCTGACAATTTCTCCATAAAGCCCCTCAAACGGCCGACCAAATTTCTCCTCAAATCGCGCCATAGAGACCCCTAATTTCTTGCGGAGCCCCAGGAACATTTCTTCTTCCATTTGCTCTTTTTGACTCAGGTGCTCTTCTGTAATACGAGCATTGCCTTCCTCAACCGCACTAAGATAATGACGAATGGGACCATGATTTTTATAACGAACACCATTGACATAACCAGATGCCCCAGCACCGATGCCATAGTATTCGGCATTGTCCCAGTACATGAGATTGTGGCGACTTTCAAAACCAGGTTTGGAGAAATTGGAAATCTCATAATGCTCAAAACCCGCTCGCTCCAGCTCTGCGATGATGTACTCAAACATCTCAGCTTCCAGTTCTTCCTTAGGCAGAGGCAATTTCCCTCGTCGCATACGATTCATAAAGACCGTATGATTTTCTAAAATCAAACTATACAAACTCATATGGGGAATATCCAGCCCAATGGCCTTAGCCACATTGTTCTTAACTTGCTCCATAGTCTGACCAGGCAGTGCATAAATCAAGTCAATAGAGATATTGTCAAAACCAGCCAGCTTCAGGCGGTCGATATTTTCATAAATATCCTTCTCCAAATGACTGCGCCCAATCTTTTTCAGCATCTTATCATCAAAGGTTTGCACACCTAGCGAAACACGATTGACAGCCGAGTTTTTCAAAACAGCTATCTTATCTGCATCCAAGTCTCCTGGATTAGCCTCAATGGTCAACTCTTCCAAGGAAGACAAGTCCAAGTTTTTAGTTAAGCCCTTCAATAATATCTCCAGTTGCGGAGCTGACAGGGCTGTTGGTGTCCCACCACCGATGTAGAGGGTTCGCAACTTTTGAATATCATAAGATTGAAACTCTTCTAACAGATGTTCCAAATAACTATCTACCGGCTGATTCTTGATAAAAACTTTTGAAAAGTCACAATAATAACAAATCTGGGTACAAAACGGGATATGCACATAGGCTGACGTTGGTTTCTTCTGCATAGTCTTATTATACCACAAAAAGCGAACAATACTTAGAATTCCGTTTAACAAAATTCTAGCATTGTTCGCTTTTTTTATCTAATCATTCTTTGTATTTTATGACTAACACGATTCCCAGAACCAATCTAGTTTGTCTTTACAATACAAAAGAATGAATGTTCATCTGACTAAATTTTTAGTCTTCTTTTTTCTTGCGAGCTACAAGTCCAAATCCACTCAATAGTCCAAGAAGTCCTAGAGATGCAAGAGTCGCATTTGATTCTGTTCCTGTATTTGGCAATACATTTTGAGAATCATTTGACTTAGCATCATTGTCAATAGTAGTATGAGTATCTACCTGATCTACATTCGAATTAACTGCATTTGGAGTTGTTGGTGCAGGTATATCTTGACCAGAACCTCCATTAGTAGCAGGTGTAACTGGCGTATCAAGTGTCACTGGCGCAACTGGAATGGTATTTGTATTTGAACCTACTTTTCTGAAAATGTGGGTCATTACTGGTGCATTTTCATCAATCATTGTTCTTACAAATTCATATCCTGGAATTAATCCATGTCCAGCATCCTTTTCATTACCTGTCTTAACGGATGGTTTCAATACATTTCCATCTTCATCAATCCAGAGAACCTCAATCATTAGCTCTGGCAATTCAATTGAATCCGCTAATACACCGTTTTCAAAAATTGTTACCTTAGCTGGAGTTGTTACATTAGGAACTTCCACAGCTGATTTATCTGGCTCAGTAATCTTACTTGTACCTGAGAGTTTACCTTCTGGGAGATCACTGTTTGGTACTTTACCTTTACCATCTTCACCTGGGATCTCTACCTTAGTTCCTGATGGGTATGTTAAGTCATCTGGCTTCTTCGGTGTTACTGTAACGTCACCTGTCTTAGGAGATTGTTCTAACTCTATTTTTGTTTCTTTACTTGTTCCATATGTTCGAACTGTTGTTGGAGTTACCTTGCCTGTTTTTAGATCAACTTCATAGCTAGTGGTATCAATCACATCACGACCTTCAGAATCTTTAGATTGTTCAACCTTTGTTTTCGCACCAACTTTAACGATTGTCTTACCTGCTGGGGTGATTACTGGATTTCCAACGTGTTCTGTGATATGACCGTCCTTTGGATCTACATCGTAAGTGGTTGTAGTAACTGTTTTACCTTTTTCACCCTCAGTACGCTGACCTGGTGTACCGAAGTTTTTTTCAACATCTTTAATATATTCTACTTCTGGTTCAATCAGGGTTTCTACGACTTTGTCTTTGGTTGCGACTTTAACAATTGTTTCTGTTGGATTTACTACTACTGGTTCTCCTGCTCTTTCTGTAATAGCACCTGTAGTAGGATCAACACTATATGTTGTTGTGGTAGTGCTTGAACCTGCTTGTCCTGCTTCTTCCACATTTGGTTGATCTTTGTCGCGTGTATCATCTTTCACATATTTCTTAGGTGATGGGAGTTCTGTTGTCTCCACTTTATCCTTCGCTGGAACTTTGACAATAGTATTCGTTGGTTCTTTCGTACGAACTGGTTGACCTTCACTTGCTGTAATCTTTCCAGTATTAGGATCCACAGTGTAAATGGTTGTGATAGTGTCTTCACCATCTTCACCTTTAACAGTAGTTGGGGCTGTACCTTTTTCTTTCGTATCATCTTTTTCATAGACAACAGGTGATGGTACTACTCTCTTCTCAACTGTTGGTTCTTTCGTTTTCCCATAAGTTCGCACGGTTGTTGGAGTTACCTTACCTGTTTTTGGATTAACTTCATAGGTAGTGGTATCAATCACATCGCGACCTTCAGGATCTTTAGATTGTTCAATCTTTGTTTTCGCACCAACTTTAACGATTGTCTTGCCTGCTGGGGTGACGACTGGGTTACCAACACGTTCTGTGATATGACCATCTTTTGGATCTACATCGTAAGTGGTTGTTGTAACTGTTTTACCTTTTTCACCCTCAGTACGCTCATCTGGTGTACCGAAGTCTTTTTCAACATCTTTAACGTATTCCACTTCTGGTTCAATCGGGGTTTCTACTACTTTGTCTTTGGCTGGGATCTTGACTACTGTAGGCGTTGCGGGAACTACCACTGCCGATTCTTCATGCGGAACGAGGCTACCGTCTGCAGGGTTAACAGTATAGGTTGTGGTTACTGTTCTTGTTCCTGGTGTACCAGCTACTGTGATTTTTGATTCACCTTTGGCTCTTGTGGCGTCTTTTTCATAACGCACACTTGGCTCGAGTGGTGTAACAACAACTGTTGATTTAGCGCCGTTTCTCTTGAAGATTTCTGTTGTCTCTGTTGGAGTCAGTTCACCTGTACTTGCACTGACTTGGTAGCTGGTCGTCTTCTTAACAACGTCATCACCTTCTTTGAAGTATTCAACCTCATCTTTAGCTGGCACTTTGACCACTGTCGGAGTTGAAGGGGTGATAACTGGTTGTCCTTCATGCGGAATAAGGCTACCATCTGTAGGATTAACCGTGTAGGTGGTAGTTACTGTGCTCGTACCTGAAGTACCAGCTGTTGTTACATTTTTTCCGCCTTTAGCTCTTGTGGCGTCTTTTTCATAACGAACACTTGGCTCTAGTTGGGTAACGACAACTGTTGATTTAGCGCCATTTCGCTTGAACACTTCATCAAGTATATTTTTAGTAATCTGTCCTGTATCGGGATCTTTGATACTAACAGTTGTTGACTTAATGATGTCATCTCCGCGTTTACTATATACAGAAGTTTCTCCAACTTTTTCTACAGATTTGACTGTTGCAATTTTTTTATCTTGATAACCTGTCCCATCCAAGGAAATTCGTTTCCCAGATATAAACTCTGATCGTCTATTAATCATATCGGCTTCAAAATAAGAACGTGAACTATGACCTCCGCTTGTTTGTCCAACATTTATAACAACATCACTATCATTACTGACACCTTTTCTTATCGTCGAATCATTATCAACAATATAATGTGTCATTTTCCCAGACTTAGCTATTTTTTTACTATCTAGACCTTTCTGCCAAAATTCATTATTGGAAAATAAATTGGTCACAACTTTTGGGGCATTAAAGGTTGTTCCTTTTTTTAATACATTATTATAAAAGTTTCTATAAGCCCGCTGTTCTTTAGAAGACATGACTCTGCTGTCAGAATACGCCAACTGATAGGCTTCAACCATTGCCCGTTGTACTAAATATCCTCCTAAAGAGTGTCCTGTCAAATATAGATTGGTAATGCTCTTATCTTTAGCCAGTTCACGCATGATATTTTCTGCATCGATCCCTTGTTGAGGATTTCTTCCTGTTCCAAGTGTTATATCAGCTCCTATATCTTTGGCATCACTTGTTCCACGAAAGGCTAATACTTGTGCAGTTCCATTTGGTAAATATAAGAAATCACTCTTAGTTTCATACAAGACAGCATCTAGTCCACTAGAGGTATGGTAACTTTTCTTCCTTTCCCAATAAGGCCCCAATTCCTTATTCATCATCATATACTCATAACGTGGTCTACTGTCACCATTCTTTTTATATAACTCTGATTCTGTTAAGGGTCTCTTATGATCCAGCACTCTATCAATATAATTATCATCACGGTAGGACAATTCCATGAACATAATCATATCGCGCTCACTGACATTCCATTTTAATTTTTCATCTGGCTTTTCTTTACTGTCAATAATACCATCACCATCAGTATCTTCCAACATAGGATGACTATTGTAGCCTACATACTTTTTCCCGCCTTTTTCATAAATATAAAGTTCATCTTTATCCTTCAAGTAATCATCATCTGTATAAGCTTCTGGACTTAACTTAGGGCCGTTTAGTAACAAACTGTCAAGCTTATTACCTTCTGAACCGATTACTCCTGCTTTGATTTTTTTAGCATCTTCCTCAGTCAATTCATATTTTTTTATCTCGGAAGGATTTGATGCTGCTCTCACCGCTGGAGTGCTTGATCTGTCTTCACCTACCACGGAAGCCCTTGTGGTCAAGCTATTATTGCCCATCTCCCCAGATGTCTTAAGTTCTGTAGTTCTTGTAGATATTATTGGAGTATCTTTTGGGGCTGGACTGGAAATAGAACCTCGATTCTCTGGTGAACTTTGAGACTCTTGTTTTTTCTCCACAGTAGGGGTCGAATTCTCCCTTTCAGAATTAGCCCCTATCGCTGTTGCCGAATTATTTTCCGAAGAAGCCATTACTCCCTGAGATGGTGTAAACAAGGTAATTCCTATTAATACTGAAGCCACTCCAACAGAAAACTTTCGAATCGAAAAACGTTGACGTTTATTAAAAATGTCTTTCATTTTACCAACTTTCTTTCTCACTATTTTTTACAAAAT
>OIEJ01000407.1_pt1 | contig 16022 bp, 14 predicted proteins | sample 1581791 | NCBI WGS metagenome assembly OIEJ01 (sample SAMN03281019, study PRJEB24777) | human gut metagenome | isolation source: fecal sample PR141 from 1 month old male Chinese infant, vaginal delivered... | place: Singapore | collected 2005-11-08 | reverse complement strand
TTCAAACCACGTCAGCTTCACCTTGCCGTACTCAAGTACAGCCTGCGGCTAGCTTCCTAGTTTGCTCTTTGATTTTCATTGAGTATAAGCTGTTAAAGTAGTGGAGAAATCCACTGCTTTTTCGATTCTTTGTTCAAGATTTCAGATTGCCTATAGTTTGCTGTTTCTTGTCGCTCCACTAGAAAGCTGATATAATAGCCTTATGAATAAAAAACGAACAGTGGACCTGATACATGGTCCTATTCTTCCCTCGCTCTTAAGCTTCGCCTTCCCAATCTTGCTATCAAATATTTTTCAACAGCTCTATAATACTGCTGATGTCTTGATTGTTGGGCGTTTTCTTGGTCAAGAATCCTTGGCTGCAGTAGGAGCAACGACAGCGATTTTTGACCTGATTGTAGGTTTTACTCTTGGTGTTGGCAATGGGATGGGGATTGTTATTGCCCGTTATTATGGGGCTCGAAATTTCACTAAAATCAAAGAGGCAGTAGCAGCCACCTGGATTTTAGGTGCTCTTTTGAGTATTGTAGTTATGCTGCTGGGATTTGTCGGTCTGTATCCACTCTTGCAATATTTAGATACTCCTGCAGAAATCCTTCCCCAGTCCTATCAATATATTTCTATGATTGTGACCTGTGTTGGTGTCAGTTTTGCTTATAATCTTTTTGCAGGCTTGTTGCGGTCTATTGGAGACAGTCTGGCTGCCCTTGGATTTTTGATTTTTTCTGCCTTGGTCAATGTGGTTTTGGATTTGTATTTTATTACGCAATTGCATCTGGGAGTTCAATCCGCGGGACTTGCTACCATCATTTCGCAAGGCTTATCAGCGGTTCTCTGTTTTTACTATATTCGCAAGAGTGTTCCAGAACTTCTACCTCAGCTGAAACATTTTAAATGGGACAAGGCCTTGTATGCGGATCTTTTGGAGCAAGGTTTGGCTATGGGCTTGATGAGTTCAATTGTGTCTATCGGCAGTGTGATTTTACAGTCTTCTGTTAATACCTTTGGTGCCGTAATTATTAGTGCCCAGACGGCAGCTCGCCGTATTATGGCTTTCGCCCTTCTTCCTATGACCGCTATTTCTGCATCAATGACGACCTTTGTTTCTCAGAATCTAGGAGCTAAGCGACCAGACCGCATTATTCAAGGACTTCGAATCGGCAGTCGTTTAAGTATATTCTGGGCAGTTTTTGTTTGTAGCTTCCTCTTTTTTGCCAGTCCAGCCTTGGTTTCCTTCTTGGCTAGTTCGACAGATGGTTACTTGATAGAAAATGGAAGTCTCTATCTGCAAATCAGCTCAGCCTTTTATCCCATTTTGAGCCTCTTGTTGATTTATCGCAATTGCTTGCAGGGTTTGGGGCAAAAAGTCCTTCCTCTAGTTTCTAGTTTTATCGAGCTAATCGGGAAAATTGCTTTTGTGGTCTTGATTATCCCTTGGGCAGGCTATAAGGGAGTTATCCTTTGCGAACCCCTTATCTGGGTTGCTATGACCATTCAACTGTACTTTTCGCTTTTTTGTCATCCTTTGATAAAAGAAGGTAAGGCCATCTTGGCAATAAAAGTATCATCCTAGCTGTATTTGCTAAATAAAATCTATTTCCTCTAGTGAAAATCGAAAAAACTTGTGTTATAATAAGAAAGATTAAAATGTGAAAAAAGGAGATTCCTAATGGGACGTAAATGGGCCAATATCGTAGCCAAGAAAACGGCTAAAGATGGAGCTAACTCTAAAGTATATGCAAAATTTGGTGTAGAAATCTATGTAGCAGCTAAGAAAGGTGATCCAGACCCAGAATCAAATACTGCTTTGAAATTCGTTATCGACCGTGCTAAACAAGCCCAAGTGCCAAAACACGTTATCGATAAAGCGATTGATAAAGCAAAAGGAAACACAGACGAAACCTTTACAGAAGGACGTTACGAAGGTTTTGGACCGAACGGTTCTATGTTGATCGTTGATACCTTGACTTCTAACGTCAACCGTACAGCAGCTAATGTCCGTGCAGCTTTTGGTAAAAACGGCGGAAACATGGGTGCTTCAGGTTCAGTTTCTTACCTCTTTGACAATAAGGGTGTTATCGTATTTGCAGGTGAAGATGCGGATGCGGTCTTTGAGCAATTGCTAGAAGCAGATGTGGATGTGGACGATGTAGAAGCAGAAGAAGGAACAATCACTGTTTACACAGCTCCAACAGACCTTCACAAGGCTATCGTTGCCCTTCGTGAATCAGGTATTGAAGAATTCCAAGTGACTGAATTAGAAATGATTCCTCAGTCAGAAGTGGAATTGTCAGGCGAAGACCTTGAAACCTTTGAAAAACTTTACAGCGTTCTTGAAGACGACGAAGACGTACAAAAGATTTATACGAACGTAGATGGATTCTAATTTAACCTAGAAAACATGATCCTAAGTGAAAAAATCACTTGGGATTTTTTAAATCAAGAAAATAGTTCTCTAGGGAACTATTTTCTTGACATCTCTTTTCAAAGTGGTAAAATAGTTCTCATGAAAACTTATTTAGTTCCTAGGGGAACTAAATACAAGGGTTAGAAAGGAGCAATTATGGATAAACCGATGTTGGTCTTTAAGCGTTTTAGTCATCAGATTCATCTGATGGTACAAAGGGAAGCCAAACGTTGTGGTATTGAATTTATGGGTGGACCGCAAGGTCAGGTTGTACGTTTTTTGGATATCCGTGAGGAAAACCACGACTTGGTCTTGATTAAAGATATTGAGAAGGAACTCAATATTAGCAAGTCTGTTGCTAGTAACTTGGTCAAGCGTATGGTGCAAAATGGTCTGGTAGAATTGGAGGCGAGTTCTAGCGATAAGCGGGCTAAGTTTGTTCGTCTGACGGAAAAATCGCGTTCTCAAATGCAAGAATTTAAGGCCTTTTTTAAACGCATAGACAAGCAGTTGTTGGCAGACGTAGATGAAGGCGAATTACTGATTTTTGAGAAAGTTCTCGGTCAACTACAGGAAAATATCAAGAGAATAGGAGGAGAGAATGAAGAAATTAGCAAAACGAATTAGTAGAAAAGAATGGGGTATGATTTTACTAGCCATTCTCTTTACCTGCTTTTCGGTCTATCTAGAGTTGGAAGTGCCAACCTATATCTCTAAAATCACGGATTTACTAGGAACTCAGGCTACCAACTTAGATGAGTTATGGAAACCAGCAGGTATGATGGTGGGAATGTCCTTTCTTGCCTTCTTGTCCGCGGTTGCAGTTGGATTTTTTGCATCCAGAGTGGCTGCTTCTTATACTAGTAGGCTGAGAAGTGACATTTTTAACCGAGTTTTAGACTACTCGCAGACAGAGATTAAGAAATTCTCTATTCCCAGTCTCTTGACGCGTACCACTAATGATATTAATCAAGTTCAGATGTTGATTACCATGGGCTTGCAAGTAGTTACGCGTGGTCCGATTATGGCTATCTGGGCTATCGGGAAGATTTTAGGACATTCAGAATATTGGCTCTGGGCCGTACTTGTGGCAGTGATTGTCAACGTTTTGATGACAACAGTCTTGATGACACTAGCCTTTCCGAAACAGTCCTTGATTCAAAGTCTGACTGATAAACTGAACAGTATCACTCGTGAGAGTTTAACAGGTATTCGTGTCGTTCGTGCCTATAATGCAGAGGATTACCAAAATGAAAAATTTGCAGCAGCAAATGATGAATTGACACGTTTGAATTTGTTTGTTAACCGTCTTATGGCTATTTTGAACCCTATCATGATGGGGATTTCAAGTGGTTTGAGTGTGGCGATTTACTGGATTGGGGCCTATGTGATTAACGACGTTGCTCCGATAGCGCGTCTGCCTCTCTTTAGTGACATGATTGTTTTCATGTCTTATGCCATGCAGGTTGTCATGGGCTTCCTTCTCATGGGAGCACTCTTCATCGTTCTTCCCCGAACTATGGTCTCTGCTAAGCGGATTAATCAGGTTTTAGATTTGCATTCTTCTATCCAAAACCCTGCTCAAGTGCAGCTGGCTGATGAAAACCTCAAAGGTCAGGTCGAATTTAAGGATGTGACCTTCCGCTATACGGCAAATTCGGAGGCTGTTATTGAGAATGTTAGCTTTAGAGTAGAAGCTGGTCAAACAGTGGCCTTTATAGGATCAACAGGTTCTGGTAAATCAACTCTGGTCAATCTGATTCCACGTTTCTACGACGTGTCAGCAGGAGAAATTCTGATAGATGGTGTCAATGTTCAAGACTATGACTTGAAAGATTTGCGCAACAAGGTTGGTTATATTCCTCAGAAAGCAGTTCTTTTTTCAGGGGATGTCAAGGGCAATCTAGACTTTGGACAGAGTCAAGAAACACCGCTTAGTGAGCAGGCTATGTGGCAGGCTTTGGAATTGGCCCAGTCTAAGAACTTTATCGAAGACAAGGAAGCTGGCTTAGCGTCAGAAGTGGCTCAAGGAGGAACTAACTTCTCAGGTGGTCAAAGACAGCGTCTGGCCATTGCGCGTGCCTTAGCTCGGAAGCCAGAAATCCTCATCTTTGATGACTCCTTCTCAGCCTTGGACTACAAGACAGACCGTGTCCTACGCCAAGAGCTAGCAGAGAAAACCAAGTCTATGACCAAGCTTATCGTCGCACAGCGTATTTCAACGATTATGGATGCAGATTTGATTTTGGTCTTGGATCAAGGTAAAGTCGTGGGGCAAGGCACCCACAAGGAACTTCTAGCTAATAACGAAGTTTACCAAGAAATTGCCTATTCACAACTATCGAAGGAGGAATTGGAACATGGAAAATAAGAAAATGTCTGTTTGGAAACAGAGTAAACCCTATCTTACAGGCCTCCAGTTTGCCCTTCTGATAGCCTTTCTAGCAACAATCGTATCCAATATCATTACTGTATATGGTCCAACTCGCATCAAGGAAATGACTAATATTATTGCCAGTGGTCTGGAAACAAGTGTGGATGTCGCGGCGGTTGCAGCTATTGGTGGTTTTTTGGCTGTGATTTATGTAATTGGACTCCTATCAAATTATTTACAGGCCTTTCTGTTTACAACAGCTATTCAACGTTTTTCAGAGCGTTTGAGAAGAGCCATTGCAGAGAAAATTAATCGCCTTCCATTAGGATATTTTGATGGACATTCTCAAGGAGATACCTTGTCTCGTGTAACCAATGACGTTGACACTGCAGCCCAATCCCTTAATCAAAGTCTAGGAACAGTTCTTTCATCTAGTTTATTAGTTTTAGCAGTCTTAGTAACCATGTTTGGGATGAACTGGATTTTAGCCTTGGTGACGGTTGTTTCTACCTTTATCGGTTTTGCTTTCGTGTCTGTCTTTATGGGCAAATCCCAGGGCTTCTTTAAGAGTCAACAACAGGATTTGGCAGCTGTCAATGGCTATGTGGAAGAAATGTACTCTGGCCATAATGTAGTGACCAGCTATAATGCTATCGAGAGCACGAAAGAAGAGTTTGCGAAATTAAACCATCGTCTGTATGACAGTATCTGGAAATCTCAGTTTATTTCAGGGATTATGATGCCGATTATGATGTTTATTGGGAACTTTAGCTACGCCCTAGTGATTATCGTTGGTGCAGCCTTAGCTCTGAATGGGCAGATTAGTATCGGGATTATCGTTGCCTTTATGGCCTATGTTCGTATCTTTTCTCAGCCCCTTTCACAAATCGCCCAAGGGATTACCAGTCTTCAGCAAGCTAGTGCAGCCATGGGACGTGTCTTCGAATTCTTAGGTGAAGAGGAAATGGAAGATGAATCTCATAAAGAAAGACAATTGAGCGATATGAAAGGTCAAGTGGTCTTTGATCGAGTTTCTTTTGGTTACACACCAGAGCGAACCATTATCCATGACTTTTCTGCGACGGCTCATGCAGGTCAAAAGGTTGCTATTGTCGGGCCAACCGGAGCTGGTAAGACAACCATTGTCAACCTTTTGATGAAGTTCTATGAGATTGATAAGGGAAGCATCCGTATCGACGGTGTCGATACCAAGGAGATGAAGCGTTCGGAAGTACATGATGCCTTTTCAATGGTCTTGCAGGACACCTGGCTCTTTGAAGGCACTATCCGAGACAATCTTATCTATAACCAAAAGGGGATTAGTGATGAGCGCATGATTGAAGCCAGCAAGGCTGTAGGGATTCACCACTTTATTATGACTCTACCAGATGGTTACGATACTGTCTTGGACGATACAGTGACCTTGTCTGTCGGACAAAAACAACTCTTGACCATTGCTCGTGCTTTGCTGAAAGATGCACCACTCCTAATCCTGGATGAGGCGACCTCTTCGGTTGATACACGGACGGAAGAATTGATTCAGAAAGCCATGGACCGTTTGATGGAAGGCAGAACTTCCTTTGTCATCGCCCACCGTTTGTCTACTATCCGAAATGCTGACCTGATTCTTGTCATGAAGGATGGCAATATCATCGAGCAAGGCAATCATGATGAGCTAATGAGGCAAGCTGGTTTCTACGCTGACCTCTACAACAGTCAGTTTACTGAAGACGAGGCAGAAGAATAAATCTAAGAAGGCTTGACGGCCTTCTTTTTCTGCACTATACTAGAAGACAAGTGCTTCCTATAAGCAAAATTTGAGTAAGTGATGAGAAAATATATGAAAAATTATCAAGAATGGTATGGCCGCGTTGCTAGTAACATTAAAAATAAGCCTTTTCTTCTGAGACTGTTAAGAGCTTTCAATCGGTTCATAACCGTAGTTATGCCTATGATTTATCTAACCTTGTTAGCAACTACCTATTTCCAACAAGGACTTGGGAAACAGATCTGGATTTATGTGTTTGTCCCTGCATCAGGTTTTGTGATTTTGTCCCTTCTCCGTAAGAAAGTCAATGCTCCTAGACCTTATGAAGTTTGGGAAATTGTACCGCTACTTAACAGAGATAGTCCTGGTCAGTCAATGCCCAGTCGTCATGTCTTTTCAGCAACCATTATCTCCATGGCTTGCTTGCATGCTAGTTTATCTGTAGGGGTTATCTTGTTGGTCTTGTCAGCCCTCCTTGGTCTCGTGAGAATCTCAGGTGGCGTGCATTATCCCAAGGATGTAGTGGTTGGTTATATTTGTGGTCTTGTGTGGGGTGTGATTTTCTTTCTATTTTGACCTGTAAGTTAAGGTGATCCTAGAACCACTTACGGGGTTAAAGTAACCACTTGCTTTTTTGCTCTTGTTTTCTTATTTTAGCTTTGATATAGTAGAGTCAGAAAGGAGATGGAATGAAGTTACGAATCGAAATTGACAGCAATTTAGAGGAAACTGAAATTGTCATCAAGGCAGCGGCTTTGACAGATGAGATTGCGGATTTACAGCGGCTCTTGCAAGAATCCAAGTCTCCTCGATTGATTTTTTACAAGGGGACGGGTGAATATTATCTGGACTTGTCGGAAATTCTCTTCTTTGAAACAGAGGGGAACAAAATTTATGCCCATACTCAGAAAGATGCCTACGAGGTTCGGCTTAAACTCTATGAGTTAGAGGCTATCCTGCCCCGTTATTTTAGTCGGGTATCCAAGTCAACGATCGCTAATATTCGGCAAGTCTATTCGGTGGACAAATCCTTTTCAGGAACGGGCACCATTTCCTTTTATCAGACCCACAAGGAGGTTCATGTGTCACGGCATTACCAATCCCTCCTAAAAGAAAATCTAAGAAACATGAGGTAAGAACATGAAAAAGAAAGCATTTGGTATTGTGTTGCTTATTTTGGCGACTTTAGTATTATTGCAGGGGAATTTTGGAATTCCTTCTCTGGGAGGGCAAATTTGGCCCTTGTTCGGTATTGCTTTTTTTGCCTACCAATCAGTTGGAGCTTTGTTGCGTCGTCACTTAACTTCAGCTTCTTTTACAGCTCTAGTAGCCTTAATGATTGCTAACCACTTTTATGGCATTTTACCAATTCCCAATCAGTCATTGTTCTGGGCAAGTATTTTAATCGTAATGGGTGTCAGCGCACTCACTCACTCAAACAGAACTTGGAATGGGAAAAAATGGTGGTATGATGGAGAAAAGACCATTTTTATAGACAAGGAAGTCGCTTTTGGGACTGGGACTTTCTACAAGCAAAACCAAGAATTGGTAGACGACCAAGTAGAAGTTGGTTTTGGAAATGCCAAGATATATTATGACAATGCAGAGATTTTAGGAGATACTGCAACCCTGAAAGTAGAAGTTGGTTTTGGTAATGCAGTTATCTATGTTCCCCAACATTGGCGAGTGGATTTGAAGGTGGAAACTTTCTGTGGTGTAGCCAAGGCAGATACTTCTCAAGCTCCAACCAGTAAAACTTTGATTATCCGTGGAGATGTGGCTTTTGGGAAGTTGGAAATTGTCTACGTTAAATAAAAAAATCTTCCAATTCCCTTGCAAAAATGAAGAAAGTGTGATAACATAGTACGGTATGTGGTGCTAGCACATCCGCTATATTAGATCTAATAGGAGGAAAACACAATGGCTAAAGTATGTTACTTTACAGGTCGTAAGACTGTATCAGGAAACAACCGTTCACACGCGATGAACCAAACAAAACGTGCCGTAAAACCAAACCTTCAAAAAGTTACTGTTCTTATCGATGGTAAACCTAAAAAAGTTTGGGCTTCAGCTCGTGCTTTGAAATCAGGTAAAGTTGAACGCGTTTAATAATAAAAGTAAGGAGACCTTTGGGTCTTTTTTCTTTTTCTGTGGGTGTAACATCATTTGAAAAATAGAGTAAATATCCGCCGATACAGTATTCTGCTTTTACACTTGGGCCGAAATATGATAAAATAGAGTATCAACTAGTTGAGGTAAAAAGGATGACTGTAAAAATTAATACAAAAGATGGTCAAATCGAACTAACAGATGAAGTGATTGCAACCGTCGTAGGTGGAGCAGCAACTGAGATTTTTGGTGTGGTCGGTATGGCTAGTAAAAATGCCCTCAAAGATAACTTCCAAGCCCTTCTAGGTAAGGAAAATTATTCCAAAGGTGTCGTCGTAAAGGCGGCTGAAGATGGCAGTATTGCAGTTGATGTATATACCGTGTTGAGCTACGGAACAAAGATTAGCGAAGTGTCAAAAAACATTCAAGAGCGTGTTCGTTTTAGTTTGGAAAACCAACTTGGAATTACTGCTCAGACTGTAAATGTCTACATTCAAAATATCAAAGTTGTAGGAGAATAACTGTGTCAAAAATTACTACTAGCTTATTTCAAGAAATGGTGCAGGCTGCATCAACTCGCTTGAATAAGCAAGCTGAATATGTCAATTCATTAAACGTCTTTCCAGTTCCGGATGGAGATACTGGAACAAATATGGGAATGACCATTGAAAATGGAGCCAAAGAAGTTGCAGACAAACCAGCTTCTACAGTTGGAGAGGTAGCGAGCATTCTTGCTAAAGGTCTTTTGATGGGTGCGCGTGGGAACTCAGGAGTGATTACGTCTCAGCTTTTCCGTGGATTTTCACAAGCCATCAAGGATAAAGACGAGTTAACAGGTCAAGACTTGGCCCTCGCCTTCCAATCAGGTGTGGAAGTTGCCTATAAGGCAGTGATGAAACCAGTTGAAGGAACGATTTTGACAGTTTCTCGTGGTGCTGCTATCGGTGCTAAGAAAAAAGCTGAGCAAACAGATGATGCTGTTGAAGTAATGCGTGCAGCTTTGGAAGGTGCTAAAGCAGCACTAGCTAAAACGCCAGACATGCTTCCAGTCTTGAAGGAAGTTGGCGTTGTGGATTCAGGTGGTCAAGGACTGGTCTTCATCTATGAAGGTTTCCTTTCAGCCCTTACTGGTGAATATATTGCATCTGAGGACTTTGTAGCCACTCCTGCCAACATGAGTGAGATGATCAATGCAGAGCACCACAAGTCTGTGGCTGGTCATGTGGCGACTGAGGACATTACATTTGGTTACTGTACTGAAATCATGGTAGCCCTTAAGCAAGGTCCAACCTATGCCAAAGATTTTGACTACGACGAATTCCGTAACTACTTGAATGAACTTGGAGATTCTCTCCTTGTTGTCAACGATGATGAAATTGTCAAAGTTCATGTCCATACAGAAGATCCAGGACTTGTTATGCAAGAAGGTCTCAAATATGGTAGCTTGGTCAAGGTAAAAGTTGACAATATGCGTAACCAACACGAAGCACAGGTTGAAAAAGAAGCTGCTCAAGTTAGCAAGCCGGCTGAAGAAAAAGAGTATGCTTTGATTGCTGTAGTGGCTGGTAAAGGTCTAGCAGATATCTTCCGTTCTCAAGGTGTGGATTATGTTATCGAAGGCGGTCAAACTATGAACCCTTCAACAGAAGACTTTATCAAGGCTGTTGAACAGGTCAATGCTCGTAACATCATCTTCCTGCCAAACAACAAAAACATCTTCATGGCAGCTCAATCTGCAGCAGAAGTTTTGGATCAACCAGCAGTAGTGGTGGAAGCTCGTACTTTGCCACAAGGTTTGACAAGTCTTCTCGCCTTTGATCCAAGTAAGTCCATCGAAGAAAATCAAGAGCGTATGACTGCTACTCTTAGCGATGTCGTTAGTGGAAGCGTCACAACAGCTGTGCGTGATACAACCATTGATGGCTTGGAAATCCATGAAAACGATAATTTAGGTATGGTGGATGGGAAAATTCTCGTGTCAAACCCTGACATGCACCAAACCTTGACAGAAACCTTGAAACATATGTTGGATGAAGATAGTGAAATCGTAACCTTCTATGTCGGTGAAGACGGAAGCGAAGAACTTGCCAATGAAATTGCTCAAGAAATCGCAGAAGAATTCGAAGACGTTGAAGTTGAGATTCACCAAGGTCAACAACCAGTTTACCCATACCTATTTAGTGTGGAATAAGATTAATGAAGGACTGAGAAATCAGTTCTTTTTTATTTGATAGTAAATGAAATCGGTATCTTTTTTAATAAAAACAAAAATAACATTCATAAATAAACGTTAAAATAGAAAATTCAGAAAATTTCTTCTTTTCTCTTGAAAAATCTTGAAAAAATGGTATGATAGTAACAAGTTATTTTTAAGAGGAAAGAAAGGGGAACAATGGAGAAAATCAGTTTAGAATCTCCTAAGACGGGGTCGGACCTAGTTTTGGAAACACTTCGTGATTTAGGAATTGATACCATCTTTGGTTATCCTGGTGGTGCAGTCTTGCCTTTTTATGATGCGATATATAATTTTAAAGGCATTCGCCATATTCTAGGGCGCCATGAGCAAGGTTGTTTGCATGAAGCTGAAGGTTATGCTAAATCAACTGGAAAGTTGGGTGTTGCCGTCGTCACTAGCGGACCGGGAGCAACAAATGCCATTACAGGGATTGCGGATGCCATGAGCGATAGCGTTCCCCTTTTGGTCTTTACAGGTCAGGTGGCGCGAGCAGGGATTGGGAAGGATGCCTTTCAGGAGGCAGACATTGTGGGAATTACCATGCCAATCACTAAGTACAATTACCAAGTTCGTGAGACAGCTGATATTCCGCGTATCATTACGGAAGCTGTCCATATCGCGACTACAGGTCGACCAGGGCCAGTCGTCATTGACCTACCTAAAGACGTATCTGCTTTGGAAACAGACTTCATTTATTCACCAGAAGTGAACCTACCAAGCTATCAACCGACTCTTGAGCCAAATGATATGCAAATCAAGAAAATCTTGAAGCAATTGTCCAAGGCTAAAAAGCCAGTCTTGCTTGCTGGTGGTGGAATTAGCTATGCTGAAGCAGCTGCAGAATTAAATGAATTTGCAGAACGCTATCAAATTCCAGTGGTAACCAGTCTTTTGGGGCAAGGTACGATTGCAACGAGTCACCCACTCTTCCTTGGAATGGGCGGTATGCACGGGTCATTCGCAGCTAATATTGCCATGACGGAAGCGGACTTTATGATTAGTATTGGTTGCCGTTTTGATGACCGCTTGACAGGAAATCCTAAGACCTTCGCTAAGAATGCCAAGGTTGCCCACATTGATATTGACCCAGCTGAGATTGGCAAGATTATCAGTGCAGATATTCCAGTAGTTGGAGATGCTAAGAAGGCCTTGCAAATGTTGCTGTCAGAACCAACAGTTCATAACAATACTGAGAAATGGATTGAAAAAGTCACTAAAGACAAGAACCGCGTTCGTTCTTATGATAAGAAAGAACGTGTGGTTCAACCGCAAGCTGTTATTGAACGAATTGGTGAATTGACGAATGGAGATGCCATTGTGGTAACAGACGTTGGTCAACACCAAATGTGGACAGCTCAGTATTATCCCTACCAAAATGAACGTCAGTTAGTGACTTCAGGCGGTTTGGGAACGATGGGATTCGGAATTCCAGCAGCAATCGGTGCTAAAATTGCTAACCCAGATAAGGAAGTAGTCTTGTTTGTTGGGGATGGTGGTTTCCAAATGACTAACCAGGAATTGGCTATTTTGAACATTTACAAGGTGCCAATCAAGGTGGTTATGCTGAACAACCACTCACTCGGAATGGTTCGCCAGTGGCAGGAATCCTTCTATGAAGGTAGAACATCAGAGTCGGTCTTCGACACTCTTCCTGATTTCCAATTGATGGCGCAAGCTTATGGTATTAAAAACTATAAGTTTGACAATCCTGAGACCTTGGCTCAAGATCTTGAAGTCATCACTGAGGATGTTCCTATGCTAATCGAGGTAGATATTTCTCGTAAGGAACAGGTGTTACCAATGGTACCAGCTGGTAAGAGTAATCATGAGATGTTGGGGGTGAAGTTCCATGCGTAGAATGTTAACAGCAAAACTACAAAATCGTTCAGGAGTCCTCAATCGCTTTACTGGCGTTTTGTCTCGTCGTCAGGTTAATATTGAAAGCATCTCTGTTGGAGCAACAGAAGATCCGAATGTATCACGCATCACCATTATTATTGATGTAGCTTCACATGATGAAGTGGAGCAAATCATCAAGCAACTCAATCGTCAGATTGATGTGATTCGCATTCGAGATATTACAGACAAGCCTCATTTGGAGCGCGAGGTGATTTTGGTTAAGATGTCAGCGCCAGCTGAGAAGCGAGCTGAGATTCTAGCGATTATTCAACCTTTCCGTGCAACAGTTGTAGACGTAGCACCAAGCTCGATTACCATTCAGATGACAGGAAATGCTGAAAAGAGTGAAGCTCTATTGCGAGTCATTCGACCATACGGTATTCGCAATATTGCTCGAACTGGCGCAACTGGATTTACCCGCGATTAATACTCTTCGAAAATCTCTTCAAATCACGTCAGTTTTGCCTTGCCGTAGATATATGTTACTGACTCCGTCAGTCTTATTTACAACCTCAAAGCAGTGCTTTGAGCAGTCTGCGGCTAGCTTCCTAATTTGCTCTTTGATTTTCATTGAGTATAAAAATATTTTAAATTTGTTAAACCAGCCTAAAAGGTAATAAATAATAGAAAAGAGAGAAAAAACTATGGCAGTTCAAATGGAATACGAAAAAGATGTTAAAGTAGCAGCACTTGACGGTAAAAAAATCGCCGTTATTGGTTATGGTTCGCAAGGACATGCGCATGCTCAAAACTTGCGTGATTCAGGTCGCGATGTCATCATCGGTGTACGTCCAGGTAAATCTTTTGACAAAGCAAAAGAAGACGGATTTGACACTTATACAGTAGCAGAAGCTACTAAATTGGCTGATGTTATCATGATTTTGGCACCAGACGAAATCCAACAAGAATTGTACGAAGCAGAAATCGCTCCAAACTTGGAAGCAGGAAACGCAGTTGGATTTGCTCACGGTTTCAACATCCACTTTGAGTTTATCAAAGTTCCTGCGGATGTAGATGTCTTTATGTGTGCTCCTAAAGGACCAGGACACTTGGTACGCCGTACTTACGAAGAAGGATTTGGTGTACCAGCTCTTTACGCAGTATATCAAGATGCAACAGGAAATGCGAAAAACATTGCTATGGATTGGTGTAAAGGTGTTGGAGCAGCTCGTGTAGGTCTTCTTGAAACAACATACAAAGAAGAAACTGAAGAAGATTTGTTTGGTGAACAAGCTGTACTTTGTGGTGGTTTGACTGCCCTTATCGAAGCAGGTTTCGAAGTCTTGACAGAAGCAGGTTACGCTCCAGAGTTGGCTTACTTTGAAGTTCTTCACGAAATGAAATTGATCGTTGACTTGATCTACGAAGGTGGATTCAAGAAAATGCGTCAATCAATTTCAAACACTGCTGAGTACGGTGACTATGTATCAGGTCCACGTGTAATCACTGAGCAAGTTAAAGAAAACATGAAAGCTGTCTTGGCAGACATCCAAAATGGTAAATTTGCAAATGACTTTGTAAATGACTATAAATCTGGACGTCCAAAATTGACTGCTTACCGTGAACAAGCAGCTAACCTTGAAATTGAAAAAGTTGGTGCAGAATTGCGTAAAGCAATGCCTTTCGTTGGTAAAAACGACGATGATGCATTCAAAATCTATAACTAATTGATAGAAATTAAGGTGAAGGCGAGTTGGGGGACTAACTCGCTTTTATAATCAATTCATCTCTCTTTTAAGGGGATGGATTGTGATAGTATGAAATAGTCTAGGAGAAAATGATGTTAAGTTCAAAAGATATCATCAAGGCTCATAAGGTCTTGAACGGTGTGGTTGTGAATACACCGCTTGATTACGACCATTATTTATCGGAAAAGTATGGCGCTAAGATTTATTTGAAAAAGGAAAATGCTCAACGTGTTCGCTCTTTTAAAATTCGTGGTGCCTATTATGCCATTTCGCAGCTCAGCAAGGAAGATCGTGAGCGTGGGGTAGTCTGTGCTTCTGCGGGAAATCATGCGCAGGGAGTTGCCTATACTTGTAATGAGATGAAAATTCCTGCTACTATTTTTATGCCAATTACAACTCCGCAACAAAAAATTGGACAAGTTCGCTTTTTTGGTGGGGACTTCGTGACCATTAAATTAGTTGGAGATACTTTTGATGCCTCAGCCAAAGCAGCTCAAGAATTTACAGTCTCTGAAAATCGTACCTTTATTGATCCCTTTGATGATGCCCATGTTCAAGCAGGCCAAGGAACCGTCGCTTATGAGATTTTAGAAGAAGCTCGAAAAGAATCGATTGATTTTGATGCTGTCTTAGTTCCTGTTGGCGGTGGTGGTCTTATTGCTGGGGTTTCTACCTATATCAAGGAAACAAGTCCAGAAATTGAAGTTATCGGAGTAGAGGCTAATGGGGCACGTTCCATGAAAGCTGCCTTTGAAGCTGGTGGGCCTGTCAAACTCAAAGAAATTGACAAATTTGCGGATGGGATTGCTGTACAAAAGGTAGGTCAATTGACCTATGAAGCAACTCGTCAACATGTTCAAACTTTGGTAGGTGTCGATGAGGGATTGATTTCTGAAACCTTGATTGACCTCTACTCTAAGCAAGGGATTGTCGCAGAGCCTGCTGGAGCAGCTAGTATCGCCTCTTTAGAGGTTTTGGCTGAATATATCAAGGGGAAAACCATTTGTTGTATCATTTCTGGAGGAAATAATGATATCAACCGTATGCCGGAAATGGAAGAGCGTGCCTTGATTTATGATGGGATCAAGCATTACTTTGTGGTTAATTTTCCACAGCGTCCAGGTGCTTTGCGTGAGTTTGTAAATGATATCTTGGGGCCAAATGATGATATCACACGTTTTGAGTATATCAAACGAGCTAGCAAGGGGACAGGCCCAGTATTGATTGGGATTGCCTTGGCAGATAAGCATGATTATGCAGGCTTGATTCGTCGAATGGAAGGTTTTGATCCATCTTATATTAACTTAAATGGTAATGAAACGCTCTATAATATGCTTGTCTGAGGACTAATAAAAAAATATCATATTATTTGCACAACTGATGTATAGGTGCTATAATGAAGGTGAAGAAAGGGGGCGATTCCTATGGAGTTAGGAAATCTATTACGCTATTTCTATCACAAGTCATTATAGTACCTATTGTTTTTTGATTCAGTTTATAGTAAGGGAGTAAAATTACTTGTTATATATAAGGAGTATTTT
>OIEJ01000405.1_pt1 | contig 16216 bp, 15 predicted proteins | sample 1581791 | NCBI WGS metagenome assembly OIEJ01 (sample SAMN03281019, study PRJEB24777) | human gut metagenome | isolation source: fecal sample PR141 from 1 month old male Chinese infant, vaginal delivered... | place: Singapore | collected 2005-11-08 | reverse complement strand
CCAACGTAAAGTAACAACAGCTATCAAACGCGCTCGCGTAATGGCTTTGATGCCTTTCGTAAACGAAGATTAAAAAAGAGGTCCGGGTGGACCTCTTTTTCAGACCTGGGTGGGTCTTTTTTTCACGAGCCTTGAAATGAGAGAGCGAGTTTGGGTCCTGGTGGACCTCTTTTTCATGAGCTTTGAAACAAGAAAGCGAATTGAAACCCGGTTGGGTCTTTTTTTCACGAGCCTTGAAATGAGAGAGCGAGTTTGAGTCCAGCGGACCTCTTTTTCAGACCCCGACGGGTCTTTTTTCACGAGATAGTTTTTTCTGACCTTGGCGTGCTATAATGGTAATAGAAAGAGTAAAGGTGGGTAAGTCAAAGATGAATTGTACGATTAGAAATATGATTAAGTCTGATATTGAATCCTTATCTCATGGATTTATGAATCAAGGTTGGCCTGCTAGAGAAGAAATCTTGGCTAGCTATTTTTGGGAGCAAGCAAGTGGGGAGAGAGAAGTCTTAGTTGCAGAGATTGATGGTGCTGTAGCGGGCTACATTACCATTTTGCCCTCTGCTAAACATGGTCCTTTTGCAGAAGTCTATCCAGAATTATCATTTTTTAATGTGTTTGAGCATTTTCGAAATCAAGGAATTGGGAATCAACTGCTAGAAGAAGCAGAAAAACGAGTCAAGTTTGTTTCGAGTAAGGTCACTCTTGGTGTAGGTTTGCACTTAGGCTATGGCCCTGCCCAGAGATTGTATATCAGACGGAGCTACATTCCAGATGGGACAGGTGTCTGGTATAGAAATAAACCGCTAGAAATGGGTGCAAGTTGTCAAAACGATAATGATTTAGTTTTATACTTATCCAAGGACTTACAATAAAACTGGAAACTTTTTGAAAATGGGGGATTTAGTTACTTTATGGTATAATGGAAAGAGTTAGATTGAAAGAGGTAGTGAGATGGATGCCAAATTAAGATACAAGGCAAAGAAAATCAAGATTGTCTTTTTTGATATTGATGATACCTTGCGGAATTCAAAGACAGGTTTTATTCCAGCTTCAATCCCAACTGTTTTTAAGCAATTACGTGAGAAAGGAATTTTGACAGGTATTGCTTCTGGACGAGGGATTTTTGGTGTCGTTCCAGAGATTCGTGAGCTCAAGCCTGACTTTTTTGTTACCTTAAATGGGGCCTACATTGAAGATAAAAAAGGTCAGGTTATTTATCAACATCAGATTGAGAAGTCAGATGTTGAGGAGTACATCTCTTGGGCCAAGCAAGAGGGAATTGAGTATGGCTTGGTTGGGAGTCATGATGCCAAGTTGTCGACTCGCACCGATATGATTAGTAAAGCTATCAATCCAATTTATCCCGACTTAGATGTGGATCCAGATTTCCATGAAAAAGAAGACATCTATCAGATGTGGACTTTTGAAGATAAGGGAGATGACTTGCACTTGCCTGACAGTCTCTCAGACAAACTTCGCATGGTTCGTTGGCATGAGCATTCGTCTGACATTGTGCCGATTTCAGGCTCCAAAGCGACGGGGGTGGAAAAGGTTGTGGAACACCTTGGCTTGAAACCAGAGAACGTCATGGTTTTTGGAGATGGGCTCAACGACTTGGAACTCTTTGATTATGCTGGAATCAGCGTTGCAATGGGAATTTCTCATGATAAAATCAAAGAAAAAGCGGATTATATTACAAAAACACTAGAAGAAGATGGCATTTTTGATGCCTTAGAAGGATTTGGTATGGTAGAAAAAGAATTGCATTTCCCACAAGTAGACATTGAAACAGTAGAAGGTCCTCTTGCGACTATTAAGACCAATCACGGAGACTTGCGTATCAAGCTCTTCCCTGAACATGCTCCTAAAACAGTGGCTAACTTTGTTGCTCTTTCAAAAGATGGATACTATGATGGTGTCATTTTCCACCGTATTATCAAGGACTTTATGATTCAAGGTGGAGACCCAACTGGAACTGGTATGGGTGGCGAGTCAATCTACGGCGAATCTTTTGAGGATGAGTTTTCAGAAGAACTTTACAATATTCGTGGTGCTCTTTCCATGGCCAATGCTGGTCCAAATACAAACGGAAGCCAGTTCTTTATCGTGCAAAATCAACACCTGCCATATTCTAAGAAAGAAATTGCTCGTGGTGGTTGGCCAGAACCAATCGCAGAAATCTATGCTAACCAAGGTGGAACCCCTCACTTAGACCGCCGTCATACTGTTTTTGGTCAGCTAGCTGATGAAGCTTCTTACGCTGTCTTGGATGCCATTGCTGCTGTTGAGACAGGCGCTATGGACAAGCCAGTTGAAGATGTTGTGATTGAAACCATTGAAATCGAGGACTAAGATGAAAATCGGTGATAAGCTAAAGGGGCGTATTACAGGGATTCAGCCCTACGGTGCCTTTGTTGAACTAGAGACGGGTGATACAGGGCTGATTCACATTTCAGAGATTCGAACAGGATTTATTGAAAATATTTATGAAGCCTTGAAAGTCGATGAAGAGGTTCAGGTTCAGGTAGTGGATTTAGATGAATTTACAGGGAAAGCTAGTCTTTCTATCCGCACTTTGGAGGAAGAAAAGCACCAGTTTCCTAGACGGAGACGTTTTTCGAGCGACCGTTTTAACTACGGCTTTGCGCCTCTTAAACGAATGATGCCAATTTGGACCAAGGAGGCCCTTCAACATTTGAAGAATCAGAAGCACTAGTTAGAAACCCCTACCCTTTGTAATGTTAATATAAATTTGCTATAATAGGACTATGGAAGAAGAACAATTATTAAAATCAGGAGAGCGTATTAACCAGCTCTTTTCGACAGATATTAAAATCATTCAAAATAGAGAGGTTTTTAGCTATTCGGTGGATAGTGTTCTCTTGTCACGTTTTCCACGTTTTCCTAAAAAGGGCTTGATAGTGGATTTCTGCGCTGGAAATGGAGCAGTTGGGCTATTTGCTAGCACTCGTACTCAGGCACAGATTTTGGCTGTTGAGATTCAGGAGCGTTTGGCAGATATGGCTGAACGCTCTGTCCGTTTGAATGGTTTGGAAGAGCAGATGGGGGTCATCTGTGATGATTTGAAAAATATGGCCGCTTACATCCAGGGAAGTAAAGTGGATATGATTTTGTGTAATCCGCCCTATTTCAAGGTGGATCCTCATTCAAACTTGAACGAGAGCGAACATTATCTCTTGGCGCGACATGAAATCACGACCAATTTGCAGGAAATCTGTCGTAGTGCCCAGAGTATTCTCAAATCTAATGGGCGTTTGGTCATGGTTCATCGTCCTGATCGACTTTTAGATATCTTGGACAGCTTGCAACGACATAATCTAGCACCTAAGCGTCTGCAATTTGTCTATCCAAAAAAGGAAAAGGAAGCCAATATGCTCTTGATTGAAGCTATCAAGGATGGCTCAACAAGCGGTTTTAAGGTCTTGCCACCTCTCATTGTTCACAATGATGATGGCTCTTATACGCCGGAACTCGAAGAGATTTATTATGGATCATAAGGCTTATATGTACGTGCTGGAGTGTCGTGACGGATCCTACTATACAGGCTATACGACTGATGTGAAGAGACGCCTCGCTGTCCACAATAGTGGGAAGGGAGCTAAATATACACGAGCCCGCTTGCCAGTCAAACTCATCTATGCTCAAGGTTTTGCCAGTAAGGAAGAAGCCATGTCGGCAGAAGCCCTTCTCAAGCGTAAGAAGAGGCCACAGAAGGAGCAATTTTTATCTGAAAATCAAGATAGAAATTTACTCATACTCAATGAAAATTAAAGAGGAAACTAGGAAGCTAGCCGTAGGTTGCTCAAAGCATTGCTTTGAGGTTGTAGATAAGACTGACGAAGTCAGCTCAAAACACTGTTTTGAGGTTGTGGATAGAACTGACGAAGTCAGTACCCATACCTACGGCAAGGCGAAGCTGACGTGGTTTGAAGAGATTTTCGAAGAGTATCAGTTATTTTGAAGAATCGTGAGGAGCCCTTTGACTCCTCTTACTTTTGTCAAAAAGCGAAAAAAATGCTACAATAAAGAGAATAAACAAAATGAGGTATTATCATGTCTAAGATTCTAGTATTTGGTCACCAAAATCCAGACTCAGATGCCATCGGGTCATCTGTAGCCTTTGCCTACCTTGCAAAAGAAGCTTATGGTTTGGATACGGAAGCTGTTGCCCTTGGAACTCCAAATGAAGAAACAGCCTTTGTCTTGAACTATTTTGGTGTGGAAGCACCGCGTGTTATCACTTCTGCTAAAGCAGAAGGTGCAGAGCAAGTTATCTTGACTGACCACAATGAATTCCAACAATCTGTATCGGATATCGCTGAAGTAGAAGTTTACGGTGTTGTAGACCACCACCGTGTGGCTAACTTTGAAACTGCAAGCCCACTCTACATGCGTTTGGAGCCAGTTGGATCAGCGTCTTCAATCGTTTACCGTATGTTCAAAGAACATGGCGTAGCTGTGCCTAAAGAGATTGCTGGTTTGATGCTTTCTGGCTTGATTTCAGATACCCTTCTTTTGAAATCACCAACAACACACCCAACAGATAAGGTTATTGCTCCTGAATTGGCTGAATTGGCTGGTGTCAACTTGGAGGAATATGGTTTGGCAATGTTGAAAGCTGGTACAAACTTGGCCAGTAAATCTGCTGACGAATTGATTGACATCGATGCTAAAACTTTTGAATTGAACGGAAATAATGTTCGTGTTGCTCAAGTAAACACAGTTGACATCGCTGAAGTGTTGGAACGCCAAGCAGAAATCGAAGCTGCAATGCAAGCTGCCAACACAGCAAACGGCTACTCTGACTTTGTCTTGATGATTACAGATATCGTCAACTCAAACTCAGAAATCCTAGCACTCGGTGCTAACATGGACAAGGTCGAAGCAGCTTTCAACTTCAAACTTGAAAACAACCACGCTTTCCTTGCTGGTGCTGTTTCACGTAAGAAACAAGTGGTACCTCAATTGACTGAAAGCTTTAACGCTTAAGACTTTGAGTGTCAATTCAAATTAGGAAAGTCTAGTTTGACTTATATCGAAAGGAGTTTCGGCTCCTTTTTTTCTAGGAGTGAAGCATGTTAGCAAATGGCGATTTGATTTTTGTGAGAGATGAGTCTGACATGGGACAGGCTATCCAGACTTCCACAGGCAACTATAGCCATGTTGCTATTTATTTGGATGGAATGATTTATCATGCTAGTGGAGAATTTGGTGTTGTTTGTCAAGAACCAGCAGACTTCTTTGAGTCCAATCACTTGTACGACCTCTATGTTTACCCAGAAATGGATATCCAGTCTGTGAAGGAAAAAGCTTGCAAACATCTTGGGGCTCCCTACAATGCTTCTTTCTATCCAGATGGACATGGTTTTTACTGTTCCCAGTACATGGCAGAAATCCTACCGATTTTTGAAACCATTCCCACGAAATTTGGGGATGGGGAGCAGGAGATTAGTGATTTTTGGAGGGAGTATTACAGAGAACTAGGTCTGCCTGTTCCTCTGAACCAAGCTGGAACCAATCCTAGTCAGTTGGCAGTATCGTCTCTGTTAGAATGTAAAGAAAGGAATCTTCATGATTCAGATTTTTAATCCCTCTCGTTTGACGAGACAGCCATTTTTTGGAGAATTGATCCGCTATCTGGACCAGCATGATGATGTGATTCTACGAGAAATCAAGGCTCAATTTCCAGAAGTAGCAGTTGATAAACTCATGGAGGAATATATAAAGGCTGGCTTGATTCGTCGGGAAAATAAGCGTTATTATCTCAATCTTCCTTTGCTGGAATCACTTGATAGTCTCGAACTGGACCAAGAAATTTTTGTCAGAGAAGCTAGTCCGGTCTATCAAGCCTTATCGGAGCAGAGTTTTGAGACGGAATTGCGCAATCAAACCAATGCAGCTATTTTAGTTGAAAAGACGGATTTTGCGCGAACAAAAATGACCCTGTCCAATTATTTCTACAAGGTCAAACATCAGTATCCTTTAACAGAAAAACAGCAGGAGCTTTATGCTATTTTAGGAGATATTAATCCTGAGTATGCTCTCAAATATATGACGACTTTTTTGTTGAAATTTCTTAAAAAAGATCAGCTCATGCAGAAACGCCGTGATATCTTTGTGGACAGTTTGGTCGTTCTAGGCTATATTGTGCAAAATGAAGATGGAAAGTATGAGTTGGCCGTCGATTTTGATAAGGAGAGATTAACTTTCTACTTGGCTTGATTCCTTGTTTCTGAGCACATTGTTTGACTTTCCTTATTATTCGGTATAAACTATATGTAACCGGTAACACATATCGGAATAAAACCAAAGGAGACAATCATATGTCACTTGAAAACAAATTGGAACAAGCAACAGGCGCTATCAAAGAAGGATTTGGTAAGGTTACTGGGGATAGCAAGACTGAAGCAGAAGGCGCTGTAGAAAAGACAGTTGCTAAGGCAAAAGAAGTAGTTGAAGATGCTAAAGGTGCTGTAGAAGGTGCCGTTGAAGGTTTGAAAAACGCTTTTAAATAAAAATAGAAAAAATCAAGGGTTTCATTTCCCTTGATTTTTTACTATCTTATAAATAATTTTCTGCGACAGCTGCATCTCCTGGATAGGCTTCTTTTTTTCCTTGGACGATTTGGTAGCAATCGGCTCCCTTACCAGCAATAATAACTGCGTCTAATTCGTGATTTGTGATAGCCATCGCTGCCTTGATGGCTTCCTGGCGATCTGCAATTTTTTCAACAGGATGATTGATGTAGCTACTAATTTCATCTGCAATGGCCATTGGGTCTTCATAGTTGGGGTCATCAGCAGTCAAAAAGACTTGAATCTCAGGGTGCTGATTGAGGAGGAGACCAAAGTCCTTACGACGGCTTTCACCTTTATTTCCTGTCGAACCCAGAACCAGAGCAATCTTTCCAGTTTGATGAGTTTCAACCACATTGATGAGTTTTTTCAGACTGTCCCCATTGTGGGCATAGTCGATGAAGACCTTGGCTCCATTTTTCTGAGTGAGGACTTCCATACGACCAGGAACGCGGGTTGCAGCGATACCTTTTTTGATGTCCTCAAGACTTGCTCCGAGACGGAGACAAGCAAGTCCAGCAGCAACGGCATTTTCTTGGTTGAAGTGACCAATGAGTTGGATATCATAGTCTCCAGCAAGTTTACCAGTAGCTGAAAAGCTAAAAGCTTTGGAGTTTTCGATTTGATTATCAGACTGGCTACCATAGAAATCATGGTCTTGATCTGCTACTTGTTCTTTCAAGACAGAAAAGTGATCCATGTCACTATTAATGATGACTGCTCGGCTATTTTCCATCAAGAGACGCTTGTGGTAGAAGTAGTCTTCAAAGCTAGGGTGTTCAATCGGGCCGATATGGTCAGGAGTGATGTTAAGAAAGACTCCTACATCAAAGGTCAGTCCATAGACTCGATGAACTAGATAGGCTTGACTGGATACTTCCATGATGAGGTGGGTACGGTCATTTTGCACAGCCTGATTCATCATATCAAAGAGGTCAATACTTTCAGGGGTTGTCAATGCTGACTTAAAGAAAGTCTTGCCATCTAAAGTTGTATTCATAGTCGAGAGCATAGCAGGTCGGTGCCCTTGAGATAAGATGTTGTAGGCGAAGTAGGCTGCTGTTGTCTTACCCTTAGTACCAGTAAAGGCAAGGAGTTTGAGTTTTTCCTGTGGATTGCCATAAAATTCCATAGCAATCAAACTCATGGCTTTCTTAATGTCGTTCACGATAATGGCAGGGATACCGACTTCGTAGTCCTTTTCAGCTACATACCAAGCTAAGCCTTGTGTTATAGCAGAAAGAAGGTATTCTTTTTTAAAGGCAGCGCCTTTTGCAAAAAAAAGAGTGTCTTCTTTTACTTTTCGGCTGTCATAGCAGATGGTGTCAAAGATGACATGGCTGTAGTTGTAGTGGTAGTGTCCTTGGTCGATAATCTCACGGAAGAGACCATCTTTCTTTAAAATATCTAATACGGTTTCAATCTTAATCATACTTTCTATTGTAAACCGAAAGTCGCAAATTTACAAGTAACAAGGAAAAGTTTATAATGGAAGATAAGGAGTTTTTCCTAGTTATCAAAATTGAATGAGGAATCTATGTCGCACGAAAACAATCACCAGCAGGCCCAGATGTTACGGGGGACTGCTTGGTTAACGGCTAGTAACTTTATTAGTCGCCTACTCGGGGCTATTTATATTATTCCATGGTACATCTGGATGGGGTCTTATGCGGCTACGGCAAATGGTCTCTTTACCATGGGTTACAATATCTATGCTTGGTTCTTGCTGGTTTCAACAGCAGGGATTCCAGTTGCGGTGGCCAAGCAAGTTGCCAAGTATAATACCATGCGAGAAGAGGAGCATAGCTTTGCCCTGATTCGGAGCTTTTTAGGCTTTATGACAGGACTTGGCCTCGTTTTTGCTTTAGTCTTGTATGTCTTTGCTCCTTGGCTAGCAGACTTATCTGGCGTGGGCAAAGACTTGATACCGATCATGCAAAGCTTGGCTTGGGGAGTCTTGATTTTCCCATCTATGAGTGTTATCCGAGGATTTTTCCAAGGGATGAATAACCTCAAACCTTATGCCATGAGCCAAATCGCTGAGCAGGTCATTCGTGTTATCTGGATGCTTCTAGCAACCTTTATCATTATGAAGCTTGGTTCGGGAGACTATCTAGCAGCAGTCACCCAGTCTACCTTTGCGGCCTTTGTGGGAATGGTAGCTAGCTTTGCTGTCTTGCTTTATTTCCTTGCCCAAGAAGGTTCACTCAAAAGAGTTTTTGAAACAGGAGATAAGATTAACAGCAAGCGTCTCTTGGTCGATACCATTAAGGAAGCCATTCCTTTTATTTTGACAGGGTCTGCCATCCAACTCTTCCAGATTTTGGATCAGCTGACCTTTATCAATAGTATGAGCTGGTTTACCAACTATAGTAATGAAGACTTGGTTGTCATGTTTTCTTATTTCTCAGCCAATCCTAATAAAATCACTATGATTTTGATTTCTGTAGGGGTTTCTATTGGGAGTGTTGGTTTGCCACTTTTGACGGAAAACTATGTCAAGGGGGACTTGAAGGCAGCTTCTCGTCTCGTTCAGGACAGTCTCACCCTACTCTTTATGTTTCTGCTACCAGCAACGGTTGGAGTGGTTATGGTAGGAGAACCTCTTTATACGGTCTTCTATGGTAAGCCAGATAGTTTGGCTCTGGGCTTATTTGTCTTTGCAGTTTTGCAGTCTATTATTTTAGGCTTGTACATGGTCTTATCTCCAATGCTTCAGGCCATGTTCCGCAACCGCAAGGCCGTTCTCTATTTTATCTATGGTTCTATTGCCAAGCTAGTCTTGCAACTACCTACCATCGCTCTCTTCCACAGTTATGGTCCCTTGATTTCAACAACCATTGCTCTCATCATTCCTAATGTCTTGATGTATCGGGATATTTGTAAGGTAACTGGTGTCAAGCGCAAGGTGATTGTGAAGCGAACCATTTTAATCAGTTTACTGACCCTAGTCATGTTTCTGTTAATAGGAACCATCCAGTGGCTGTTAGGATTTGTCTTCCAACCAAGTGGACGTTTGTGGAGTTTCATATATGTAGCCCTTGTCGGTGCCATGGGGGGTGGACTTTATATGGTTATGAGTCTGCGTACCTATTTATTAGATAAGGTAATAGGAAAAGCCCAAGCAGATCGCCTGCGAGCAAAATGTAAGCTTTCGTAAGATAGTATTTATAAATAAAAGGAATAAGTTGAACAATCTTTTAGGAGAACTTGAAACTTATTCCTTTTTTAATCACTGATAAGAAGTATTTGTGAAAATCACAAATGAAAATCACGAGTGAAAAATGTAATTTTTTGAAAAAATTCAGAAAAACTATTGACTAATTAAAACCCGAGTTGTATAATAAGGCAAATATTTAAAACAGGAGGTTTTGGAGATGAAAAAGTCTAAATCCAAGTATCTGACACTTGCAGGTGTCGTTTTAAGTGCAGGTTTTCTACTAAGTGCCTGCAGTAATTCTTCTAGTGCAGCTAAAACGTATAGTTATGTTTACGTTTCTGATCCAACTAGCTTAAACTATCTTAAAGAAAATCGTGCGACTGTACTTGACGTTGTTACAAACTTTGTAGATGGTCTCATGGAAAATGATCAGTATGGGAACTATGTGCCATCCTTGGCAGAGGATTGGACTGTTTCTCAGGATGGTTTGACCTATACCTACAAACTGCGGAAAGATGCTAAATGGTATACTGCAGATGGAGATGAATATGCTCCTGTTACTGCCCAAGATTTTGTCACTGGTTTGAAATATGCGGCTGATAAAAAATCAGAAGCCTTGTACTTAGTGCAAGAATCCGTCGCAGGTTTGGATGATTACATTAACGGGAAAACAAGCGACTTTTCAACTGTCGGAGTTAAGGCTCTTGATGACCAAACCGTTCAATATACCTTGAACCAACCAGAACCTTACTGGAATTCAAAAACAACTTCAAGTATTCTCTTCCCAGTTAACGAGGAATTTTTGAATTCAAAAGGAGATGATTTTGGTAAAATTGATCCTGCAGATATCTTGTACAACGGACCATTCTTATTCAAGGCTTTCACTTCAAAATCTGTTATGGAATATAAAAAGAATCCAAACTACTGGGATGCAAAAAATGTCTTTGTAGATGATGTGAAGTTGACTTATTTTGATGGTAGTGATCAAGATTCCCTTGCTCGCAACTTTACTGAGGGAGGGTATAGTTATGCTAGGCTCTACCCAAATAATTCAAGTTTTGAAGCTATTAAACAAAAATACAAAGATAATATCATCTACAGTATGCAAGATGCGACTTCTTACTATTACAATTTTAACCTAGACAGAAAATCTTATAAATACACTTCAAAAACAAGCGATGCTGAGAAAAAATCAACTCAGGAAGCTGTTCTAAATAAGAGCTTCCGTCAAGCTATTAATTTTGCCTATGATCGTACAGCCTATGGAGCTCAATCTCAGGGTGAAGATGGGGCAACGAAGATTCTCAGAAACCTTTTGGTTCCACCAACCTTTGTCTCAGCTGATGGTAAGAACTTTGGTGAAATGGTAGCTTCAAAAGTTGTCAATTATGGTAAAGAATGGCAAGATATGAAATTTGATGATGCTCAGGATCCGTATTACAATGTTGACAAAGCCAAAGAAGCCTTTGGAAAAGCTAAAAAAGAATTGGAAGCTAAAGGGGTTCAATTCCCAATCCACTTGGATATGCCAGTTGACCAAACTGTTAAAAGAGGTGTCCAAGAAGCTAGTTCATTCAAACAATCTATCGAATCTGTCTTGGGGGCTGATAATGTAGTTATTGACATCCAAATGTTAGGCCCTGATGAAATGGAAAGCATTGGTTATAGAGCTGAGACAGCTGCGCAAAAAGACTATGACCTCTATAATGGTGGTTGGAGTGCAGACTATCTCGATCCATCTAGCTATCTTGATACACTTAGCTTATCAAGCGGTGGTTCTCTTCAAAATCTAGGAATTGAACCTGGTCAACCAAATGATAAGACGAAAGCAGCTGGTATTGATACTTATACTAAGATGGTTGAAGAAGCTGGTAAAGAACAAGATTTGTCTAAACGTTACGATAAGTATGCAGATGCTCAAGCGTGGTTGGTGGATAGTTCTCTAGCGATTCCAAATCTTTCACTGGGTGGAACACCAACATTGAGAAAAACTGTTCCTTTCTCATCACCTTATTCATTGGCTGGTAATAAAGGGGTCGAATCATATAAATACCTCAAATTACAAGATAAGACAGTTACAAAAGACGAATATGAAAAAGCCAAGGAAAAATGGTTGAAAGAAAAAGAAGAATCCAATAAAAAAGCCCAAGAAGAATTGGCAAAACATGTCAAATAAAATCTATCCATGTATTGTAGATAAGTTTGGGTAAGAAGTTTTTGTGATTAAAAACGCATAATATCAGGTATATAAAATCCTAGATGTTATGCGTTTTGTTATAGGAAGATTTATTAGACTTCCTCCTCCAATTGAGTTATTTCCGACTTTATCCGTTGAAATATTATAAGGAGTGTTTATGAAACTAAAATTATTAAGAGTAGATACTAAGGTGATTATGGGGAGTTTATTCCTTATTCTGTCTAGTCTACTTGCTTTGCTGCTTCCCCTTATCTTAAAAGGTTTAATAGATGGGAGTTCTATTGAAAATATAGGTTCCAAAGTATTTCAATCGTTTTTGATTTTTATTGGTCAAGCCTTGTTTTCTTCTATTGGTTACTATCTGTTTAGTCAATCGGGTGAAAAAAAGATAGCAAAAATCAGGAAAAAAGTGATAGAGGGTTTGATTTATGCAGAGAAATCCTTCTTTGATAAGAGCCAAAGTGGGGAGTTGACTTCTACCATTGTCAATGACACGAGTGTCATTCGTGAGTTTTTAATTACGACTTTCCCAAATATTATTTTGAGTATAGTTATGGTACTTGGCTCCATCGTAGTCTTATTTAGTCTTGATTGGAATCTTTCTCTACTTTTATTCATCACTCTTCCTTGTATGATGTTTATTATCTTGCCACTTTCCAATATCAGTGAAAAGTATAGTCGTCGTTTACAGGAGGAAATCGGATTTTTAACAGGGCAATTGACTGAAAAGATTCAAGAACATGAATTAATTAAGACCAACCAAGCAGAGAAAAGTGTACAGGATGTTTTGGATAATTGTATTGAAAGGGTACAAAACAATTCACTGAAATCAGATAGGATTACTTCTTTTGAGACCCCGTTTGCTCTCTTATTTATCTTTGCGACTATAGCTGTGATGCTAACCTATGGGGGTTATCGGGTCAGCGCAGGATATATATCTGTGGGAACCTTGGTTTCGTTTTTGATTTACCTCTTTCAATTACTTAATCCTATTAGTAATATAGCTAATTTTGTAACTGTTTATTCTAGGAGCAAGGGATCTTCAGTTGCACTGGAGAACTTGCTTGCAGTTCCTAAAGAAAAATTTGAGGGAGGAAAATCGGTATCAGGACAAGGGTTGAATTTTAACCATGTCTATTTTGGTTATGATGAAAATCGACCTGTCTTAAAGGATATTACTTTTTCCATTTTCAAGGGGCAAAAAATTGCTTTTGTTGGACCATCTGGATCAGGAAAATCAACGATTGTACGTTTGTTAGAACGGTTTTATAAACCGCTTTCAGGAGATATTCTAATGGAGCAATCAAGTATATATGATTTCAACTTAAAAGAATGGAGAAGTAAAATCGCTTGGGTTTCACAAAATAATGCAGTCTTATCTGGCAGTATTCGTGACAATCTTTGTCTTGGTTTGAATCGCTTAGTAGCTGATGATGAATTGATGAAAGTGCTAGACTTAGTATCACTAGGTGATGAGATTCGCTCCATGAAAGAGGGGTTAGATACTGAAGTTGGTGAACGCGGACGACTCTTGTCAGGTGGACAAAGCCAAAGACTTCAAATAGCTAGAGCCTATTTAAAAGATGCTGAAATTCTTATATTTGATGAAGCCACTGCTAATCTTGATGCGGATTCTGAGTATGCGATTATCAGTAGCCTCTATTCTGTATTAAAGGAGAAGACGGTTGTGATTATAGCGCATCGTTTGTCAACGGTAAAAGATGTGGATTGTATTTTCTTCTTAGAGGAGGGGAAAATCACTGGCTCAGGAACTCATAAGGAACTACTGGAAAATCATGAGCGTTATGCTCGTTTTGTGCAGGAGCAAATGATAGAGTGAAGGTGTCTTTTGAGATTCACCATTTTATAGTCTATTAAAGGGAGCAGGAAAAACTCCCTTTTTATATAGTTTAAAACTATAACTAGCTCTTGAAAAGAAGAAAATGAGTTGATGAAAATAAGTGGTACAATAGTTACTATAGATTTGGAGGTATTGTATGAGCAAGGAATTACACATCAACACAATTTTGGCCCAGGCGGGCATTAAATCAGATGAAGCGACAGGAGCTTTGGTGACACCGCTTCATTTTTCAACGACCTATCAGCATCCAGAGTTTGGTCGATCTACTGGATTTGACTATACACGCACCAAAAACCCAACTCGCAGTAAGGCAGAAGAAGTCTTGGCGGCTATTGAGTCTGCAGACTATGCCTTAGCGACTAGCTCAGGGATGTCAGCTATTGTACTGGCCTTTAGCGTCTTTCCAGTAGGAAGTAAGGTCTTGGCTGTCCGTGACCTTTATGGTGGTTCTTTCCGCTGGTTTAATCAAGTGGAGCAGGAAGGCCGTTTCCATTTTACCTATGCCAATACAGAAGAAGAGTTGATTGCCGAGTTAGAAAAGGATGTTGACGTTCTCTATATCGAAACGCCAACCAATCCTTTAATGTTGGAATTTGACATCGAAAAACTGGCAAAATTGGCTCATGCTAAGGGTGCCAAAGTGGTGGTGGACAATACCTTCTACAGCCCTATCTACCAACGTCCTATTGAAGATGGAGCAGATATGGTTCTTCATTCAGCAACCAAGTATCTGGCAGGCCACAATGATGTCTTGGCTGGAGTGGTTGTGACCAATAGTTTAGAACTATACGAAAAGCTCTTTTACAATCTCAATACGACAGGGGCAGTCTTGTCTCCATTTGACAGTTATCAATTGATTCGTGGTCTCAAGACCTTGTCTCTTCGTATGGAACGTTCAACAGCCAATGCCCAAGAAGTGGTTGCCTTTTTGAAGGATTCTCCAGCAGTTAAGGAAGTTCTCTACACTGGTCGTGGAGGCATGATTTCCTTTAAAGTAGCCGATGAAACACGCATTCCTCACATTTTAAACAGCCTCAAGGTCTTCTCTTTTGCGGAAAGTTTGGGTGGAGTGGAAAGTCTTATTACTTATCCAACGACACAAACCCACGCGGATATTCCAGCAGAAGTGCGCCATTCTTATGGTTTGACAGATGACCTCTTGCGTTTGTCTATTGGGATTGAGGATGCTAGAGATTTGATTGCAGATTTGCGCCAAGCCTTGGAAGGATAAGATAAAGATGGGAAAATATGATTTTACGACGTTGCCCAATCGTTTAGGGCACCATACCTATAAATGGAAAGAGGCGGAAACGGATAGCGAAGTCCTACCAGCTTGGATAGCGGATATGGACTTTGTAGTCTTGCCTGAAATCCGCCAAGCCGTGCAGACTTACGCTGATCAACTGGTTTATGGCTATACCTATGCCAGTGAAGAGTTAATTAAGGAAGTTCAAAAGTGGGAAGCCACACAACACGGTTACCACTTTGACAAAGAGGATCTTGTCTTTATCGAGGGTGTAGTCCCAGCCATCTCAACAGCTATTCAAGCCTTTACAAAAGAAGGCGAGGCGGTTCTGATTAACACACCTGTCTACCCACCCTTTGCTCGTAGTGTCAGATTGAACAACCGTAGATTGATTACCAATTCTTTGGTGGAAAAGGATGGTCTGTTTGAAATTGACTTTGATCAACTGGAGAAGGATTTGGTGGAAGAGGAGGTCAAACTCTATATTCTTTGCAACCCTCACAATCCTGGTGGACGTGTTTGGGAAAAGGAAGTGTTGGAGAAGATTGGCCAACTATGCCAAAAACACGGTGTTTTCTTGGTTTCAGATGAGATTCACCAAGATTTGACCCTCTTTGGTCACAAGCATCATTCCTTCAATACTGTCAACCCTGACTTTAAAGAATTTGCTATCGTCTTGACCAGTGCCACTAAAACCTTTAATATTGCTGGGACAAAAAATTCCTATGCAGTCATTGAAAATCCTAAGTTGAGACTGGCTTACCAGAAACGCCAGTTGACCAATAACCAGCATGAAATTTCAGGCTTGGGCTATTTGGCGACAGAAGCTGCCTATCGCTATGGGAAGGATTGGCTAGAGGAACTCAAGCAAGTCTTTGAAGACCATATTAATTATGTGGTAGATTTATTTGGAAAAGAGACTAACATCAAGGTCATGAAACCGCAAGGAACCTACTTGATTTGGCTTGATTTTTCAGCCTATGACCTGACTGATGAAGCATTGCAAGAGCTGTTGAGAAATGAAGCCAAGGTTATCCTCAACCGTGGTTTGGATTTTGGACAGGAAGGGAGTCTCCATGCCCGCCTCAATGTAGCCATGCCCAAATCTCTACTGCTGTCTCTTATACACATCTCCGAGCCCACGAGACGGACTCCT